>JAEEGL017443384.1_pt1 | contig 38565 bp, 34 predicted proteins | sample 9134231 | NCBI WGS metagenome assembly JAEEGL01 (sample SAMN16246548, study PRJNA631951) | gut metagenome | biome: gut microbiome; feature: rumen; material: fiber-attached | host: Bos | place: Iran: Karaj | collected 2018-10 | reverse complement strand
TAAGAGCGAATGACAGCACATCATTAGGTTTGTTCTTGTCATCCAGACAATAGTCACTATACAGCATCCATTTGGGAGAATATGACGCACGTTTCAGAAATATATCTACCTGTGCAATCATCTCCTCTTTCTTAAACTCTTGTTCCAGCAGCTCAATACATGCGTCAATACAAACCATATATTTTATCAATAAATTTGATGAGCCTCAAGTTTGGCAATATTTCCCTCATTAAATGCCATCTGGAACAACTTTATAGCCGTACCCTTCAACATTTTCTTCAGATAATCACGCTTTTCATGCTCTATTATGCAACCCATATATACCGCCTCAATCTCATACCCATCTTGTGAATAATAGTCATTCAACTCTTTTCGTGAGTACATAATCAGCCTCGTTTCTTTCTCGTATTTCCAGTAATCACCCTTCACACAAAGCGAATCTACAAGGGGTATATTACCATCTACTGGAAAGCCCTTATCATAGTTCACTTCTAAGAGTCTCACTATCTTATTCTTTTCGTCAACCAAATTATCAGGCTTTACCCTGTATTGAATGCAGATGCCTCTATGGCTATCAGCATAGTGAGCCCACATCAGTTGGTTACAATCGGCTATTGTAGGGGGCTTAAATTTCTGCATTACACTAAATCGCAGCGGGTCAATCAAACAACTAATTCTAATCTTATCCAGTGTATCGTTAATCAACTTATAGAGCTTTTTGTCATCAAAGTCATCTGGATGTTTCAACCTACTTTTAGCCCATACCCTAATCAACGGATCCATCGGGTCATTGAAAAGTTTAGGGGCACCGAAAGACAATCTCCCATTCTTGATGTCATTGAAAGCATAGCATTTCTCACCATCCCATTTCTCTCCATCCTTTTCACCAGCAGCAGTCAAACCTGTGAACCGGAACAAAGTACGTTCATCCGTTACTTTAGGAATACTTTGGAACACATCATTGCATAGATTATCCAGATGATATAGTGCTGATGCACCAATATTTCCATCCATGACGTTCTCCAGTGCCATTTCCAGGCCATAGTGTATACATGAATCCAACTCTTTTGTCTCTAGAAAATCTTTCAACAATAATTTTTTAACCCGCTGCTTCATAATTGTTTAATATCATAGACTATTATTATCCATTCACCCTTATGCATGAACCATACTTCTCATCTCCCCCTCAACCATCTTCATCATTAATCAAACAGTATACACAAATGCTCCTTTTTTGTATTCCCTGCTCATGTCTCTGTTTTCATCCTTGCTCGGGGAATAGCCCTCTTGGAATTTCTTTTTTATCATTTGTGAATCTTCAAAAGAAGCCAACCAAGTGTGCCTAACATTATTCAACAACGCATAACGCTCAATTAGTTCTTTAAACCTAGGATGAGAAAAACCATTATAATAGAGCATAATCAATTCGTACGGCGACAACGTAGCCCGAACTATTGCGGCATACTCATATTTCTTTTCCCAACCAATAATCAGAGGATTTGCATCATCAATATATTTAAAAATTCTATAGAGATGACGATAGTAGTGATCCAAAAACCATAGGCCTTTAGTCAAATCAAGTCTCATTTTCACCTCGCCATCAATCTCTAAAGCATCTTTTAATTTATACGATGCCGTTCCATCTCCAACATATATCCTAATGGGCATTTCTTCATAGGTATATTGGAATACATCCCGACCTATTTTCTTTTCTTTATTATTATTCTGATTTCTGTATTCAATTACCAATCCATTTATTATCTCCTGTTGTATATGAATCATCTCAAACAGGTTGCTTTCAAATCGCTCAATAGCTATATCATGACGCTGTTGTATGTTTGCCTTATATTGCACCCAGAATGCAATAAAAGTTAGACCTGCTGCAGCAATAGCAACAAATGGCCCCATAATGCCACCTATCGTATCACCTATCTCACCTGTTGACGAGAAATCAATCCAAGCATGTTTTGCCAATAACCACGGCAGAATGCAGACAATGATTACTACTATAAGAAACCAACTAAACGATTTCCAAAAGTTTATATCAAATGTCGCTTTCTCTTTCATACTACCATTTTTATACGTCTGTCACTTTTCCTGTCTCTCTTGTATCGGTATGTTTCGGCAACATCCCTTCTATCTTCCGACACTTATTCTCGCTATCATCTAAGAATCCCTTCCACTCTCCTTATACCAACAAAAACGTATCGCCAGAATCAATCACATTAATTCTAACAATACGTTTTATCATTTTGTCCTCCCTAATTTGTTACACACAAATCATACAATCCTTGAAACCATACCGCATCTTAAGAATATCCCTATAATGCAGGTTCAGCTCACACTGTCTTCACCATTCTTATACTCCCCGAAAATAGACTTCTGCGAAATTGACCGTTTATTCATATCTTACCCTTTTATTCCCTTTCACTGACTATAACTATTCGGTATAAACTTGATTCACCGGTTTACCAAACTACATCAACTCCTTAATCATCAAATAGACAAAATACGCACTGGCAAAAGAAGCAAGCTTCTGGTAATCATTTGACTTGCCTGGCCTTGCATAATCTGCAACGCCTTTAACCCACAACACTTTCTTCTCGAGATAGTGAGCCGTCAAATAAATACCATATCCTTCCATATCCAATGCAGCAACCTTTCTAGAGGGCTCAGTATACTCCTTAACCAATTTTTCTGATTTTACTACATATGGTCCACAAACCGTGGGCGATACCTTTGCTTTCACATTGGTTCTACCGTCCAACAAATTACTTTTCCTCAGATTTTCATTTAGTCTGCCCATTAGCTCGACCGAATTACACAACTCCTGTGCAATTGCAATCAAGTCTCTGCAGCCTTGATATTGCTTTATTTCTTTCTGATGTTCCACGTTTCCGTTTTCATCTTCAACCATAGCTCCAGCTGAATAGTCTTGGATAGATTCTGCCACAACGACATCTCCGAACTCCATTCCTTCGGGTTTGGTTCCTGCTGCGAATCCCGTCATAATAACATATTTCGAACAAACTTTCGAAAAAAGATATGTAGCTACGCAAGTAGCAGGAACCATGCCCGGACTATCTATGTCACATGCTATTATACGCAACTGGTTTCCTATACTTGTTGTAATATCAAGGGTCATACACGAACATGGAAGCCCTTCCACTTTAACCTTTTTCCATTTGTCTTCTCCAAATGCGATAATAAGCTGATTAAATTCTTTCCTTAATGCACATACAATTGCAATGTCATATTGATTCTCGTTCTCCATTGTTTTTTTATTCTCTTTTACTCTTTGAATATGTAATATCTTAGCTTTCAACTTGTTTTTCCAGTCGTTACTCGACTTTTCATACTTTAGTAAATACCATAGTCTATCTTCAAAATCCGTTTTAACCTTTTCAGCTATTTCATCAAATGACGAAAGACCAAGAATCTCATTAGGAATATTTGCCAAATTTTCATTATATAACTGTCTAATGAATTTAGGGCCTTCGTCCTTGTCTGGTTCTTCGTCATCCTTTAAAGGTACAACTAAATCTAATATCAGCAGGTCGTAATAACTCTCACGTAATTCTTTTGAGCAAGCAAACTGAGAACCAACAGCCGTGATACATGAATCATCAAGTCCGCATCCATCAATGATTACGTCTCTTATTTCGCTGATCTTGCTCTCATCATCGTCTAAAATAAGTATTTTCATCATAGATTATTGTCTATAAACGCTTTAAGTTCTTCTTTCCATTCATTACTCTGAAATTGGAAACTAACATACCCCAAATAATTATCTGCATAATTTGAGGATAACTCACTATGCAGAGAATTGAGCTTTTGACCATCAAAACTATTATACATAGTAACGACGACAACCTTAGTAGGAATATCTCTAAGATACATTCCTTTGAGTATTAGTCTGCCTGCCCTTGGCTCTGGTTCGCCCCCATTATCTTCATCTGAAATATCATAAGTCGACATGGTCATATCAAGAAGGATCATGTCATAGTCAGCTCCTCCGTATATTTCTTTACAGGCAGATTTGTATGAGGTACTCTCGCTTACAATTACATTGGGGTAATTGTCTTTTAGGAAACTCTTAATAATGTTTGCCTTATCTTCAAAATCTTCTACCAATAGTATTTTTTTCATTTCGACAACCCTGAAAGATTAATCACTACTTCAGCCACGAATTTATTTCCAGAAGCACCTGCGACTATGGAATTCTCCTCGCACTTAAACTCGTATTTCACAATATTTAGAGCCTTCTCATAGCCACTTTTCCCTTCTGACTGAAGGCGCTGCTTTGGCATCATAGAATTATTAACACTGTCATTTATATCTTCTTCCTTACCATCGACCTCGTTCACAAATCTCATTTTGAGAATATCATTCTCTATACTCGATTCGAATAATGCCACCCTATGCATTTCCTGTTTTGAATATTTAAACATATTAGAGAAAAAATGATAAAGAAGATCCATGAAATTTGCAACATATTCAGATTTAATTACCACGTTGGGGACATTCTCTTTAATCAATTCATATTTCACGAATGGAAATTCTCTGCATGTCTTATCCCATTCTATATCAATAAGTTTTTGCAGTAAATGGTCATCTACTTTCGCATCCTGAATATAGAACCATCCTTCTATTTTCTTCAGTTTCTTCGCAATAGCTGTTCTGCCATCACTTATAGCAGAAGTAAGATCATGATAAAAGTGCTGATTTTGAAAAGCACCGACGTTAATTTCTAATTCGTCGAACAGCTTATTAAAGTCGCCTGCAAGGCTCTCTCTAATTTCTTCCCTGATTTTTTCCAGATTATCGTCAGTAATTTCCCATAGCCAATTTATCGTATTCTCACAAAACTCTTGATAATTCGCGCTTTTGCTAAATATTCTCAATTCTTCTTCACTAATAACTGATTTCGATAAAATATAATTAAACGATCCAGTTTCTTTCTCTTCCAGTCTTATTTGCAAGACTTTTGATTTAAATCCGAAGATTAATGAATCTACACCTTTTGAAAACTCTGCCAAATATCCCATTAGTTTCGTTTGAATATCTGGATCAAACATGTATATACTTTGCCAATGAAGCGTAGGAACATATTTCTTCTTTTCCAGATTCAGTATTATATGTAGTTTTGACAACTCCGACCTTAACTCGCCTTCAAATACACCATGTCGTATTCTTGTACTCAAATATGTCCCAAGTCCAAATTTACTTTTTAGGAAATCGTGTCTGATGATGTCAAAGATCTCACAGGCCGCCTCTTCAATAGCGTTATCAGAAAATTTAAATGTTGCTTTATAGACAGATACTTCTTTTTGAGAACTATCTTTTTTTAGATCAATAGGCTCACTGTCATCTACCATATAATAAACCTCGCCGGTTTTCATCATTTCGAATTGACTCTTGAACTTTTCATAGATACTCTCTGCACCTTCCAACTCGTACATCATAATTGCGGGTACATTCGCATATATTTTACTTTCATCTAGTTTCTTAATAACTTGATAGGCCTCCATTTCCTCAGCCAATTCAATGTTCTTTTTGATATATTCATCATGATGAATACTGTTAATAGAAACAAGATATTTAATAATCCTGTCTTTTTCTTCTAGAACGGCAGGTCTACTACCTAATGTTTTATAATGCCTTATAATATCAGTATTAAATAGAATATAGAAGAACACCTCTATTTTTCTTGGGTCTTCATTTTTCAATTCATCAATTAAGTCTGCAGGTGATGTAGCTTCCATATAGTCACAGTACATCTCTAATGCATAATTCTTCTCATCGTTTTCAAAATTATTAAGTAGAATAAAAAGAAGATAATTTAAGGTGAGTCTCATTTTTTTGAATTTGTTTTTCCACAGAACCTTTTCAAGGTCTTTTGTATCTACTTTTAATACTTTAAGATTATTATCTATGTAGCTATCGATATAAAAATCTATAGCATCTTTATATAGACTTTTCCTCACATAACATTTATAGATATATTCTACTGCCGTCTGTGCTATAGGCAAGGTATTATGATATTTTTTCAGAACAATGTTCCACTCTAATAAAGAGTTGTCGTAATTTCCATTTTCAAACGATATTTTAGCATTGTCAACTTCTCTTATATATCCAACAACATTGATATCACTAATTTTCCTTTGTACCCTACTTTTTTGATAATTGATAACAACAGAATTGGTGAATCTTTGTGAGGCATTATTTAAATATTTCAGCTTGTCTGCTTTGTGCTCATATATTTTAGTAAATAAAGGATCGAAATAGTTCATCGAAAGCAAATGCAACTTCTCTTCCCTTTTCTCATTTCGTTCTTCTTTTATAAAATAGTCCAAAGGTCCAGTTATATACAATCCTGCAAAATTTTTGCTCATTTGGTAAAGTTTATATAAGTAGTCTTCACTATTATTACCGCTAACTACTTGATAAACATAAAAGGAAAGTTCATTGACAAGTGAAGAACTATCCGGTGTAATTTTTACATACCCATGACCTAAAAACAGTAAAGCACGGCAATAGAGTTTTATAACATCAAAATTCGAAGGATTATGAATAATATATGCTTGCACCTCACTTACCACCTCCTCGTATCGTGCTGAATAATATGCATCTAGAATATGTACAAACTTTGAATCATAATACTCTTCTGGTAATGGTTCTGTTACGTCCACGGCCACAAATGGCAATAATCTCTTGTCAAGTGCTTTATTATATAGTTTCAAAACCTTTTTAGCCAAGCCCCGCTTATTGACATTCTCATTGCACATGGCACTTTTCAGAATCATCTGAAAAAACAAATATCTGTCTATAAGAGAATTTGTTGATTCCATTTGCATCATTTCGCCTAGATTGGTATAATCATAGTTTTCGTAATAATTTAATCTAAATAGGAAATAAGTGTTTCTATCTACATACCAGTCATTTTTATTTTGTTTAAACAATGAAATAAGATCATAATCATAAGCATAAGCAGATAGATTAATTTGGCTCCTCCTATAGATATACCAAAGCATTAATGGGACAAAGCCATACTTCACTCCCTTTCTCTCCAAATTTAGCTCTGTTATCATTTTCACTGCTTCACTCATTCTGCCCATATACGAATAAAGGAGTGTCTTCATCTCATAATACCATATAGATTGACCCAAAGTTTTGCCTTCTTCTAGAACAGCCATCGCCTTGTCAAATTTACCTTGCAGGAAATAATTTTCAAAGCGATCTCTAATCGAGATAAAAACGCAAATTTCATCAATATGATTCTTAAACAGATTTAGCAACCAGTCTATCTCGTTATCCAAAGATTCTGGCTTATAGAAATACCTCACTCCGCATCCTAAATCACAAACAGTTTTAGGGAAAAGATTTCCATATACCATCTTTTCCATAATTGGAAGATTCTTGATAAGATCATTTAGAGTGTTATAAGCAAATGTCTTATCATCCCAATTCTTTAATGAAGTTCCTAAATCAGCCATGCTCTTTCTATTTTGCATAGCATTCAAGAAATTCTGTTTGATTTGATATTGAGGTATACCTTTTTTCATATAATTACAATCTTTATATTAGACACAAAAACGCACCGCCAGTCCTCAAACCCACGATAACTTCCCCTTACCCCCCTTATTTCAGCGTAGCCTCTATCTTCTTCAGAAGTGTAGCTGGCACAAACGCAATGGCCACACTGGCGATTCCTTCCAGTTCCACCACTACCCTCTTACACCGCTTCACTCTCCTTATCACGCCCGTCACGCCCTCAAACGCACCGCCCATAATTTCCACACGCTTGCCCTCTTTCCCAACGACCGTCTCCTCATCCAGAAACATCACGCTGTCATCAGTCCTCGAGGCCACGCGCATAAAATTCTCCATCACCCGGTCCCCCACCGTCATAATCGCATGCTCCCGCGCGGCCGTCCGGTCCCTCATATACCGCAGCGGCTCAAGCACCTCGTTCGACATCTTCAGTTCACTGATCCTCTCTTGCGAACTGCGAACGAAAATCAGGTTATTAATCGCCGGCACCAGCTCCCTCCGAGGATTCTCCGCGTCAGCATCCGCAATCCTGTACTTCATCGGTATGAAGCACTCAATCCCCAGCCTGTCCAGCTCCGCCTTCACCTTCATCTCCCGCTGATATGTCACTCTCATCGGAAACCAATTCTTAGGGTCACCACACACCTCTGTGTAGCGTCCTATCCTATTTCCTTCTTCTCTCGTTTCCATCATATCACTCTGATTTTCAGCCGCTTTATGATTTCAAACTCAGCCTCTGTATTACACAAAGACTATAATAATCGACAAATTTAGCAAAAAAACTTCAAACCAACATCATTTCGACACCTTTTTTAACAAAATTCATCAAATTCCCCCACTCTTCCACCTTATTATATATATTACGTGCACGAATCCCTCTCCTTTTGGTTAATCCCGCGCGGATTAACCGAAAGATTAATAATCAAAAAGTTAATCTGGCTAGGATTAACCGATGATATCACCCATCGGACATCTCATCATTCGTGTTATTCGTGAGATTTGTGTTCGTAAAAAGAAATATGAAAAAGATATTATTTACTCTGTGTTTGCTTCTTGGAGCAACGACCCTGTCTGCCCAGTCACATCAGACCTCAGACATCAGCCATCAGACATCCGACCGCATGGCTGCGTATCGCGAGGCCATCGGTCTTGACATGTCCGTCCCTGACTTCTCGACGAAGAAGATTGATGCGAAGGTGATGGGTACTCGCTTGGCGAATCTGCTTCGTTATTTCAAGGAGAACAATCCTGAACTTGTGGAGACTGCAGATGATTGCTTAAAGCATTTGGAAGAAATAAAGAATAGTAAGTAATTATAGTATTTTGCGGCTTCTGATCTTACTCACGAATGCCCAAAGAGATTATCTGAGATAGTGATTTGGTGAACAATACATCTAAAAGATGAGAATTAACAGTTAACAAGTTAACATATGCGGATTCCGCTCTTTCGCGTAAGGAGTCACGCTGGGGTAAGCAGGACCTCCACACATCCAGCTGCCCTAACCACAATGACGAGGAGCCCAGGACTATCATAAAGAAAAGTATACTTCAACCGAGCTCAATAGATGAAAATGGTTGGTGATAATATTTCAAAGAGAAATTATTCGCTAGATGTTTTGCGGATACTTTCAATGTTTATGGTCATAGTTCTTCACAGTGGTACGCATGGTGGGTTGTTGTGTGTTTCTGAGGGATTGAATACTTATACTATTTATTATCACGGTATAGAGGCCTTGTGCTTGGTGTCGGTCAATGTTTTTGTGTTAATTAGCGGCTATTATCTTATAAATAAGGATTTTAAGCTATCAAAAGCTTTAAGGCTTATGTTTGTCGTATGGTTTTACTCATGGTCATGGCTTTTGGTCTTCATCATATCAGGAAGAACGGACCTGTGCGTAACCAAAAATATTCGATACTTGTTACCACTGATGCATAGCGGATATTGGTTCATTACATCATATTTGGGATTGTATTTATTATCTCCTATCCTGAAAATAACAATATCAAACATGACACAGCGACAGCATTTTTTTGCAATAGCGCTATTACTGATATTGTTTTCAATATGGCCTGATTTGATGCCAAGGTTAAACCCTATGGGTGTAACTGAAAAAGGTTTTTCTGTTGTCTGGTTCGTTGTTTTGTATTTTACAGCTGCTTATATACGAAAATATGATATACTACCACAATGGAAGAGAAGGATGTTTCTTACTTCTTACATTGGGTTAAGTTTAACCATTTTGTTATCCTGGATTGTTGTCTCATTTGTAACGAATATTAGAGATTACTCCGGAGAATGGATAGACTCGTTACAGTTTCATTGGTATAGATATAATAGTTTATTGTGCTTTTTGGCATCATTAAGTATATTCTTACTTTTTCGTAAACTTGATTTAAAAAGTGAAAGGGTGCAATTGTTATTAAAAAAATTAACCCCATTAGTCTTAGGGGTGTATTTAATACACGATAATGAACTAGCCCGAGAATTCATTTGGTCGGGTTTAAAGGAATATGCAGGACAATTATACTTAATCCCTCTATATTCTTTTACATATATATTGGGTTTATTCATAGTATGTCTTTTGATAGATTATTTGAGGTTTGAAATGTTTTCATATATTAATGGGAAAGTGTGTTATAAGAGACTATTATTAAAGGTGGATAGTATGCCAGATGCTATTTTAAACCGAATAAAGGTATAAGTGAGAAAGATTCTATCACAAAACTTGTAATGGGACGTCAACAACATATAGATAAGGTGGCGGGGCTGCTAATAATTAATATGATAGTTATGCACTGTTTTCATAATGCAGATTTAATTCATAGCAGGCTTTATGCAATAACTTATCCGCTATTTTTCTTTATGCCATGGTTCTTTTATAAGGCTGGGAAGTTTTATAGTTATGATAATACAATTGTTGTAATAAAAAATAATGCAAAGAAATTACTAATACCGTTTTGTGTTTTTTCTTTAGCAGGATATTTAGTACATACTATAAGGATTATTGTCCAAGGCAATCTAAGTTTGAATGAATATGTTTCTTTACAGTTTGAACATTTGATAATGGACGCAAGTTTACAAGGAAATGAACCTTTATGGTTCTTACTTGTTTTATTTGTTGTCAAAATAACCTATAGTTGGGTGAATAATAAGTTTTCTGGCTTTTTATTGTTTATTTTATGTTTTTTATGGATAGTTTATCTTTATTACTCAAAAGTAAGCTACCCATATTACCTAGCAAGTATACCATCAGGCATTATTTTCTATATGCTAGGCGACAAAATGAGAAATATTGATAATGATTATAGAATTATAACAATATCCATAATAGTATATATCATAACTGCCATATTTGGATGGAATATTGTAGATATGCATTGGAATGTATGTAATAAAGGACATTTCTTATTTTGGATACCAACATCATTAGCAGGCATTATAGTTATCAATAGTTTATTTGAAAAAATGCCATGGAAGCTATGCTTTTTAGAAATGGTTGGAAAAAATGCCATGCTTTTGTATGCCACCCATTGGATAATAATTGAGTTTGTTTTATTAATAGCAAAAGATATATTGGGTATTTCAAATCTATATAAATTGTTCCTGTTGTTGATTATATTCAACTTAATTTCCTTATCTGGTTTGGTTTTAATATCAAATAAACTTTCGTATAATAGATCTGTTTAATATATGGATATAATAAAAACTAATATTGAAGGGTTACTTATCATAGAACCAAAGATTTTTGGTGACAAACGAGGTTACTTCTTCGAGAGCTTCTCTCAGAGGGAGTTTGATGCTACGGTATCACCTATTCTTGGACATACTATCAACTTTGTACAGGACAATGAAAGTATGTCTAGCTATGGTGTGATGAGAGGCTTGCACTTCCAGCATCCGCCATACACCCAGAGCAAACTGGTGCGCTGCGTGAAGGGAGCCGTACTTGATGTTGCTGTAGATATACGTAAGGGCAGCCCAACTTATGGACAGCATGTAGCTGTTGAGTTGACAGAAGACAACCACCGTCAATTCTTTGTTCCTCGCGGCTTTGCCCATGGCTTTGCTGTATTGAGCGAAACGGCTGTATTCCAATACAAGTGCGATGAGTTCTACCATCCAGAGGCAGATGGAGGAATCTCTATCCTTGATGATAGCCTTGGTATAGATTGGCACATTCCCACCGATAAGGCTAATCTTTCTGAGAAAGATACCAAGCATGCTTTACTTAAAGACTTCGATAGCCCATTTGATATCAAAATAGATTTGTATAAATAACCACAAAAGTCATAAACGAAAGAATTGAAGATTATGAAAGGAATCGTATTAGCAGGTGGTAGCGGAACACGTCTCTATCCCATAACAAAGGGAGTTAGCAAACAACTTTTACCCATCTATGATAAACCAATGGTTTACTATCCCATCAGTGCTTTAATGCTGGCGGGTATCAGAGATATACTCATAATCTCTACACCATATGACCTGCCGGGTTTCAAACGCCTTTTGGGCGATGGTTCTGATTATGGGGTGAACTTTCAATATGCTGAGCAACCAAGCCCCGATGGTCTCGCTCAAGCATTTGTCATTGGCGAAAAGTTTATTGGTAATGATAGTGCCTGCTTGGTACTGGGAGACAATATCTTCTATGGAAGCGGGTTTACTGGGCTGCTTCGTAAGGCAGTAGAGGATGCGGAAAAGAATGCCAAGGCAACGGTCTTTGGCTACTGGGTATCAGATCCGGAACGTTATGGCGTTGCGGAGTTTGACAAACAGGGTAATTGCCTGAGTATTGAGGAGAAACCAAAAGAGCCCAAGAGTAACTATGCTGTGGTAGGTCTCTATTTTTATCCCAACAAGGTGGTGGATGTTGCAAAGCATATCAAACCTTCAGCCCGTGGGGAACTGGAAATTACTACTGTGAACCAGGAATTCCTCAAAGATGGAGAACTCAAAGTCCAAGTCTTTGGCCGCGGCTTTGCTTGGCTCGATACCGGAACTCATGATAGTCTTGCTGAAGCAAGCACATTTGTGGAGGTCATTGAAAAGCGCCAAGGCTTGAAGGTGGCATGCCTGGAGGGTATTGCCTACCGTAATGGTTGGATTTCTGAGGAGAAGATGCGAGACCTCGCTAAGCCTATGCTGAAGAACCAGTATGGTCAGTACCTTTTGAAGGTGATAGATGAAATGAAGGAAGAGATTAATTCAAATACACTGCAACACGTATAATATGAAAAAAATAATCATAACCGGTGGAGCCGGCTTCATAGGTAGCCATGTGGTTCGTCTGTTCGTAAACAAATATTCCGATTATAAGATCATTAATCTGGATAAGCTAACTTATGCTGGCAATCTGGCAAATCTCAAGGATATTGAGGACAAGCCCAACTATAAGTTTGTCAAGATGGACATCTGCGACTTTGAGGGTGTTCTGAAATTGATGAAAGATGAAAAAGTGGATGGTATCATTCACTTGGCTGCCGAGAGCCACGTGGACCGCTCTATCAAAGACCCATTCACCTTTGCACAGACTAATGTGATGGGTACGCTTTCATTACTTCAGGCTGCCAAAGCTTATTGGGAGAGCCTGCCTGAGAAGTATGAGGGTAAACGTTTCTACCACATTTCCACTGATGAGGTGTATGGAGCTCTGGAGATGACACATCCAGAAGGCATAGAACCTCCCTTCACCACCAAAGCCTCAAGTGGCAAACACCATCTTGCTTACGGTGAGAATTTCTTTACCGAGGATCTGAAGTACCAACCTCACTCTCCGTACAGTGCTGCAAAGGCTAGTTCTGACCACTTTGTACGTGCCTTCCATGATACATTCGGAATGCCTACAATTGTGACAAACTGCTCTAATAACTATGGCCCCTATCAGTTTCCAGAGAAGTTGATTCCTCTGTTCATCAACAACATCCGTCATCGCAAACCGCTTCCTGTTTATGGAAAAGGCGAGAATGTCCGTGATTGGCTATATGTTGAGGATCACGCAAGAGCGATTGATACCATCTTTCATGAAGGAAAGATCGCTGAAACATATAACATTGGAGGTTTTAACGAGTGGAAAAACATCGATATCATTAAGGTTCTTATCAATACCGTTGACCGCCTTCTTGGACGTCCAGAAGGGGCAGATATGGATTTGATAACGTATGTCACTGACCGAGCCGGACATGATTTACGATATGCCATTGACAGCACTAAACTCCAGAAAGAACTTGGCTGGGAACCTTCACTTCAGTTCGAGGAGGGTATAGAGAAGACCGTGAAGTGGTATCTTGATAACCAGGAATGGCTTGATAACGTTACTTCTGGGGATTATCAGAAGTATTACGAGACACAATACGCAAACAGATAAGCAGTCATTATGTCTATACTTGTAACAGGAGCAAATGGCCAGTTGGGCAATGAGATCCGCATTGTTACCAAAGGCTCTAAAGACAAATATATTTTCACGGATGTCTGTGATGAGCATCCTGAATCACTGGAGATGCTTCACAAGTTGGCTGGTGATGATGTAGATGCTACTACCACCAAACTTGATATCACCAACCTTGATGCCATTCGTGCGATGGTAAAGGAGAATGATGTCAAGGTCATTGTCAATTGTGCTGCATGGACCAATGTAGATGGAGCAGAAGATCCTGAGAAGTATGAACTTGTTGAGCTGTTGAATGCCAAAGCCCCAGGGTATTTGGCCATAGCAATGAAAGAAGTCAGTGGCTTGTTGGTTCACATTAGTACAGACTATGTGTTTGGTGGAGATCCTTACAACACTCCTTGTAAGGAAACTCAGAAGGGTACTCCAACTGGTGTATATGGATTAACTAAGCTTCATGGCGAACAAAACATCCAAAAGACAGGAAACGACTATCTCATCTTTCGCACAGCTTGGCTATATAGTGAGTTCGGAAAGAACTTCGTGAAGACCATGCTCAACTTAACTGCCACAAAACCGCAGATAAAGGTTGTTTTCGATCAGGTTGGAACACCCACTTATGCTAAAGACCTTGCTGATACAATTTTGGTAGCAATAGATGATTACAAGAAAGAAACTGTCAACAGTCAACTGTCAACCGTCAACTACTCTAAGAGTGGAATTTACCATTTTAGCAACGAAGGTGTTTGCTCCTGGTTTGATTTCACAAAGATGATTGCCGAGTACAGTGGACAAACTGCTTGTGACATTCAGCCTTGTCATAGCGATGAATTCCCAAGCCCAGTGAAGCGTCCGGCATTCTCGGTGTTGGATAAAACAAAGGTCAAGAATACCTATGGACTGAAGATCCCATATTGGACGCGGTCACTTAAGAAATGTATAAGTGGGATAATCTAGAACTTGTGTTTGTATTGTGTGTTTTTGTAGGGATTCTTTTCTATGATTAAACTAAAAGACAGGACATATTCTAAGCAACTGAGTGATACATTTTATTTAATGTTATTACAAGGTGTGCAATATGCAATACCTCTTATCATAGTACCCTATTTGATGATTGTTCTGGGTGCGGAACGTTATGGGTATATAGGCTTTGCTACAGTTGTATGTCTGTATTTCAATACAATTGTAGATTTTGGGTTTAATATGAGTGCAACGAAGTCGATAGCTATAGCATACGAAAAGAATAACTACCATGAAATAAGCAAGATATTTTACTCAACTTTAGCTGCGAAATTATTTTTATTAATACTGTCAGCAATTTTGTGTTTTGGCATTTGTGTTTTAATACCGCAGTTTCGGACTTATGTAACTACAGTCGCATTTATGTTCCCTCTCGTTATTGGAGGTGCTTTTACATTTACATTCTTTTTTCAAGGTATTGGAAAAATCCGTACTTTGTCAATTATCAATATGATTTCTAAGGTGATGGTTTTACCACTTACCTTCTTGTTCGTAAAGAGTCCAGATGACTGTAATCTTGCTGCCTTAATTCAGTCAAGTGTGTTTGTTTTAACTGCTCTAATTTCAACATTCGTGTTGCTGAGATACTCTATTCTACAAAAAGTAAAAGTAAGTAAAGTTGAAATTAAAATCGCTTTTAAAGACAGTTTCCCATTGTTTTTATCAAATGCTGCCACAACCCTTTATACGAATCTTTTCACAGTCATACTAGCGCTTTTTGCGTCACCAGCTATGGTCGGGCGCTATTCTGCGGCTGAGAGAATAATGCGCGTTTGTGTTTTGGTAATATCCCAGCCGATTAATCAAGCCTTCTTCCCTAAAATCGCATCATTAGGCTCTGAAAACCGTGACCAGGCAAGAAAACTTGTGTTTAAATTGGAGAAGATAGTTGCATTTATAATGATATTAATATCAGTGTCTTTATTTGTCCTTGCCAATGTCATATCCAACTTCCTTGGTGATAGTTACAGTAACATTGCTCCATTGCTACGAATAATGTCGCTTGCACCATTCGCCATATCAGTAGGGGGAATAATAGGTCAGATGGGATTAGTTGCAATAGGTGATAATAAATCGAAGAGGAATTTCTGTAAATCATACTGGATAGTAGCTCCAATCTCATTGTTATGTGTATTCATACTATCTCCATTCTTTTATGAAATAGGGGCTGCAATTGCATTGGTAATAACTGAGTATTCAGTATTTGCTCTATTGTATCACTATTATCGTCAGGATAAACAGAAACTCGTATGAAGCTTTTAAAAAATAAAGGTGGGATTTCTATAAAAGCGATATGTATTGCATCATTAGGCTTTTTCTCTACAACGTCCTGCTTGGCATTAGTTGGGATGGGAAGGGTGTTGTCTTTGTTCACGGTATCTTTAATTTTAACTTTTATAATTCTTCTCTTTGAAGAAAAAAATACCCAAGGGTACATACCTGTAAATAAGTATTATGCTTTATGGACCATTATTAGTATTATTTCATGCATATTCGGTTTAATATATTTTATAGGTGATAAAGAATGGCAGTTGGCAGCCGTCGATTATATCCCGAAATTGATATTATATTTTCTACTATACATTTTACTAAAGAATTCAAGGCATAGTTATAAATATGCTACATATTTGGTTAAAGGTATAATATGTGGTGTATTTGTAAACTTGGCTTGGGCCATAGCTGACGCTTTAATCTTTTATTCTTTGGGCTTTTCAATAACCAATGAATTTTTTTATAGTTATATTGTGGCCACAGACACAAGAATGGATATGCTATCTTTGGTACTGGGCGATATAATCAGGAGTGGCGGACTAAACGGAGATCCAGCAAATATCGGAATGTTTGCTCCCATACTTGCTTCGTATGGATTATATAAAAAGAGATACTGGATGATATTGGTGGCATTAGCTGGCGCTGCAGCGGCTGTTAGCATAGTCGCTTTCGCCTCCATATTTATTGTTTTCTTGATATATTTGTTCTCAGACAAGAAAAAATTTGTTAGTGGGATAGTGGTTTTGGCCGTTTTGATAGTTTCATTATCTTATATAAGATCAATCGGCGATGATGTATCATTTAAAATGATAGAAGCTGTAAGTGAAAGAATGGAAGGGAAAACAGAGTCTGATGCCTCGGATAAAGAAAACGCTCGTGCAATGTATTGGGTTAATTTTATTCCTGCAGTTATTAATACCCCTACCGCTCTTTTGATTGGTACTGGATATGGTACTGCTTCGCACGCTTACCTAAGTGGAGACTTGGTGCATCACGAGAACATTCCTTATGACCCAGAACAAACTTATTTTTCTACATATTTTAATTGTGGTTTATGGGGCCTGATATTTTTTATTTTAGCATATGTCTGGGTGTTAAGGAAATCGTTTCTCCTATCGCAAAAGACTAATCAGGATGTGTGGTACCAGGTGTTTGCAGGAACTGAGGGTGCTATGATTGCTTTTAATGGATATCATTATACTATTTATTCTGTATCCATGCTTATTTTGGTTGCTGGTATTGTATTGTTGTCAACTAAATCAAATAACAGTGTTGAATATGAAGAAAATTTCAATAATTATTGTAACATATAATTCGTTAGGTCTGATTAATGATTGTTTGCGGTCAATCTTTGACAATAATGACATTGGTGATAACTTGGATGTTATTGTTGCAGACAATGCAAGTGCAGATCAGAAAGAACTCTTTGAATTAATAGGTAAAGAGTTTAGTGGGTATAACATTAGATATTTTGATACAGGCGAAAACGCTGGTTATGGTAAAGGTAATAACTATGGTATAAGACATACAGATTCTGATGTTGTAATAGTGATGAATCCTGATGTTAGGTTCTTAACGCCGGTGTTTAGTAAAATTATGAAAGAATTTGAGAATCCCAATTTGGGTATGGCTGGTGTGAACTTTATAGATGGATCATTGCCTTATTATTTTAAACCAGAACATACTGGATTTTGGAAGGATATGTTTATTCACAACTATGTAAAGAAAAGAAAATATGATCCCAAGAAGATGTATATGTCTGGTAGTCTGCTGATATTCAATCGCAAGGCTTTTGTCGAGGCAGGTATGTATGACGAGAATATCTTCATGTATTATGAAGAGCCAGATATAACGAATCGTATTCAAGCCGTGAAAAAAGAAGTTAAGTGGTTGAAAGATACGATGGTATTACATTTGGCTCATGGGAGAAAATATAATGAACAATTAACCAGAATTAGGTATAAGTCTTATGAATATTATTGCAGTAAATATGGAATATCTGCATTAGCAGGCTATAAAAAAGAAAAGGCTGTATTAGCAATCAAGAAAATTATGTCCTTTATATTTAGAGATATGGAGAGATATGATGTTTTTAATAAAACCCTTATTAGTGTTAACACAAGAATAAAAGTACTTCAAGCTTAATTTATGCATAAAATTCTCTGTATAGGTACATGTAGTGATATAAAGCGTAATCGTTTCACAGGGCAATCTGTGATGTTCGACGGAGTGGTCAATCATCTGAAAAAGCATGGTGTGGTAGTGGGCGTGATTGATATTTCTCAAAAAATTCAGAGGGGGGGCGTGTTAGCCCGTACTGTAGACTACGCTATTATATTAGTACAGTTTTTTGTGAAGTTATTAGTTGGGGGGTACAATTTATGTTATATTACTACATCCCAATCGAAGAATGGTTTTCTTCGTGACAACGCCATGATAACCATGTGTCGGTGGTTTAAGGTGCCAGTAATCACTCATCAATATGGTGCGAATTACCATCAATTACTTGATGCGCTGGGGGCGAGTGGAACTTCAAGACTGATTAAAATGCTGGATTATGTGAGTATTATCATCGTTGAGGGTGATTATATGAAAGAACAATACTCTTTCCTTCCTAATTATCAGTTAAAAGTGATTTCTATACCAAACGGACTTCCGATAGAAGGAAGACATGCGATGGTTCCCAAAACATATGATGGAAATCATCCGTTCGTAATGTTCTATTTGAGTAATCTCATTTGGTCAAAGGGGTACTTTGATGTTCTCCAAGCTGTAGATATACTAGTAAATAGAGAACATCTTGATGTAAAGTGCGTATTTGCCGGTAATTTTATTGCATCGAATGACGATGAATTCCCAGGGATTGCCAACAAGGAAGATTTTGATAATTTTATAAGTGAGCATTCACTAACGGAGAGAGTCGAATATTATTCTGGACTTTATGGTGAAGAAAAGGATAGGTATTTCTATAAGTCGAATGTTTTCCTGTTGCCTTCCTATTATATCAACGAGGGTCAACCAGTATCGATAATAGAGGCGATGGCATATGGATGTGTACCCTTGGTAACGGAATATCGCCATATTCCAATGATGATTAATGAACAGAATGGATGCTTTGTTAATCCGAAGGATGCTGAGGATATAGCACAAAAGGTAAAAAGTATGATAGAACACCCAGATGTGTATGCTGCCAAATCGCGGCAGAGTATCATTGATTATCAAGAGAAATTCAAATTTGAAGTATATGCGGGAAAAGTGATGGATTGTATAAACTCTGTAATATCATAGTTATATGAACATTTTGCTTTTAGGCAGTTTCGGTTTTATCGGGACTAATATCATTAAGTATATTGATTTACATTGCAAGGATGTGAGCGTGGTGGCTTTCGATAGGTTCCCCAGCCACTTAGACCGTAACGTCACTTTTAAAAGTGTATCGAAAGTATACGCTGGTGATTTCTCGGATGATTATCTTTTGGAGAAAGTATTCAATGAGAATAAAATTGATTATGTTATACACTCGCTGAGCGCTAGTGTGCCTTCATCGTCACAGGATAATGAGTTTGATATTAAATTTAATGTTTTGCCAACGATAGGCCTTCTGAACCAAATGGTGGCTCATGGGGTGAAGAATCTCGTATTTATATCGTCTGGAGGTGCTATCTATGGTGACCATTATATAGATAAGGCTGGGCATATAGAGGAAGAAGTACTTTTTCCTAAAAGTGCTTATGGCGTTTCTAAATTGGTGATTGAGAAATATCTTTATTTATATGGCGTTCAGCACGGGGTAAAGTCTTTGGTGTTGAGACTATCGAACCCATACGGACCATATCACTATTCGCAGAAACAGGGAATCATTAACATAGCATTGGAAAGAGCTATAGAAGGTAATCCTTTTGAAATTTGGGGTGACGGGAATGGAAGGAAGGATTACATTTATATAGAAGACTTTTGTGCTATATTAATGAAACTTATAGAGGAATGGGAAGAACAATATACTGTTGTTAATGTTGGCAGTGGACAGTTGCTTTCTGTTAATGATATTGTAGGCGTTATTAAAGAAAAGATAAATGATAGTTTTGTTGGAACTTATAAGAAAGCAAACTCTCTTGATGTACAAGACTTCCGACTGAATCTGTCCAAACTAAGTAAACTTATCGGAGAATTTGAATATACAAGTATAGAAGAAGGAATAGAAAAGACTCGTGAATGGTATAAAAACAGACTTGTTGCTGGTTATCTAGGGGTTACTAAAAAGATATAATAAACAAAGAGAAAAACAATGAATGCAGTAAAAACAGTGAAGTTAGAAACCATAGTATTATGGGATTTGGTGATAGTGGGATTGTTTTATATGGTTCCTACTTTATCGCATTTGACTAGTATTCCATTATATAGGTTTGAACCAATGCGTTGTGTCTTATTGCTTAATCTGTTATTAACGGGCAATAAGAAGAATGCTTATATTATGGCGGTCACATTGCCGTTGTTCTCCTTCTTTGTTGGGGGGCATCCGGTTTTCGCCAAAGCACTCCTAATGGGCGCAGAATTATCAGCAAATGTTTTCCTTTTTGATGTGTTGTCTAGGAGGATAAAGAATGCTGCCGTTGCCATGTTCTTTTCGATTGTGGCTAGTAAAGTATTCTATTACATCATCAAATTTGGGATTATCTCGATAGGGCTTCTCGACGGACCTATGGTTGCGACAGGATTGATGACTCAATTAATCGTTGCTGTTGTGTTATCGGTAGCCTTCTGGAAGTTTAGTGAAAAAGCAGTGTATAAATCATAAGTGAGTTTATAGTAGACAATGGATGTAGCAATAAACATTAAAGATATAACATATCCAAAGACTTGTCCATTTAATCCGGATTGCACCTTCTCGGAACTTGGAGGCTTATATGAGTATTCGGTTGATCCTGATAATAAGGTGTATGGCGCAATACGTGATTTGTTGATATCATTAAAACTGGATGAGGCGAATGTTGGTAAAGAGTGTTGGAATCCTTTCTCTGATTTCGTCAAGCACGGTGATAGGGTTGTCATTAAACCCAACCTGGTTCTTCACCATAGTGGAAGTAAAGATGATATATCAGCTGTAGTAACTCATGCATCTCTAATAAGGCCGCTTATTGATTATACCATCTTAGCCTTGCAAGGAACCGGGGAGATTATTGTAGGTGATGCTCCCCATGGTGATGCTAACTTTGATATCATTACCAAAGCCAATGGCTTGTTTGACCTTGTTGAATGGTATAAGTCGAAAGGGTACAATATCCAGCTAAGAGATTTCCGAAAGTTTGTCTACCCCAAAGGATTTAAGAGTTCCGTTTTGGTGGAGAGAGAAGGAGATCCTGATGGATATGTGGCCGTTGATTTAGGTGAAAATAGTCATCTGAATGAATTAAACAACCTTGATAGGCTTTATGGTTCAGACTTCGACCGTTCCTTTATTGTAAGGCAACACCAGGGTGGTCATCATAAATACTTGGTGTCTGGCACCATTATGAAGGCAGATGTGGTGATCTCTGTTCCTAAACTGAAGACCCACAGAAAAGCAGGTGTTACCATCAATATGAAGAATCTGGTGGGAATTAATGGCGATAAGAACTATTTGGCTCACTACCGCATTGGTTCACCTGCACAAGGAGGTGATGAGTATCCTAATACAAAGAATCCATTACTTCTTTTCTACCGCTGGTATGAGCGATTTAGTGGAGACCATTTTATGGCGAAGAATACGATGTTCTATCGTTATTTGAATAAGATCTGCAGAATACCTAGTTATGCTGGTGTGGCTCTTTACTGTTTGTTCAAGGGGAAAGAGAATGTCGCAACGTGTGGAGCCTGGCATGGTAACGACACCTGTTGGAGAATGTGCCTCGATTTGAATTATATTTTAAGGTTCGCAAACAAAGAAGGGAAGGTTTGCGATAAACCACAAAGAAGATATTTCGCCTTAGTAGATGGAATCATCGCCGGAGAAGGTGATGGCCCTATGAAACCAGATCCCAAACCGATTGGAACCCTTTTGGCAGGACTAAGCCCTTACAAAGTAGATTATATAGCCTCATATATTATGGGTTTTGATCCTCAGAAATTGTCACAGATAAGGACTGCTGCAGAAGAAAACGGATTCAAAGGAGAAGACTTAGAAGTGGTTTGCAAGAAACAAGGGAAAGAGGTGCCCTATAAGGATATAAACTTTGAATTCAAAGAGCCTCCTACTTGGAAAGGGACAATGAAACGCAATAACGGATAAGTTATGGGCTTGCTGACAAAACTATACGATTCAAGTCCCGTCTTTGTTCAGAACATGATGTGTTCACTTAAAGGCTGGACAATTAAAAGACGCAGATATAATTCTGGTTTCTATAAGGAACTAGAACAGTATGAGACGCCAGACTATAATAGTCGTAAGGAATTGTGCGATTTTCTTAGAATAGCTAGCGCACTTCCTTTCTATCAACCCTATATTACAGTTTCTTTTCTTGATGGGTTAGATGAGAATAACGTAATCGAACGAATTAAGAGCCTCCCAATCATCAACAAACAAGTTGTTAAGGAAAATCTGGCTGCGATTGAAAATACAGCCAATTGTGGCCCTTATATTACAATGCATACAAGTGGCACAACAGGTAGCGGTCTGGTGTTTCCATATTCTGTGGAGTTTGAAAATAAACAATGGGCTATTTGGTGGAGGTACCGTCGTGCTTTGGGAATCCAGCTTGACACGTGGTGCGGATGGTTTGGTGGTAGATCTATCATTTCCATTGAGAACAAGAAACCGCCATTCTGGAGAGTGAATAAACCAGGAAGGCAGGTGATGTATAGCACATATCATCTTAATAAGGAAACAGTAGGCCTTTATTATGCTGACCTTTGCAAAAGAAAGCTTGAGTGGTTAACTGGTTATCCATCTACTATTTCTCTCTTGGCATCACTGATTAACGAAAGCGGGCTCAAGCCAATTGAGAGCGTGAAATGGGTTACAACTGGTGCAGAAAATTTGTTGGAGCACCAAATCCAAATCATTAAACTGGCGTTCCCTAATGCTATGGTAAGAACCCATTATGGCCTGACGGAGGGTGTGGCCAATTTTAGTCAGGACAAAGAAGGCAAATGGCATATTGATAGTGAATTTGCGTATGCTGAGTTTATACCCGTTGATGATGCTAATCCATCGGTCTGCAGAATCATAGGAACAGGTTTTTCAAACAAGGCATTTCCTCTTATCCGATATGATACTGGAGACTTGGCCAAAATCAAATGGACAGATGGAAATCCTGAGATTATTGAGATATACGGGCGACAAGAAGATTATATTGAATTGCCAAATGGCGTTAAGTTAGGTCGGCTTGACCATATATTCAAGGACTGTGTAAACATTCGTGAGGCTCAGATTCATCAGATTAGAAAAGATTTGATAGAACTCCGTATAGTCAAGGATGTAAACTATACGGATAAGGACGAAAAGCAACTCGTTGAAGAAGCATCATCTCGATTTGGTAAAGATGTAGAGTTAAAGATAACCTATTGTAATGCTATAGAGAGAACAAAAGCAGGAAAAGTTAGATTCGTTGTGTCTGATTTAATAAAGAAATAATTCTGTAAAAAGAGCGTATGAAAAGTGAGATGGGTAACAGAATCATTTTTTGCATAGTTTTCATGCTCGGTTTTGTGGGATATGTATCTGCTCAAACAGATACATTGAGATTGAAGGAAGTAGTAGTGACAGGTACGCGCAACGCTGTGGATGTACGCCACCTACCGATGACTGTAAACATAATAGGAAGAGATAAATTAGTCGAGCAACATCAAAACTCGGTTTTGCCTACCGTATTGCAACAAGTACCAGGCTTGTATGTAACTAGCCGTTCCATGATGGGGTATGGTGTTTCCACTGGTGCTGCAGGTGGTATTAATATGCGTGGTATAACTGGAGGCGCAGGTCAGTTGCTGGTTTTAATCGACGGTCATCCACAGTATCAAGGTATTTATGGTCACCCGATAGCTGACAGTTATCAGACTCTGATGGCTGAGCGTGTGGAAGTGTTACGAGGACCGGCTTCCGTATTATATGGTTCAAATGCTATGGGTGGTGTGTTGAATATTGTCACCCGTTCAATGAAAGAAGATGGTGTTAAGACCAATATTAATCTTGGGGCTGGCAGTTACGGGACTTTCCAAGCAGAGGCTTCTAATCAAGCACGGAGCGGTAAGTTTAGCAGCACTGTATCTGCACAGTACAATAGGACTGACAACCATCGCCCGCGTATGGGCTTTGAGCAATATGGTGGCTATGTGAAATTGGGTTATGACTTTACACCACACTGGAATGCGTATGTCGATGCTAATATCACACACTTTAATGCAAGCAACCCAGGAACAGAAAATGCTCCCCTATATGATGCAGATCAGTGGATTACCCGAGGGGTGACCTCCATCGCATTGGAAAATCATTATGATAAGACAAGTGGTGCACTGAGTGTTTATTCTAACTTTGGTTGGCACAAAATTGATGATGGAACGAACGATCCGGAAACACCTACACAGAGGTATTTCCGCTCTAAAGATGCATTGACTGGTGTTTCGTTGTATCAGAGTGTTCAGCTATTTGAAGGGAACCGCATAACTGCAGGTATTGATTATCAGCATATCTATGGTCATGCTTATTATACATCAAAGCAAACAGACGAGGTGCTTGATACTCCGAATAAGCAAAGTGGAGAATCACATCGTAATGAAATAGCAGGGTATGTAGATTTTCGACAGGACTTATTCAATTGGCTTACTATAGATGCAGGTTTGCGTGTTGACCATCATTCAATTTCTGGAACAGAGCTGGTACCACAGGGTGGTATTGTCGTACGCCCGATAAAAGCAGGAGAAATAAAGGCTATGGTAAGTAAGGGATTTAGAAACCCGACGATGCGTGAGTTGTATCTTTATCCTCCCTCAAACGAAGAGCTCGAACCAGAACGTCTCTGGAATTATGAACTCTCTTGGCGTCATCGTGTGAACGGTTTTAGATATGGTGCAAACCTCTTTTATATCAAAGGCGACAATATGATTCAGACTGTCCGTATTGATGGTAAACCGAAGAACGTTAATACAGGAGAGATTGAGAATTACGGAGCAGAAGTTGAGGCTACGTGGATTATTGATTCCAGTTGGGCTCTTAACACGAACCATTCTTTTTTACACATGAGGAATCCTGTGATAGCCGCTCCAACGTATAAAGGTTTCATAGGTGTTGATTACAACTATAATAAGAAGTTATTGGTTAATCTGGGATTGCAGTATATTAATGGTCTGTACACAGCCGTTGGTCAAGATGAGACTAAAGAGAACTTCTGTCTATTGAACCTTGCTATATCCTATAATATTAACAAAACTATAGCTCTTTGGGCAAGAAGTGAGAACCTGCTGGCTCAGAAATATGAGATAAACCTTGGGTACCCTATGCCTAGGGCGACGTTCATGGGAGGCATTCAAATTGTTATTTGACATGTTGGAGTTTGACGAATCAGCATGGTCGTACATTGATACGTTATTACCTAAAGTCGAAATCGTAAAAAAATACGTTTTGAAGGATTTTATTTGGTTTATTAATTTGCCTCGAAAGGAAAAAAATAACTTTGAATTGATAAACGAATATGCACAACATTTAGAAAAGAAAGCAAATGCTCGTTTTTCAGTGTATCCAGGAGAGTTAGAGAGTTTTAGACATATTGACATTATTTCAATTAAAGAGAATCTATTAAAAAAGTATAAGTAATAATGAAGCAGATCATACAAGACTTAAAGTCTGGCGCTACCGTTTTAGAGGAAGTGCCCGTACCTCAGGTGAAAGGTGGATATGTATTAATAAAGACAACCCGTACACTTGTATCCTTGGGTACTGAGCGTATGCTCGTAGAGTTTGGTAAAGCAAATCTGGTTGACAAAGCACGTCAACAACCGGATAAGGTTAAGCAGGTGTTGGATAAAATCAAAACCGACGGCTTGCAGCCCACACTTGAAGCAGTCTTCAATAAGCTTGGCCAGCCCCTTCCACTTGGCTATTGCAATGTAGGTAAGGTGATAGCTGTAGGCCGTGGTGTAACGGAATTCCAAGTAGGGGACAGAGTGGCTTCCAATGGTAATCATGCTGAATATGTATGTGTGCCCCAGAATCTTGTTGCAAAGATTCCAGATAATGTAACTGATGATGAAGCTGCATTCACTGTGATTGGTTCCATTGGTTTGGAGGGTATTCGCCTTTTGAAACCTGAACTGGGAGAAACTATTGTAGTGGTTGGTCTTGGACTGATTGGACTGATTGTGGCCCAATTGCTTCGCGCCAACGGCTGCCGTGTGGTAGGCGTTGAGTTTGATCAGGCAAAGCTTGATTTAGCTGCTAAATGGGGCGTAATCCCTGTGAATCCAGCAAAGGGTGATGACCAAGTGAAGGTGGTGGAGGAACTCACCAATGGTGTGGGTGCAGATGGTGTAATCATTACTGCTTCTGCCCATGATGACAGCATTATCCACAATGCCTGCCTGATGAGTCGCAAGCGTGGACGTATTATCCTTGTGGGTGTGATTGGCCTTAATATGCGTCGTGATGACTTCTATAAGAAAGAGTTGACATTCCAGGTTTCTTGTAGCTATGGAGCAGGACGCTATGATGAGGAGTATGAAAACAAGGGACATGATTACCCGTTTGCGTACGTTCGTTGGACAGAGAAGCGGAATTTCCAGGCCATTTTAGGAGCTATTGCTGACGGTGGCCTGAAGGTGAAGCCATTGATTACCGAGGAGGTGGAACTTGCAGATTACAATGAAATATATGGTGATATGCGAAAAAGAGGAAGTATTGCCTCCATTATCAAGTATCCCGAGGAGGCCACTCAGAACAGGGTGGTAGCGATAGAAGAAGTTCATGCTGCTGCAGGTGGAGGAAAAATGGGTATCATAGGTGCCGGTAATTATACTGGCGCAACTGTAGTGCCTTGTTTGAAGAAGTGTGGAGCAAAGGTGAAGTATATTGCCAGTGCCGGTGGTTTGAGCGCTAAGACGATGGCCAAGAAAGCTGGAGCTGAATTTGCCACATCTGATTATCAAGAAATCTTGAAAGACCCCGAGGTGGGTATGGTACTGATTACTACACGTCATAACCTGCACGCCAAGATGGTTAAAGAAACCTTGGAGGTGGGGAAGAGCGTGTTCGTAGAGAAACCTCTATGCTTGCATCCTGAAGAACTGGAAGAAATTAATGAAGCATATCAGAAAGCTGGTAAGGACGTTACATTGACCGTTGGATATAACAGACGCTTTTCTCCGTTTGCCGTAAAGCTGAAGTCAATGATTGGTGATGGCCCCAAGAACATTATTGCTACCATGAATGCGGGCTTTATTCCGCCAGAAGTATGGGTACATGACCTTGAGGTAGGAGGAGGCCGTATAATAGGCGAAGCTTGTCACTTTATTGATCTTTGCTCTTATTTGGCTGGTAGTAAGGTTACGGCAGTTTGCATGAATGCTATGGGTGAAAATCCTCAAGAGAATACAGACAACGCAACCATCCTGTTGAAGTATGAGAATGGTACGAATGCGGTTATTAATTACTTTGCGAACGGCTCAAAGGCATACCAGAAGGAACGTGTTGAAGTGTTTTCTCAGGAGCGTGTATTCATTCTTGATAATTGGCGAAAATTGGAGGGATTCGGTGCCAAAGGCTTCTCTAAGATGAAAGGCGGCATGGATAAAGGACAGAAGGATGAGTTCCGAATGCTGAATGAGCGTATGCTGAATGGTGGCGAGAGTTTGATTCCGTTCGAGAGCATCGTGAATACAACGAAGGCAAGTTTTGCATGTATCCAGTCGCTTAAAGAGAATCGTTGGGTTGAAATCTAGGAGGATACGAATGACTGTTAATTGACCGCGAATTGTTCATGAATTATAGGTTGTTGTGGAATACTGTTAAGCATCTGAAGCCAACGCAGGTGTTTTATCAGGTGAAGTATCGTCTGAAGAAACCTTCGTATGTGCAATTGGAAGCTCCTCTTGATGGTTCCAAGATTCAAGATTCAAGATTCAAGACAGAACCTATTCCTAAGTATAAATGCCTGGATGGAGACAAGTTCACGTTCTTAAATCTAGAACATCAGTTTAGTGGTTGGAACTTTACAGACAATGGTATGCTCTGGGCTTATAACCAGAACTACTTTGATTGGATTAATCAAGAGGAATGTTCAAAAGAAGAAGGCTGCAAGTGGATTGATAATTTTATCGATGAGTTGCCTAACAATAGAATAGGACTTGATCCATATCCGATTGCCTTGAGAAACATTAATTGGATTAAGTTCTTCTGCCGGTATCCCGAAAGCGCCACAAAAGCACGATTGGATTCACTGTATTCCCAGCTAAGATTACTGGAGAAGAAGTTGGAATACCACCTACTTGGCAACCATCTTCTAGAGGACGCGTATGCGTTATATATTTGTGGTGCATTCTTCCAGGATGAAAACATCCTGAAGAAAGCTGAAAAACTTCTTTTAGGCCAACTTAAAGAGCAGGTGCTCCCGGATGGTGCTCACTATGAGCAAAGCCCTATGTATCATTGCATACTGCTAGACAGATTGCTTGATAGTATAAATGTCAGGAGGACTGATGCTTTAGTTGGTTATGCCCAACGTATGCTAGGTCATTTGGAGAGTATCATTTGGGCAGATGGCTCAATACCTATGCTAAATGATTCTGCAAAAGGCATTGCCCCATCTCCCAATCAAATCTTTGATTATGCGAGACGTTTAGGCATAGTGTGGAGTGCTGTTACAATGAAAGAAAGTGGGTATTGGAAATTCCAGAATGAGCATTTGGAAGCAATAGTCGATGTAGGCAACATCACAGCCACCTACCAGCCTGGACATACCCATGCAGACACATTTAGTTATGTGTTGCGTATTGACGGTAAACCTTTTATTGTTGATACGGGCGTTTCTACCTATAACAAGACTGAACGAAGACAATATGAGCGTTCAACGGAAGCTCATAATACAGTTTCTGTTGATGGGCGTAACTCCTCAGAAGTATGGGGTGGATTCAGAGTAGGAAAAAGGGCGTCTGTAACATTGATGAATAATGAATCTTCAGTTATTGAAGCCAGTCATAATGGATTTGAGAAGGACTGCAGAAGACGCTTTGAGATAATTGATGGAGTCTTCATTGTAGAAGACTGGTATGATGGAGATGCTGTGAGTTATATCCATCTGGCAGAAGAAGCTGATGAAAAACATATCAAAATTGAAGGAGCAGAAAGTGTAGAGATAAAACTTTGTAAATATTCAATAGAATATAACAGGTTCATTGAAAGCAAAGTGATAGAGATAAGGTTTAAAGGACATTGTAAATATACGATTCAATAAAAAGTATGAGGATACTGTATTTAACTTATTATTTCAGACCCGACTTATGTGCTGGGTCTTTCCGTAACTCCTCGCTTTTTGAAGCAGTACTGGAGCAGATTGGAGAAGATGATTTTGTTCATGTGATAACAACGATACCTAACCGGTATGGTAGTTACAGTGTAGAAGGATTAAAGGAAGAAACGGGTAAGAATTATAGGATAGACCGTTTAACAGTTCCTATGCATGCCAGTGGCATGGCAGAGCAGGCAAAAGCATTTACTGCTTACTATAAGGGCGTTATGAACTTAATCAAACACGAAAAGTATGATATGGTGTTTGCCTCATCTTCTCGTCTATTTACGGCATATTTGGGAAAGAAATGTGCTGTTAAGAATAAATGCCCGCTTTACTTAGACATTCGTGACATCTTTGTAGATACCATGAAAGATATCTTCAAGGATAAAAAGTATATTCAAGTTCCGGCAGTATGGGTTTTGGGGCTATTGGAAAGATATACCTTCAAGAATGCCAATCATATCAATTTGATTTCTGGCGGATTCCGTTCATACTTTGAAAAGTATAAGAAACCTACTTATACAGAATACTCAAATGGTATAGACGATGTGTTCATCGAAGCTGGTCAGGAACCGTCCGTAGATAACGGCAAGCCTTACATTATCACATATGCAGGTAATATGGGTAGCGGCCAGGGGTTGGAGAAGATTATACCCGAAGCGGCTAAACAATTGGGTTCTGATTATAAGTTCCGACTTATTGGTGATGGCGGAACTAGAAAGAAACTGGAAGAAAAGTTGAAGGAACTAAATGTTGAGAACGTTGAGCTGTTGAACCCTGTGGCCAGAAAGGAATTGATTCAGTATTATAAGGATTCAACCTTCTTGTTCTTCCACCTGAACGATTTGGAGGCTTTCAAGAAAGTGATGCCATCCAAGATGTTTGAGTATGGGGCTTTTGACAAGCCTATCATTGCAGGCGTTGGTGGCTTTGCGGCTCAATTTGTAGAAAAGAATATACCTAACCATATCTTGTTTAAGCCAACGGATGTTGATGACTTTGTAGGTCAAATGAGGAACTATCAATTGAAGTTTGAGAGAAGAGATGAGTTTATTCAGAACTTCTCTCGGAAGTCAATTGATAAGAAATTGGCAGCGAGTATTGTTGGACTCTTGAAGAAGTAAAAATATGAAGATTTTGATTACTGGCGTACACGGTTTTGTGGGAAGCAACTTGGTTGCATACCTGGCCAAAGATAATGAGATATATGGGTTAGACATTATAGCACCTGAGAAAGAGGGTGTTGTCAAGACTTACTCCTGGGATGATTTGGATGCAGATATTATAGGGGAAGTGGATTCCATTATCCATTTAGCTGGTAAAGCTCATGACACCAAGAACCAAGCAGCCGCTGACGTGTATTTCAAAGTGAATAGAGACCTTACTGTTAAGATGTTTGACTATTTCTGTGCTCATCCAAACATCAAGAAGTTCGTATTCTTCAGTACTGCTAAGGCTGCAGCTGACAAGGTGGATGGTATCTTGACAGAAGATGTTATTCCTTCTCCAGTTGGCCCCTATGGTGAGTCCAAAATTGCAGCTGAACGCTACATTTTGGATAAACTTGAAACTTGGAACTTGAAACCTGAAACCCCTGCAAAGCAGGTCTATATCTTTAGGCCTTGTATGATTCATGGGCCGGGGAATAAGGGAAACCTCAATTTGCTGTATAATGTGGTGAAGAAAGGGGTTCCTTGGCCATTGGGTGCTTTTGAAAACCGCAGAACATTCACTTCTGTTGAGAATATTTGTTTTGCTGTGAATGGTGTAATCACCAAGGATGTGCCTTCAGGTATTTACAATATGGGTGATGATGAGGCTCTTTCTACCAATGAACTGATTGAGGAAATCTGCAAGTCACTAGGTAAAAAAGCTCATATATGGAAGTTGCCCAAAGGCCTGATGAATGGTGTAGCTAAAATAGGAGGTTGGTTGCATCTGCCTCTCGATTCAGAAAGATTGCGTAAGTTAACGGAAAATTATATTTCGTCGAATGAGAAAATTAAAAAAGCTCTTGGCATTGAGCGTATGCCTGTTGATGCCCGAGAAGGTTTAAAAGTAACATTAGAGAGTTTTAAATAATAAATAATAAATAATGATGAAGAAGGTAATGCTTGTATTTGGAACGCGTCCGGAGGCAATTAAGATGTGCCCTTTGGTTAAGGAGTTCCAAAAGCACGATAAGGAGTTTGAGACTATCGTGTGTGTGACTGGTCAGCACCGCGAGATGTTGGACCAAGTGCTGACAATTTTCGATGTTAAGCCGGATTACGACTTAAATATCATGAAACAAGGTCAGGACCTCTATGATGTGACAGCTCGTGTGCTTACGGGTATGCGTGATGTTTTCAAGGAGTGTAAACCAGATGTAGTTTTGGTACATGGTGACACTACTACATCTACGGCTGCCGCTCTTGCAGCATTCTATCAGCAGATTCCTGTTGGCCATGTTGAGGCTGGTTTGCGCACGCATAACATCTATAGTCCTTGGCCTGAGGAGATGAACCGCCAAATAACTGGACGCATTGCAACGTACGACTTTGCACCAACACCACTGAGTGAAAAGAACCTTCAGGAAGAGAAGGCCCAGGGACAAATCTTTGTCACAGGTAATACGGTCATTGATGCCCTCCACATGGTGGTGGACAAACTCAAGAGTGACAAAGCACTGGCAAATGAGCAGATTAACGTGTTGAAGAATGCTGGATATGATGTAACACGACTTGATAACGGTAAGAAACTTGTCCTTATCACAGGCCACCGCAGAGAGAACTTTGGTGAGGGATTCATTTCTATGGTTACAGCCATGAAGGATCTTTCTGAGAAGTATCCGGAAGTGGACTTCGTTTATCCTATGCACCTGAACCCCAATGTGCGTAAGCCTATTCACGAGGTGTTTGGTGAAGACTTGACCCGTCCCAACTTCTTCTTCATTGAACCGTTGCAGTATTTGGAGTTTGTGTATCTGATGGAGAAGAGCACTGTAGTGCTTACTGACTCTGGTGGTATTCAGGAAGAGGCACCTGGCCTCGGAAAGCCGGTACTTGTGATGCGCGATACCACTGAACGCCCTGAGGCTTTAAAGAGTGGTACAGTACATCTTGTAGGAACTAATCATGACCTTATTGTAAATGAGGTTAGCACCTTGCTTGATGATGCAGCCGCATACGAAAAGATGAGCAAAGCTGTGAATCCTTATGGTGACGGCAAGGCATGTTCTCGCATAGTTCGAGCACTCAACGGAGAAATCGTAGATAGATATGAAGTGAAATAAAAGTATAATAAAATATAGAATCATATGATTAACGTTATTGGCTTAGGCTACATCGGTCTTCCGACCGCATTGATGATGGCTTCTCACGGAGTGGAAGTCATAGGTACAGACTACAACAAAGAGTTGGTGGCAACACTTAATGCTGGTAAAACAACCTTTAAAGAGGATGGCTTGGATGAACTCTTCCAAGCTGCTGTAAAAGCAGGCATTAAGTTCACCACCGAGTATCAGAAGACAGATATGTACATTGTCTCTGTTCCTACTCCTTACGACAAATTCTCCAAGAAGGTAGATGCATGCTATGTTGTAGCAGCCGTAAAGGAAGTAATGAAGGTTTGCCCCAAAGGCGCAACGGTAGTTGTTGAGTCAACCGTTAGCCCTGGCACCATTGACAAGTTCGTGCGCCCTGTGATTGAGGCTAATGGCTTCAAGATTGGTGAGGACATCAATCTTGTACACGCTCCTGAGCGTATTATCCCTGGCAACATGGTGTATGAGTTGCTCCATAACAATCGTACCATTGGTGCAGACAACAAAGAGATTGGTGAAAAGGTAAAGCAGTACTATGCTTCCTTCTGCCAAGGTGAGATTGTGGTTACTGACATCCGTACTGCAGAAATGACCAAAGTGGTGGAGAATACTTACCGTGCTGTAAACATCGCTTTCGCAAACGAGCTTTCACGTATTTGCCGTCATGACAACATGGATGTGTATGAAATCATCAAAATTTGTAACATGCACCCGCGTGTGAACATCCTCCAGCCTGGCCCTGGTGTGGGTGGCCACTGTATTAGTGTCGACCCTTGGTTCTTAGTAGGTGACTATCCTCAGCTGGCCAAGGTGATCGACGAGTCAATGAAGACCAATGATTATCAGCCGGTGTTCGTGCTTGAGCGCATTCATGAAATCATGGAAGAGCACAACATCACGGACAACCGCCGTGTGGGTCTCTATGGCCTCACTTATAAGGAGAACGTGGATGACATCCGTGAGAGCCCGACTCTTCAGATGTTGGATATTCAGGAACGCCATTTGGCCCGTCCTCTGAAGACTTTTGATCCTTTCTTTACTCAGAAGGAGATTGTTAAGAACCAGATTCTGGACTTTGACCAGTTCCTGAATGAGGTGGATATGGTGGTTATTATGGTGAAGCACGATCATATTAAGCAGAACTGGGATAAGTTGAAAGGTAAGGTTATCCTAGATTGTCATAACATCTGCCCGCTAGAGGGAGTATATCATATTTAGTCCTGAGTATAGTTGAGCCCAGTCATAACAGAACCTAGAGTTTTGACGGATATAGAGGTCGCTTTCTTGTCTTTAATCCGTCTTGGAATTGGTCATAATGTGACTGATGCTCTGATTGTGCCTGACTGGTCTGCATTGCAAGCTCTTGCTACACGGCAAGGGCTTGCAGCAGTCCTTTTGGACGGTATTGATAGGCTATCGGAAACTGAACGGCCCCCCAAGGCATTGTTGCTCCAATGGATAGGCGAAACTCTGCAAAGCTATGAGTATAGATATGAACTGTATCGTAGAGCGATAGCAGAAATGGCCGGATTCTTTAATGAGCATAGCTTGAAGATGATGATTCTGAAAGGCTATGCCTGTGGGCAGGATTGGCCAAGGCCGGAACATCGCCCTTGTGGGGATATTGATATTTGGTTGTTCGGAAAATCACGTGAGGCAGATTTGCTTCTTGAACGTGAAAAGGGGATTGAGGTAAACAGGTCTGAACCCCATCATACAGTTTTTTATTGGAGAGACTTTATGGTGGAAGATCATTTTGACTTCATTGATGTAAACCACCATCGGTCTCACAGGGCGTTGGAAAAGACGTTAAAAGAACTCGGGGATGACGACTCGCATTCAATAGAGTTGTATGGCGAAAGAGTATATATCCCATCTCCTAATCTGCATGCCTTGTTTCTGCAACGACATTCAATGCTTCATTTCCTTTCCGGAGAGTTTTCCATCAGACAGTTACTGGATTGGGCATTTTTTGTGAAAGCCCACGGAAAAGACGTTGATTGGAAATGGCTAGAGGATGTATTGGAACAACATGGTATGACTCCTTTGTTTCACCTGTTTAATGCTATTTGCATAGAAGATTTGGGTTTTGCAGCTGATTTATTCCCTAATGGGAAGATTGATACAGAACTCAAAAAAAGAGTATTTAACGAAGTATTATCTCCTGAGTTTACAGAAACACAACCGGAAGGATTAATTTTTCGTGTTGCGTTCAAGTTTCGCAGATTTAAGGCAAACGGATGGAAACATAAGCTTTGCTACAAGGAAAGTATGTGGAGCGCCTTTTGGAGTGGAGTTTGGGGACATTTATTGAAACCGAAGTCAATATGAATATTTCTTTGATTGATTGTTTGAAAGAATTCATGGAGAATGAAGATTGTTCGTGTTCTATGGACTTTGGGCGTGTAACTCCGTTGTATGTTTATAGGATGTGGGGAGGGAGTGTTGCGATAGATGAAATCGCAACAGGACTCAAAGAATTACGAAATCAAGGTTTTATGAATGTATAAAAGGATTATATGTGGTATACATACTTAATCATAGCAGTACTGCTGCTGGCGGCAGAACTGATATACTTCCGCATTGCGGATAAATGCAACATCATTGACAAACCGAATGAGAGGAGTTCGCACACAACCATTGTACTTCGTGGAGGCGGAATTATCTTCACGCTTTCGATGATTGCTTGGGCTGTCTTGATGGTAGCAATGGGGAAGGACATTGTGCCGTATCTGCCATTTCTGTGTGGTTTGATATTGGTGGCAGGAATCAGTTTTGTGGATGACATCCATTCACTGCCGGATTCGTTGAGAATGGCTGTTCAGATAGTATCCATCTTATTAATGTTTTGGTCGGTGGGACTGTACACGGTTATTAACCCGTGGTGGTTGATGGTGTTGATAGTGGTTATTACTCTATTCTTCTGTGTAGGGGCAACCAACTTTATCAACTTTATGGATGGGATAAACGGAATCACAGCAGCTTACTCGTTTGCAATGTTGCTGCCCATCCTGCTGCTGAACCGCGGGCTATCGTTTGTTGAAGAAAGCTATCTGATTGTTGCCATTCTGGGAATTGTGGTGTTCAGCATTTTCAATTTCCGCCCCAAAGGAAAAGCAAAATGTTTTGCCGGTGATGTCGGCTCTATTGGTATAGCATTCATTATCCTGTTCGCTTTAGGAAGGTTGATGCTGGCTACCAAGGATGTAACGTATATCGTGTTCTTCTTGGTATATGGCATTGATGGAACATTGACCATCATCCACCGCATTATGCTGCACGAGAACTTGGGGCAGGCACATCGCAAGCACGCGTATCAGCTGATGGCAAACGAGTTGGGGATGAGTCACGTGGTGGTGAGCCTGCTGTATATGTGCATCCAGTTGGCGGTGTCGCTGGGATTTATCTATCTGTGTCCGAATTCCGTTCTAGCACATTGGATTTACATGATTGTGGCAGGTTTGGTGCTGATGGGTGCATACATCTTGTTTATGAAGAAGAACTACCATCTACATGAAGAGTATTTGGCGTCGCTTAAGGGATAATAACAATGGAAGTACAATTATTGAATAAAGAACTGACAGCAGAGCTTCATGAGAAGGCTATTGCGAATGAGCGCCTTCGCATGAACTTCGACCTGCGAACGACTCCCGATGACACCTCGCAGCGTATGCTCAACGCCCTCGAGCCCGGTACGAAGGTACCCATTCACAGGCATTTGAAGACGTCTGAAACGGTGATATGTTTGGAAGGATGTCTAGATTGGGTATTTTATGAGGAGCTTCCTAATATAGATGCAGGCGGGCCAGTGCATGATGGTGAGACGGCAGCGGATGAGAGATGTTTTGCTGAGACGGCGAGGTTTAGGGTGTGTCCGAGGGAAGGGCAATATGGTATTCAAGTCCCCAAAGGCGCATGGCACTCGGTCACCGTTCATGAACCCAGTACGATTCTCGAAGCAAAAGATGGGCCGTATGTGCCAAAGTGATAGATCAAAAACCAAGCAAAGGCTTCTGCGATAATGAGTTGCAGAAGCCTTTGTCGTTTTCTGTGATACAATAAGAACTGTGTTCCTCCGTTTTATAAAATAAAACGATGGAAACAACAATGATGCGTCACAATGTTCCAGGGTCCGCTCCTGGAATTCTTTTTCACCTCTTTTCGTTCTTCACTGGTAACAAGCCCGAATCGCTGTACAACAGGCTGTTGCGATATATTGATGAGTCCCACCGCGATGGGGTGATAGGGGATGGGCGGTATGCCGTCGCGCTGGGTAAGGCAAGTAAGTTGCGCAGATTCCTGCATATCATCGGACGGAGGACTATGCCTGCGCAAGAATTCACAACTGAAATGCTGATGGAATTCCGCCAATTTGTTTATGATGAATATTTGTATGTCCCCCTCTACCCCGACCTCTACCCTCGTGGCTCAGGACATCACTGGCCCAAGAAACGACTCCGGGATACGACAGTGGTACACGACCTGAAACTGTTACAAGCTTTCTTCGCAGAACTTGAAAATTCAGACGAGATACGCCGCTCTCCATTCCGGAAATTATCCATGGAGAAACGGCGTATTATCATGCACACCATGTATGATGCACCTATCTTCTTAAGGGCAGAGGAACTGAAGATGGTCATGGTAACCGATGTTCCATCTGATTTGCAATGGGCAAAGGATCTGTTCGTGCTGAACTGCGCCATCGGATGCCGAATCGGCGATTTACTGCGTCTGACTCCCGACAAAGTGGCGATGTCCGAAGATGGTATTCCGTATGTGCATTACATTCCATCGAAGACAGCAAGGCTGCAGAATTCCAATGTTGAGGTGCAGACACCGCTGATTGAGCCTGCATTAGAGATTATCAACAGGACGAGCTTGCACTTTATGAACCACAATCACCACTATGGCAAGCAACGGTACAACAAAGCATTGCGACGATTGTTGAGATATTGTGGTATCACGCGACAAGTAAGTTTATACAATCCGGAAACCGAAGACAATATCTACAAACCCATTTGTGAAGTTGCCAGCTCAAAACTCGCCCGCAAAACCCATATCGACATGCTTAACAAAGTCCAGATCAATTATTATGCTGCGGGCCTGCATCGAGCAGGTTCTGATGCGGTGTTCAGGTATACGAATTTGGAACTGAAAGATCGGTATAAACTAATGAAGGCTGCGTTTAAGTGAGAGGAGAGGCATGCTCGCATGAACTATCCCGAACGGGAGCAGTCTCGAACATAGTTCAAAGCGGCATTTGATTTATAATACAACAAAAGGCTGGTGCTATCGAGCGCCAGCCTTTAGTTATTTGTTATGCCGTCCCCATTGTGGCCAAAACACATATGAGCAAAACTGCCAAATAGCTTTCAAAAACTTCATCCGATGATATTTGCCTTAATGGTATCCACGATATAACGGACATCTTCATCGCTGACGTATGGGCCTGCAGGCAGACACATACCAACCTTGAATAAAGCTTCAGATACACCATTCACGTAGGCAGGTGCATCCTTATAGCAAGGTTGTTTGTGCATGGGTTTCCATACAGGACGTG
>JAEEGL016156369.1_pt1 | contig 38565 bp, 36 predicted proteins | sample 9134231 | NCBI WGS metagenome assembly JAEEGL01 (sample SAMN16246548, study PRJNA631951) | gut metagenome | biome: gut microbiome; feature: rumen; material: fiber-attached | host: Bos | place: Iran: Karaj | collected 2018-10 | reverse complement strand
TACAACGGTGGCGCCTACCACATCAGGGATGCCATGAGGCTGACAAAGAAACACGGAGGCAATCCGAACCGCTGGAGGGATGTAAGAAAATTTGTCCTCATGCTGTCACAGCCGGAATATTACAGAGACCCAGATGTGCAGCACGGATATATGAGAGGTTCAGAGACTGTCAACTATGTGGAGAAAATCATGGACCGTCAGTCAAAATACAGGCACACGAAGTGGAGGTGACTCATAATTAATAATTAATAATTAACAATTAACAATTAACAATTAACAATTAACAATTCATAATTGTAGATGTTCAAAGTTCTTGTTTTTCTATTCTCGTTCTTTGTCCTTCACACAACATGTGCACAGGAACTGCCGAAGATAAAGAAAGATGACTACATAATAAGGCATGCAGCCTATACCTTATTATATAATAAGGAGAAGAACTGTCCTGACTGGGTGGCGTGGAAACTGACGAAGGAACATTTGAAGGGAAATGTTTCGAGAAAGAACAACGACTTTCAGGGTGATCCAGATATTGACATAGAATACAGGGTTACTCCATACGAATATAAAAAGTGCGGCTATGACAGGGGACACATGTGTCCTGCCGGCGATAACAAATGGAGCAGCATAGCCATGAAGGAGTGCTTCTATATGACAAATATGTGTCCGCAGACATCAACGCTTAACCAGCGATGGTGGAATAATCTTGAGAATGCTTGCAGACGGTGGGCAGAGAAAGAGGATACTCTGTATATATGCTGCGGTCCGATATATCAAGGTGAGACCTTCAAGACCATCGGTGGCAGATATAACTACAGCCGGAAGAGAAAAGGAATAAAGGTCTTTGTTCCCACAGGATTCTACAAAGTGGTTTTGTCACTGAAAAAGGGTAGGGAAAAAGCTATCGGCTTCGTATATGATAATGATGACAGCCGCCAGCCGATGTCAGAGAGATACATGACAGTTGACGAGGTGGAGAAGCTGACAGGCTTGGATTTCTTTGCCGATTTGGATAAACAGTTGGAAAAGAGAATAGAGAAGACCTGCAATATCAGTGATTGGAAATAACCTTTTTATTTACTTCAAGAAGATTATGGGAAACGGTATGTAGGTTGTCTAGGAACGACTGAATGTCTCCGTCGTCTTCGTCGCAAAGGTTTGATATCACCTTGACCATCATGACAGGCACATGATAGAGTGAGCACACAAAGGCAACTGCTGCTCCCTCCATATCAATTAGACGTCCTCCCTGTTGGCGTATAACCTCCATGTCCTCAGCTGTCTGAGAGAATGAGGAACCCGTGGAAACTTTTTCGTACCCTACATCATATCCCTCTTCCTTTAATTGCTCATATAGTTTCTTGGAACCTTCCCAAAGATGATAGTCCCCTATGCTCTGTGTTCCCCAGGCATTATCTCCAGGTACGCGGCGATCGTGGAAAATGGCACCACTGCCAATATATACACGCCCAACGACACCACCGAAGCACTTGAACCCTCCGCATGTTCCGCTGCTAATGACCAGCTCGGGCTTTAACCGCTGAATAGCCGCCATTGTTGTCACACATGCTGCTTCGCAGCCTATCAGGTCGCGTTCGTGGTCAGAACCGGTAAGAACTACAGAAAGTTCCGGAACAGATGGGTTCTGGTACAGCTCGCAAGGCAGAGGCGAGAAGAAATCATCGACCTTCTTGAGGTCGTAAAATTCGATGAGAGGGGCTGCTTCGGCATGTAATGCAATTATAAAACAAATTTTCATAGTTTACTTTCTTTTGTTAATTTGTGGCAAAATTACTATTTTTTCTGAAAATAATTCAAATAAGAGGAAATTTTTTAATACCTTTGCAAAGATTTTCGCAGATATAAGAAGTATGAATAAGGATATTGTATCGGAAGTAATAGAAAAAATGGGCCTTGGAGATTTCTCGAAGGCTACGATAAGAGATTTACAAAGTCTTTCACGCTCCATCGAAGAACAGACAGGTGAGCGCGTGATACATTTGGAGATGGGTGTTCCAGGTCTTCAGCCGTCAGAGATTGCCCTCAAGGCAGAACACGAGGCACTTGCTAACGGCTGTGCTACGCAGTATCCTCCAAATGGTGGAATACCGAGGATAAAAAAAGCATCTTCAGAATTTGTCAAGGCTTTTATCGGCGTTGAGATCGACCCGCTGTGCTGCATTCCTACGACAGGCTCCATGCAGGGAACATTTGCTTCATTCCTTGCTATAAAGCATGCCATCGGTTCAGAGAAGGATACAGTGCTGCTGATACAGCCAGGCTTCCCCGTTCAGACAACACAATGTGACGTAATAGGCCTGAAACATGTAGGCCTTGACATTCACGGCTTCAGAGGCAAGGCTCTTATAGACAAGCTCGAAGAGATGCTGCAAGGCGGCAATATTAATTCCATAGTATATTCAAATCCCAACAATCCGTCATGGGTTTGCTTCACTGAAGAAGAACTTGAGGGCATCGGAAGGCTTGCTACGAAATATGATGTTATTATATTGGAAGACCTGGCATACTTTGCAATGGACTTCCGCAGGGAATTGAGTCATCCTTATCAGCCGCCTTATCAGGCTACGGTGGCAAAATATACTGAGAATTATGTGCTTTGGGTCAGTGGTTCGAAGGCTTTCTCGTATGCAGGTCAGCGAATAGGTGTAACCTGCATTAGTAATACCCTCTATCATAGAGTTTATAAGGACTTACAAGATAACTTTGGAGTAGGTGAGTTCGGCGACTTTTTGTGCAACCGTCTGATGTACACCCTTTCCAGCGGTACTACCCACAGCGTTCAACATGCTATGGCAGCGTTGATGGAGGCAGCATGCGACGGCTCGTACAATTTCCTTGACGATGTGAAGGAATATGGCAGAAGAGCTAAGTTCATGAAGGACGTACTGCTTGCCAACGGTTTCTATCTTGTTTATGACAACGACATGGGGGCACCTCTGGCTGACGGCTTCTACTTTACCGTACAGTATCCCGGTATGAATGACTTGGAGTTGACACGCGAACTGATGTACTATGGAATAGCAGTATTCCCGCTCGACACTATGGGCAGCACACAGCAGGGTGTAAGAATCTGTACCTCTTTCTTCAGCAAGGACCTTGAGCCCTTGTTCAAAGAGCGTATTGAGAAATTCAAGAAAGAACATTAAGAGCATATACATATAACTAAGGAATACATTATTTTATTATGAAGAAGACATTTTTAATCTCATTGCTGGCAGCGCTGTTAACCTTCTCATCAGCAAGTGCACAGACTATGCTCGACCAGACAATACTCTTCAAGAAGGATTCCGTAAACATCATGGAGTCACAAAAAGACAGAATAGGTCTTGTAGTTGAATATATCAGACGCCATCCGGCAGAAACAGTAATCATTATTGGCGGTTTCTGTGGAAGTGATACACCAAAGGAAAAAGTTGACATAATTGGTCAACAAAGAGCAGACGCGGTGAAGAAATATATCGTCGAGACATACAGGATTCCTGAAAGTCGTTTGGTAGCCATATCTGCCGGAGTATGTACAAGATACAGCGAACCGGAACATAACGAAGTTGTGTCATTTTTTACAAAATAAAATAGAGAAAAGTTTTCCAAAACTGACAACTTTTTAAATTTTTAGAGGGTGCAAAGTTTTCCAAAAAGAAAATTTTGCACTCTATATTTTTGAACAAAGTTTTCAAAACTGAATAACTTTGCTCCGGTTTTATAATAAAAAATCTATTTCTTTATAATATCATATTTAATCCTTTATTATTTAATGAGTTGCTGCGTAGAAATAGCTTTTATATAAGCAAAGTGTCACAAAGAAAAATAGAGAATTTCTTTGTCAGAATTTAAGAAAGTAGTACCTTTGCAAACGAAATTCGCAAATAAATTTTTTTAAATTTTTCACTCACTTAAATAATATCTGTTAGGAACTATGATGGAGATTAGAAAGTTCACGATTACGAAGCGTGACGGAACTAAAGATGACTTTTCTTTAGACAAAATTATGAATGCAATCGTTAAGGCTTTTGAAGCAGTGGAAGAGCCTTTTAACGTGTCAAGCATTTCAAAAATCATTGCACATCTCGACATTCAGGATGACATCACCGTTGAGGACATCCAGAACCAGGTTGAGGTAGCTCTCATGAAGGAGGGTTATTATAAGGTGGCAAAGTGTTTCATGCTCTACCGTCAGAGCCACACTGAAGACCGCGAGACCCTCGATAAGCTCAACTTCCTTACTGATTACATGGAAGCTGCCAATGCTGCTACAGGTTCAAAGTTCGATGCCAATGCCAATGTTGAGCACAAGAACATTGCCACACTCATCGGTGAGTTGCCAAAGTCAAACTTCATTCGTCTGAACCGTCGTCTGCTGACTGATCGCATCAAGAAGATGTATGGCAAGGAACTTGCAGACAAATATATCGACCTGCTGGAACACCATTTTATATATAAGAATGATGAGACCAGCATTGCTCCGTACTGTGCCTCCATCACCATGTATCCATGGCTCATCAACGGTACAACTGCTATCGGCGGTAACTCCACTGCTCCTACGAACCTGAAGAGCTTCTGCGGCGGCTTCGTAAACATGGTGTTCATTGTTAGCTCCATGTTGTCCGGCGCATGTGCTACTCCTGAGTTCCTCATGTACCTTAACTACTTCATTGGCAAGGAATATGGTGTTGACTATTACAAAGATCCAGAACGTATTGTTGACCTCTCACTGCGCCAGCGTTCCATCGACAAGGTTATAACAGATTGTTTCGAACAGATAGTATATTCCATCAACCAGCCTACAGGTGCTCGCAACTTCCAGGCAGTATTCTGGAATGTGGCATATTATGACAAGTACTATTTCGACTCCCTCTTCGGAAACTTCTACTTCCCAGATGGCAGTCAGCCTGACTGGAATGGTCTTTCTTGGCTGCAGAAGCGTTTCATGAAGTGGTTTAACAAGGAACGTACAAAGACTGTGCTGACATTCCCTGTAGAGACAATGGCTCTGCTCACAGATAACGGTGAGTGCCGTGACAAAGAGTGGGGTGAGTTCGCAGCAGAGATGTATTCTGAAGGTCATTCTTTCTTCACATACCTCAGCGACAATGCAGATTCTCTGTCTTCTTGCTGCCGTCTGCGTAACGAGATTCAGGACAATGGTTTCTCTTACACCCTCGGTGCTGGTGGCGTTTCAACAGGTTCAAAGTCTGTGCTGACAGTCAATCTCAACCGTGCCGTACAGTATGCTGTCAATAACGGTCGCGACTATAAGGAATATTTGGAAGAGATTATCGACCTTTGCCACAAGGTTCAGTTGGCATACAACGAGAATCTGAAGGTGCTTAAGGAGCACGGTATGTTGCCACTTTTCGACGCAGGATACATCAATATGTCACGCCAGTACCTGACAATTGGTGTAAACGGTCTCGTAGAGGCAGCAGAGTTCATGGGCATGAAGATTACTCCTAACGAGAAATATAAGGAGTTCGTGCAGGGCATCCTTTCTATCGTCGAGAAACTAAACAAGAAATATCGCACAAAGGACGTGCTCTTCAACTGCGAGATGATTCCTGCAGAGAACGTAGGTGTGAAGCATGCTAAGTGGGACCGTGAGGACGGTTACTTTGTTCCACGCGACTGCTACAACTCCTATTTCTACATTGTGGAGGACCAGTCTATGAACATCATCGACAAGTTCAAACTCCATGGAGCACCTTACATTGAGCACCTCACCGGCGGATCTGCACTCCACATGAATCTTGAGGAGCACCTGTCAAAGAAGCAGTATCAGCAGCTTTTGAAGGTTGCAGCAAAGGAGGGATGTAACTACTTCACATTCAACATTCCTAACACCATCTGTAACAACTGTGGTGCCATTGACAAGCGCTATCTCCACGAGTGTCCGAACTGTCACTCTACCAATGTGGATTATATGACACGTATCATCGGCTATCTGAAGAGGGTTAGCAACTTCTCTGCAGCACGTCAGAAGGAGGCGGCACGCCGCTACTATGCAGGTCCAAACAAACTGGGACAGCCTGAGACAGTTCAGCAGCAGGCGATGATGCAGGATAAGCAAGCATCATAATTGCCTGGAAGGCTACAAAATCAGTTATACTAAAACCAGCATTTTGTAAATTGAAATACGTAAATACGGGCGTGGTCTTTCAGGAGATTCCTGATGAGGTCACGCTCTCTATAAATATCTCTAACTGCCCTTGCCACTGCCTTGGGTGTCATAGCCAGTACCTTTGGGAAGATATTGGAGAGCCGCTTAATGCTATGTCGCTCGATGTCATGCTCAAAGATTACGGCCAAGATATTACTTGCGTAGCCTTCATGGGAGGCGATGCAACACCAGAAAAAGTCGATTCCCTCGCAGGATGGATGAGAAGTGCCTATCCTGAGCTGAAGACGGCTTGGTATAGCGGAAGGGCTGTATTGTCTGACAAAATACACCTTCGCAATTTCGACTATATAAAGCTCGGCCCATATATTGAGGCTAAAGGACCACTCAATAAGCCTACCACTAATCAGATACTCTATAGGGTTGATCCGAAGGCAGATAACGGCATTGGAGAGAATATAACCTATAAATTTTGGAAGAAATGAAACCCCTATTTATTGCAGGTCCCTGCGTCATAGAAAGCGTATCGTTGCTCGATACCGTCGCCCTGGAACTCGTCTCTATCAATAAAGAGCTGGGTACTGACATCATCTTCAAAGCCTCTTTTGACAAGGCCAATCGTACCAGTATCTCTTCATTCCGTGGCCCAGGAATGGAGAAAGGACTGCAGATGCTAGCCGATATTAAGAGCAAGTATGGTCTGAAAATATTGACCGACATCCATGAATCATGCCAGGCAGCCCCTGTTGCCGAGGTCGCCGATGTACTTCAGATACCTGCTTTCCTATGTCGTCAGACAGACTTGCTTGTGGCAGCAGCTAAAACCGGCAAGGCCATAAACATTAAGAAAGCACAGTTCCTCTCAGGTGTTGACATGCAGTATCCCGTGCAGAAAGCCCGTGAGAGTGGGGCAGAGGATATATGGCTTTGCGAGCGTGGCAATTCGTTTGGCTACAATAATTTGGTAGTCGATTTCCGCAATATTCCTGATATGCTGGAGATCGTGCCGCGAGTGGTGATGGATTGCACCCATAGCGTACAACGTCCTGGAGGCGGCAACGGCTGTACGTCAGGTGACAGGCGTTTTGTACCCGCAATGGCAAAAGCTGCCAAGGCATTCGGAGCTAACGGCTTCTTCTTCGAGGTACACTCCGACCCAGAGCAAGCCCTTAGTGACGGTCCGAACATGCTCTACCTGAAAGACCTAAAAAAGCTGATTAAAGAACTGATATAAGGATTTCACCATCAAGGTGTGAACTATTCCTGTGGAGTGATTTGATTTACTTCGTGTTTCAGACCGGGTAGCATTTTGTCTATCTGGCTGAGACGGGCGGAGTGAAGTTCATCGGAGGGGATGGTTAGTGAGCGATAAAGCTCGAGGGCTTCTTCAAGAGGTGGTATAGCAGTAGCATAGTTACCTTGCATATAATGCGCCATACCAATATGGAAGAGTACATCGGCCTTGTCGAGACCGCTGACAAGGTACAGCATCCTCTCGTGCAGGGCGAGGGAACCGTTATAATCGCCAGTATGGAAGAGACTCTCGCCACAGGCATAGAGATACACAGACTGTTCCTTAGGTGAGAGGGCTGTGAGAGTAGCAGTTTGAGTTGTGTCACTGAGCAACGGAAGAAGTATCTCAGCAGCATCTTCATACTCACCTTCTTTGTAATAAGAGAATCCGAGATAGGCAAGATAGCGAGGAGTGAGCGTATAGCGTTCCTGTAGTTTCTCGAAACATAGTACTGCCTCGTGGTATTTGCTGCCCTGGAAATATTCCGTTGCCTTAATGAGCAGTTCGCGGGCAGCCTTATTGTCAGCATCGGACGGCGGCGTGCGCGGAAAGGCGTATGTAATGCCGATGATGAGGAACAGCAGTATGCCCAGAAGCCTCCTGATGTGAGGACGACTCCAGTCAGCAAGATGGTGACGGGTGTTGTTAAATTGCAAGAGGTCGAGGTCCATCATTATCTGCTCTGACTGCGTGCGTCCAAGCTGTCGCTCCATTGATTTGAGGGTGGCAACAAGGTCTGTTTCGGAGAGGATAGTAGTGCCCTTGGCAACGCAGTTGGAGTAGGGGGCACCGACATTATTGGTGTAGTCGGGACTTTTGACAATTTGTGAGAATGTGACATCGGGGAAGTGCTTTTTCAGCATTTCCTTTACCCTTGACATCTGCACCTCGCAGTTGACATTACAGCCGATGGATATGATGAAGCGGTTGGTCAATTATGAATTATGCATTAATCAAAATTCGCTGGTGAAATGGAAACGGATGTTCTCAAAGTCCTGCTGGGCCATAGAGAGAACATATCCTGAATCAGCAAGGAAGACATCGCGACCGTCCTTGTCCTTTGCCATATACTGATACTTGCGCTTTTTAAAGTTTTCCAATTCCGTCGCATTGTCGCTTTCTATCCAGCAGGCCTTATGAAGATGTACTGGCTCCCAGCGACACTTGGCATTATATTCGTTCTCAAGACGGTATTGTATGACCTCGAACTGTAGCTGTCCCACAGTGCCTACGATGCGGCGTCCGTTAAACTGGTTGACGAAGAGCTGTGCCACACCCTCGTTCATAAGTTGTTCAAGGCCTTTCTGGAACTGCTTTGCCTTCATGGGGTCATCGTTCTCGATGTATTTGAACATTTCTGGGGAGAAAGACGGCAGTCCACGGAAATGAAGTTGCTCCCCCTCCGTGAGGGTGTCGCCTATTTTGAATATACCATTGTCAGGCAGACCAACAATGTCACCAGCCCATGCCTCATCAATGGTCTCCTTGCGCTGTGCCATAAACTGTGTGGGAGAAGAGAAACGCAGTGTCTTGTTCTGACCCACATGGAGATAAGGCTGGTTTCGTACGAATTTGCCTGAGCATACCTTGCAGAAGGCAATACAAGAACGATGGTTAGGATCTATGTTGGCTGTAATCTTGAAGATGAAGCCTGTGAACTTGGGCTCTTCAGGGTCGACCATGCGCTCCAAAGCTTTTGTTGGACGAGGAGACGGCGCTATCTCAACAAAGCAGTCAAGAAGCTCCTGTACTCCGAAGTTGTTGAGGGCAGAACCAAAGAAAACCGGCGCCAGAGTGCCTTCGCGGTAAGCCTCAACGTTAAAGGGGTCGTAGATACCCTCAATCATCTCGAGGTCGTCACGAAGTTGTGATGCATCATCTTCACCCACCTGTGCCTCAAGGTCGGAAGAAGTGATGTCGATGGCAACCTTCTCGGTGACGCGCTGCTTGTCAGGGGTGAAGAGATTAAGCTGTTCCTCATAAATATTATATACCCCTTTGAACTTTGCTCCCTGATTGATAGGCCATGATAGTGGGCGCACCTTTATCTGGAGTTCTTCCTCGAGTTCGTCAAGCAAGTCAAAAGGGTCGCGACCTTCGCGGTCCATCTTGTTGATAAAAATGATGACAGGGGTATTTCGCATGCGACATACCTCCATTAACTTGCGTGTCTGTGTCTCCACACCCTTGGCTGAATCTACCACGATAATGGCAGAGTCAACGGCGGTAAGCGTGCGGTAGGTATCTTCGGCAAAGTCTTGGTGACCAGGGGTGTCAAGAATATTAACCTTATATACTTCGCCAGTAGTGTCGGCAGGTGGGGTATAGTCAAACTCCATGACGGAGGTAGAGACAGAGATACCACGCTGTTTCTCAATGTCCATCCAATCGGAGGTGGCAGTCTTACGTATCTTATTGCTTTTTACGGCACCTGCTACCTGTATTTGTCCACCGAAAAGAAGAAACTTCTCGGTGAGTGTAGTCTTACCCGCATCAGGGTGGGAGATGATGGCAAATGTACGTCTTCTATGTATTTCGTTCATTTTTTTTCTTTATTCTTTTAAAAATAATCTATAACCTTTATTTAGTCTTCAAACTTCAGTCCTTTCTCCTTGTCTTCCTTAAAGTAGTCGGAGAGCATGCCAAGAAAGGTAGATATCTCCTTTACAGCATTAGAGGTTGATGCGCTTATCTCCTTGCCCTGTAAGCGGAGCAGCGTAACACCATAGACAGCATTGAGACATGTCTCCACCTCGGAGATATCTTTACTCCCCCTATTGCGCAGTTCTACGATGAAAGGTAACACCTTATAGTATTCGCTGCTGTAAAATGGGAACTTGGGAGATGCTAGCAGTTGGGCATGGAGTTCATTAAGTTGCTGTACAATAATCTTGTTAATCTGAATATGTCCGCCCTGTGCTACGCCCTCTTCGCGTATCATTCGGATGAGGTTGCCGTACCAGTCAATAGTCTCATCGCGTTGTTCGTCGTCGAGTTCAAAGCGAGGAATATATTCGCGTCTGATAGCAGCTAGGTCGCAGTGGTAGGCACGTATAGTGTCTTCTACCTGCCACATATAGAGAAGGTAACCTACAATGTTGTCTTTTCGCAGTTGTTGGGAAATAAGCATAATTAGAATGATATTGAGAAAAGATTGAATGCCGTACCCATAAAGATGGCAAAAGAGAATACCATCACTATGGTTCCGATTATTCTGTTGATTATCACTATGGCATTGAGTGAGAAGTACTCGCGCACTTTGTCAATCATCCAAGTGAGTCCGTACCACCACAACAGTGCTCCGCCAGCAATCGAGAGATAACCCAGTGACATCTCCAGCGGATGGTCGGGTACGACGAATGCAAACTGTGCAAAGGTGGCTAGGAACAGGAATATAATAAGCGGATTGGAGAAGGTAACGATGAATGCTGTTACAAAATTATGTGTCAGCGAACCCTTGATGCCCTTGCCCTGGTGGACCTTCTTGCGGGGATCGCTCCTGAAACAGTATAAGCCGAAGAGAAACAGCAGTATGGAACCAGATATCTGTAAGAAGAACTTGTTCTGCGGATTGTCAATTAGCTCCATGACGAAACTCATGCCAAAGCCAGTCAGCAGGGCATAGATGATATCGCTGAGGGCCGCGCCCAAGCCTGTTACGAAACCATACCAACGGCCTTTGTTGAGCGTGCGCTGTACACAGAGCACTCCGACTGGTCCCATAGGGGCTGAGCATACGATACCAATAATCATTCCCTTGATAATGATATCGAGGAAGTTGAATGGCAATATAAAGGCAAAATTTTCCATATGCTATTTTTTGTTTTATATTTTCTCACCGAAGTATCTCAGCAATACCTCTTCGTTGTTCTTATCTGTTTCTAAATAGTCTATCATGCTGCCAATACGCTGTTCCGCTTTGCTGCGGAGGTTTTCATATGACTCCTTGGGAAAGTACAGCTTCTCTGAGAGGCAACGTTGTCGAGTGTAATAAATCACGGGTATGGTGCGTGCAGCAGCGTAGCGTATTATTTTTTTCTCTGCCATACTTTTAAGGGCTATATGCAGCTGTGACTCGTCGAGTGCCAGACGACGTGAGAGTAGCAGTTCGTCAATATAAGTGAAGTCAGAGAACAAAGTGCCATAGTATCGCAGCAGTCGTGTAAGCACATTTTCTTCTGTCTTGGAGAGCCCATTGACGGCGTTGAGTTCGTGACGCGAGATATTCATGATTACGCGTGCCCTCTCGTTATGTGCCTCATCGTACTCAATGTAGCCGGCGTTCTGCAGTATGTGGAGTGCTCCGTGCAGTGTAGCAGGCCAGAAGTGGAAGTTGGTGCAGAAACGCTCTTCGTCGAATACGTATGTAGCACCTTCACCGTCTTCTACAGCCAGTTGGAAGAAGTATGCAAGGCTGTCATAGACTTTACTGATGTAGTCACGCGTAGGATACTGCTCATTCAAGTGTGTCATCAGTTGTGTCTTGTCGCGCTTGTCGTAGAGTAGAACGGCATACGAATTCTTACCGTCGCGCCCGGCACGCCCTGCTTCCTGATAGTATGCCTCTATGGAGTCAGGTACGTCGGCATGAATTACGATGCGTACATCGGGCTTATCTATTCCCATGCCAAATGCGTTTGTGGCTACAATGACGCGAATGTCGCCGTTATGCCACAGTTGTTGGTGTTTATTCTTTACACTGAAGTCGAGCCCCGCATGATAGAATGTGGCCTTGATACCCATAGACTGCAGTTTCTGGGCAAGCTCCTTGGTTTTCTCCCTGCTGCGTGTATAAACTATTGCTGAGCCGTCAACAGACTGGAGGATGTTGAGTATTTGACCAATCTTATCGTTTGTATGCCTGACGACGTAGCGCAGATTGGGACGACGGAACGACATCGTGAAAACGTTGAAGTCGCTTTCCTTCTCAGGCGGTGCGAGTTCTTTCTTTATATCTTCTATGACCTCTGCTGTCGCAGTGGCTGTGAGTGCCAATACGGGGCAGTTGGGCAACTCTTTTCTTATTTCCTTTATACACAAATATGCGGGACGGAATTCGTGTCCCCACTGTGATATGCAGTGTGCCTCGTCAACGACGATGAATGACACTTTAATATATTGTAGTTTTGCCAAAAAGAGTGACGATGAAAGACGCTCTGGGGCAACATACAGGAACTTCACAGCTCCATATACTGCATTGTCGAGAATGCGTTGTATCTCATCGCGGCTTTTACCGGTATATATAGCTTCTGCCTTGATGCCGCGTGCCTTGAGGTGCTCCACCTGATCCTGCATCAATGCAATGAGTGGAGAGATGACCAGACACATTCCGTCCATCGCCAGGGCGGGCACCTGAAATGTTATACTTTTACCGCCTCCTGTTGGCATGAGGCCTATGGTGTCATGACCGCTGCCGATACTGTTTATAATGTCCTCCTGTATGAAACGGAAGGAGTCATAACCGAAGTTATCCTTCAGTATGGAAGTGTATGTCATCTATCTGTAGCTGGACGCAACCTTTCTTGTATTGGTTCTCTTCAATGGTATATGCTATATCGAAGGCCTGACGGGACTTTATTTGTTTCACTAACGGTGCCTGACCGAAGGCAATGCCGTTTACTACTGTTGGTGACTTGGAGTCAACCAGTTCCATCTTGATGTGCTTCTGCATACGGCCTACAACTTTCGATGTCCCGAAGTCAAATACTTCCTTTGTCATGAAGTGAGGTTTCATATTGCCAGGACCGAAGGGTGAGAAACGCTTAAGATCGTGGAGCAGACGACGATTGATGTCTGCAAAGTCTATGACGGCATCAATCTTTATTGCCGGCTCTGTCTGAGTCGGGTCAATATGTTCGGCGACATATTTCTCGAAATATTTTTTGAAACGTTCCACATCGCTCCAGCGTATGGTAAGTCCGCAAGCATAAGTGTGTCCTCCGAAATTGATGAGTAATTCGCGGCAGCTTCTGATTGCTGCATAGATGTCGAACCCTGCTACGGAGCGTGCAGAGCCGACGGCATAATCGCCCTCACGGGTGAAGACAATGGTGGGACGGAAATATTCTTCTGCCAGACGTGTTGCCACTATTCCGAGAATACCTTTCTTCCAGGTCTCGTCATATACCACGATGCTAAGGGGCATCTCAGATGCCCAGCGCTTGGAGTCTTCTGTATTCAGCAGTCCGTGAACGAGCTCATTGGCCTCCTCTGTCATCTGCTTGTCAGCCTCACGGCGCTGATCGTTAAACTCATCTATTTCCTTTGCTAGTTCCAATGCCTTGTCAAGATTGCGTTCCACAAGCAAGTTGACTGCCAGTTGACCATTCTCCATTCGTCCTGATGCATTGATGCGGGGCCCGATTTTGAAGATAATATCGTTCATGGTTATCTCTTGGTCTGACAGTCCGCAAGTCTCGATGATGGCCTGTATGCCTGTTGATGGCTTTAGGTTAAGTTGCTTGAGACCATGATATGCTAGTATGCGGTTCTCGTCGGTGATATTGACAAGGTCTGATGCTATTGAGATAGCGCATAGGTCGAGTAGGGGAATGAGTTTTGAGAACGGTATGCCATTGTTCTTGGCAAAGCCCTGCATAAATTTGAATCCAATGCCACATCCGCAGAGATGCTTGAATGGATAGGTGTCTTCCTGCTGCTTGGGGTTGAGAATAGCAACGGCTGGTGGCAGAATGTCATGTCCTGCATCATCGATATCCGGGAAATGGTGATCACAGATGATGAAATCTATACCAAGGTCACGGGCGTATGATATATCTTCGTGAGCCTTTATACCACAATCGAGGATTATAATGAGAGTGACACCGCGCTGCTTGGCGTAGTCAATGCCCTTCTTGCTTACTCCGTAGCCTTCATCATAGCGGTTAGGAATGTAATACTCAATATTACTGTAATACTGCTGCAGGAATTTATACACCAATGTTACCGCAGTAACTCCGTCAACATCGTAATCACCATAAACCATGATATGTTCCTTGCGTCCGATGGCATCGTTGAGCCTGTCAACGGCAATGTCCATATCCTTCATTCGGAAAGGATTAATTAGGTCAGGCAGTTGAGGACGGAAGAATAGCTTGGCATTCGACTCTGTGGTGATGCCGTGACGCACCAACTGCATAGTAAGTATCTCAGACATGTTGAGTTTTTTACTCAGTTCCCATGCCTGACGATATTGTTCTGCACTATATTGTTCTATATCCCAACGTATCATTTATTCTTCTGCTTGTATTTTTTTGAGGTTGAACTTCGATATAAGTCCATCGGGGGTTATCTCGGCTGTAACGCCGTAGGTTGAGAAACGTTCTTTTGTATTGTCCGTACGGTCAATGTTGAGCGTGACTGTAAATACGGCTTTCAATAGCATGATGTCGTCATCGCCTTCCACACGTTTCACATTGAAAGGATCGATAATTCTGAAATTGAGGTTGGTAACATCTGGCTTATAGAGTTTCTCCATGAATGTCACGACATCTGCATTAGTTGCACTATTGCGATTGAGAAACTGTGTCATGACAGGTTGAACAGTAGATAGCAGATGTTCCTCATTGTGTGAATTTATTGCTTGGAAGAAACGGCGGCACACGCTGCGTGCAAAGTCAATATCTTCTGTAGTAGCATTGTACTTAGAAAGTTCTATGATACGATCTTTAGCATCTTCAAGATGTTTGCTTTTAGGATGCATTCGCATGTATTTTTCGTATGCCTCGACGGTATTCAGTTGGCGTGCCAGTGCATAGTCTGTAGAGTCTATGGCATCAAGCTGCTCCTGTTCCTCTCGGTTGCGTTCATTGTCGCGCATACGTTGCAGTAGAGCCTTTACTGAGTCACGGTGTTCACGCGGGGCAGTACCATAGTGTGCCAGAAAGCGTTGCAGTTCTTCTTCGTTGTGGCTTTCGATGGCCTGCTCGTAAGCTTCCTCTTCGTCATGCTGCTGCATCTGACAATACATGTAGTATGAGCCACCGGCAGCAGTTGCAATCAGAAACAGAAAACAGAACAATATTATAGTCCACCGGTTAGATTTCTTAGCAGTTGACGCCTCGCCCTGTGATTTGCGTCGTTTGGGTGTTTGCGAAGCGTTAATGTCAGGATTGCCTGCTATCTGTATGCCGCAGTTGGGACAAGTGGCAGCCTTGTCACTAACCTCGTGATTACATTCTGGACAATGAATAAGCATATTTGTATATTAGCTTGTTATTATTATTTAAATTTCTTTACATTTCTCCTTTACGGTGATGGAAACGTATTTCTTTCAGGGTATGGTCACCCATAAAACGGCTTTTATCTACATATCCGTTGATACCATGGAGGCGTCCCTTTCCGGTATATTGCCATATGAGATAATCTTTGCCGTCTTTGAGAATGGGCTGGGGGGGACGATACTGAGCTATCATGAGGGGGTAGCGGTCCATCTTGCCTGCGAGGTATTTGTTGTAGAAATTGGTACCGCTGTAGATAAGGGGCTTCTGACGGTAATAATGTTCTACGAGGTTAAGAAATTTGAATAGCGAGTCGCAGAATTCCTCTACTCCCATACCCGATGCCACCTCTACGTCAATGAGCGGGATAAGATCCTGCTCACTTGGACGGCACTGGAGTACGAAATTAGCTAGTTGTGTCTCCTGGTCGATTTGTGCACGATAGAAATGATACGATCCCACCTTCAACCCGTACTGATGAGCGGTAAGTATGTTATTCTCATACTTTTCGTCAATGCGTGTCCCACCTTCCGTTGCCTTGATATAGACGTATGCCATACTGGTATTGTTGGCAACTGTCTCCCAGAATATATTTCCCTGATAATGGGAGATGTCTATGCCATGGACATGAGAACATGTATCCTCACACTCTACACCTTGGGCGAATGTAAAAAGTGGTAAGAGAAGTGTGATGAATAATGTTGTCAGTATTTTCATCTCTATTCCTTAACCTTTATGTTGATACACAGTTCATCGAGCTGGCTGTCATCTATTGCTGATGGCGCGTCAAGCATTACGTCGCGTCCGCTGTTGTTTTTCGGGAATGCTATGCAGTCGCGAATACTGTCAAGCCCAGCCATGATGCTTACGAAACGGTCTAAACCGAATGCCAGACCAGCATGTGGTGGAGCTCCATATTTAAATGCATTGATGAGGAATCCGAATTGAGCCATTGCCTTTTCTGGGGTAAATCCGAGCACTTCAAACATCTTTGCCTGAAGCTTGCCGTCATGAATACGCAGCGAACCGCCGCCAACTTCAATTCCGTTGCATACGAAATCGTAAGCCTTAGCACGCACCTTTGCAGGATCGGTATCGAGCAGAGGTATATCGTCAGGATTAGGCATAGTGAAAGGATGGTGGGTTGACATGAGGCGCTGCTCCTCGTCGCTCCATTCGAAGAGTGGGAAATCGACAATCCACAGGCATTCGAACTTGTTCTTGTCCATGAGTCCCAGCTGCTTACCCATCTCAAGACGCAAAGCGCAGAGCTGCACACGTGTCTTGTTGGCATTGTCGCCGGAAAGTATAAGACACAGGTCACCCGCCTTGGCACCCATCTTAACTGCCACAGCCTGAAGCTGTTCGGGGGTGTAGAACTTATCGACGGAAGACTTTATGGAGCCGTCTTCATTCACCTTTATATATACAAGTCCCTTGGCACCCACCTGCTGTGACTTCACGAAGTCGGTAAGTGCGTCGAGCTGCTTGCGAGTATAGCTTGCGCATCCAGGGGCGCAGATGCCTCCGATATATGCTGCATTATCAAATACCTGGAAGGTGCCCAGTTTCAGTACGTCATCAAGCTCCACAAACTCCATGCCGAAGCGCAGGTCTGGCTTGTCTGAGCCATATTTTGCCATAGCCTCATGCCATGTCATCTGCCTGAGTTTTGCAGGCAGTTCCACGCCTCGTATCTCGCGGAAGAGGTGACGAGCCATTTCTTCAAATATAGATATGACATCCTCCTGATCCACAAATGACATCTCGCAGTCTATCTGTGTGAACTCCGGCTGACGGTCAGCACGAAGATCTTCATCGCGGAAGCATTTTGCAATTTGGAAATAACGGTCGAAACCGCTGACCATAAGCAATTGCTTGAGGGTCTGAGGTGACTGTGGAAGAGCATAGAATTGTCCGGGATTCATACGTGACGGTACGACAAAGTCGCGTGCTCCTTCTGGAGTAGAACCTATAAGAATTGGGGTCTCAACTTCTATGAACTGGCGAGAATCGAGGAAGTTACGTATGAGAATAGTCATCTTATGACGTAGTTCCAGATTTTTACGTACCATCGGGCGACGAAGGTCGAGATAGCGATACTTCATACGCAGTTCATCGCCACCGTCCGTATTGTCTTCAATAGTAAACGGAGGTGTCGCACTCTCGCTAATGATATTGAGCTCAGAGACAATAATTTCAATGTCGCCTGTAGGAATTTTCTTATTCTTTGAATAGCGCTCAGCCACAGTTCCCTTGGCCTGTATGACGTATTCACGTCCAAGACGTGCTGCTTTCTCCTTAAGTGGAGCAGGACAGTCCTCGTTAAAAGCCAACTGAGTGATACCATAGCGGTCACGAATATCTATAAAAGTAAGACTACCAAGATTGTGAATACCTTGTACCCATCCGGCAAGAGTTACTGACTGACCAACATTCTCGATGCGGAGTTCTCCGCAGGTATTTGTTCTGTACATATTTTTAGTTTTTAATTTTCCAATAATAGTCCTTCTGCGCGGAATTGGTTGAGAAATTCTTCCACATCATGACGTGCTGTAGCATCGTCGATTTCATATTCGTCTAGTATTATACCTACGAGGTCATCAACCTCGAAAGGTCCCTGCTCCATACGTTTCCATAGTAGCAGTGAAGACTCGTTAAGAGCGACCAATTTAGAGAAGTCAATATTCTCTTCACCCATAGGTACGAGGAAACTCTCTCCACATACCTGATTGAGGACTATTCCTTTCTTAATTTGCATATCTGTAATATTTTTTTAATTGATTTCTTTATGAAACTCCGAGGATTCCTCTTTGCCCTGTATATAAGCAGGAGAGGATAGCGGAAGGGACGCAAACGAAGCCATATGTGCCAGTAGCACTTATACCAAAAGTTGTCAACTGGCGTCAGATGCTCGCTGCCCTTGCGGTAAAAACCTGTGGCTACAGCCAGAACATCGTCCCTGCGGATGTATTCGGGAGAGAAATTCCCGTCTCCGTACATTGTTATGTCATCTCCCGATATGTGTACGATGCGATGTAAAGCATAACGCTGTGGAGCTATCTCAGCCAGTATTACATCACCTGTCTTTAGCTCTGACGATGGCTTTGACAATAGCGCCTTGTCACGTCCGTCCTCCAAATAAGGCCGCATGCTGTATCCACGTAGCGGTAATGTAACAGTATGACCAGAACGTATATATTCAGCCACTTGGGGTATTATGATCTCGTTAGGTAACTGCATGCTGTCAAAGCTGATTCTGCATCAGGAAGACAGTGGAGTTCTGTCACCTGAATGGTTTCAACAAATTTGGAACAAATGCGACATACGTGAGTATAGAGCTCTTCATCCCACTTCATTGCAGAGCAGGCAGAAAGCACTGTCACGAAGGATTCAAGCGCTGATTGCGGAATCATCTCATTATGGTTGTCGCGTTTTATCATTACTATGGCTCCGAGCGGAGTCCTTACATTGCGGTAGCAGGGAGTCTTACCGCTCCATGGTGAACCGTATAGTATAGGATGTATCGAACCGTCAGAGTTCTTTTCTATGCGTATGATGGGGTTGTCGTCATTTACGAGGTCGCACCCCGGAATGTTCCGCAGCCAGTTTGCCACCTGGGTGCTTTTCCCCGTGCCGCTTTTTGCCGTAAATGCATATGATATTCCGTTGTGTCTCACTACAGAAGCATGAATGAGCAATGTATCATGATAGGCACTAGAAAATGCATATGAAAGCATAAGGGCATTATTCAGTGCAAAGCGCATGGTGGGAAGACTACCGCGAATAGCAACTTTGCAGTCCTCGAAATGAGATGAAGTTTGAAGCAGGGCACAGGCATAGCCGAAGATGTCACGTACAAGGAATTGATATCCTCCTGATGGGAGTTTATCAACACGCGTCATTCCATTGCCGGTATCTACGTCACGTATCAGACGTGCATCTTTTATTTCCTTGAGAGTATCGACAATGGTGAGGTTCATCAGAGGCTGTGACGCCATAGCTGTTTCATCATCCGTCTTGAAAGGAATGAATGAGGGCAGAATGGTATCAAGAAACTGAGTCGCATCGCTGCAGACAGAGTTTACTGTCTTTGCTGTCTCATAAACCTGAATGGAAATGATATGTCCTGCGAGTGCGTATTTCATCGGCTGAATGAGAATTGGCTTTTGTCTGCTGGCTTGATTGTATAGCCGTTTTTTTGATAGTATTTTGCTTGCTTCATATATTTCTTGTCGAGTTTCTTAAGGTTTGTGTCATAGATAATGGCAGCTGTATATTTGTTCTCACCTATAGATGTAAGGTAGTTAGCAAACTGTTCAGAGAGGGTTGCCCGTTTTGCAAGGAAAGAGGTCTTCTTATCCATAACCATGGAATCAAGACGCTGCTCGTCAGTGAAATATACGACAGAATCAACAGCAGAGAATCCGACTCCATAGAGATATATCGTCTTGGAAATAATCTTATGGAGTTTCTCCGGCTTTGCTGTCGCTTTTTCTTTCATCTTTTCCTTTTTTTGGATTTTTTTCTCTATCTTATCCTTTGGCTTCTTCTCTTTAATGGTCGGATAGATACCGACACCGCCGTCAGGTGTCTGAGTGTTAGCAGGTGCCTGTGCATTGACTGTTGATAATATTGAAGAAAGGAATAAAAGAAGGAAAAGGGTGACTGTTTTTCTCATTTTACGTTCTGCTTTTTTACGGATTTGTCTTATTCTCTCACGTGTATATCCCATGAGTTCTGCAATCTCTCTCATATTTAATTTGGTCTTACCCTCCACACCGTAGTAGTGGCAAATGACATCTTGTTCACGTTGGTTTAAGTTCATAATGCGTCTGTGCATATCGTCAGATATTTCAGCCTGCTCAACTGCCTCATGTGTGAAAGGACGTCCTGCGGCCAGTTTGTCGGAAAGATTCTTCTTTATCTCTCCGTGAGGCATAATGCGCTCCATTGCCTTGCGTATGTGGTATATGGCATAATGTGCAAAGACGGGTTCTTTTTCCGGATTCCATTTACGTGCTGCCATAACGAGAGCCATATTGCCCTCTCCGATAAAATCGTCAGCAGTCATCTCCGGACATTTCCGTACATACTGGTATGCAAGGGTTTCCACCACGTGGAGGTTTTCTTTTATGATATCATCTATAGCCATGTGCTTAACAGTTGTGCCATCCAACCATACGTCTTTTGCCAACGTGTACGCCAGTTGTCCCACGACTCTTTTGTGAGCAGAAATGACTTGGCCTTGTCGTTGATGAAGCGTTGGTCGATTTGGCGGGTAATATCTTTGTTTACAATAACGGCATTGCATTCATAGTCCCATGCCAGTGAACGGGCATCCAGATTACAGGAGCCGACGGTGGTGAGCTTTCCATCGACAGTGATAGTCTTTGTATGGTGGAAGCCATCCTGGAAGATATACACCTGTGCCCCTTTCTTCATCATCCAATGAAGATGGTAGAATGAAGCATCCGGCTCCATGGGTATGTCGCTCTTCTGTGACATCATAATCTCGATATGCAATCCGCGTTTCAGGGCTCTCTTTATCGCTTTCTTCACACTGTGTGTCAGCGAGAGGTATGGATTGACGAGACGTATGGTATCTTTGGCGTTGTCGAAACATGATATGTAGAACTGACGCATTATCTTGTTTGTCTTATGCGGCTCGCGGTTTATAATGCCCACCATCATGTTACCCTTTGGTGATGGGGCAGAAGAGTCATTGACAGCTTCGCGTCCAGTTTCTTTCTTCCATGCACGCTGGAATATCTTCTGTAGCGTAGCCACTTCTGTACCAGTAATGGAACAATGCAAATCGCGCCAGGGACCAATTTTTGGAGTACCGTGAATATAATAGTCTGCCACGTTCATGCCTCCGATAAATGCTATACTGTCATCTATGACGACTATCTTTCTGTGGTCGCGGCTGAAGACATTTGTTATCCATGGAAATCTGATAGGGTCGAATACCTCTATCTCAACACCATGGCTGCGCATTTCTGTCAGATGGCTTTCTTTCAGCGGACGATTGTTGCTCTTATTGCCAAAGGCATCGTATAGCGCACGCACTTTGACACCGCTCTCAGCCTTCTGCTCCAGCAGGCGGAAAAGCTCGTTACCGATGCTGTCATTACGGAAGTTGAAATATTCCAAGTGGACGCTGTAGCGTGCGTTGCGGATGGCTTGGAATTCTGCATCAAATTTCTCTTGGCCGTTCGTGAGCAGCTTGACGTTGTTGTCGTGCGAAAAGGTTATTCCCTTTTCCCTTAACGACTGCACAATGAGGGAGTCGCTGCTCTGTGCAAAGCAGCCGGAAATGGCAAGTGTAAGGGATAGTATAAAAGAGAATATTTTAAGCATTAAAAACTGTCCTGTTAATCAAGCTTTTTGGTGTATGTCTAGCTGTGGGAACGGTATCTCTATATCATTCTCGTTGAGGGCGTTGTATATTGCCTCCAGTACTTCACCATCATCGGCAAATTGGGTAAATACGTTGACCCATATTATAACCTTCAGTATGAGGGCTGAGTCTCCCAATTCCTTAAGGACTACCTTTGGGTCTTTTGAAGGATCAAGACAGTCGAGTCCGCTAATGGCATTGATGATAACCTCTTTGGCTTTCTTTATATTAGTGCCATAGGCTACACCTACGTCAAGGATGTGACACTCATATCCGTGGTTACGTGTCATATTCTTGTAGTTCTTGGTGAATAGCTGTGAGTTTTGGAAAGCTATTACCGAACCGTCAGTAGTGTCTATTGTAGTGGAGATATATGAAATTGATGATACACGTCCTCTGATGCCGTCGCATACTATGAGGTCACCAATCTTTATTCGTCCCGTCATGAGTGATATTCCGTAGTAAATGTTCTCAAGTATATCCTTGGATGCAAAACCGATACCTGTTGACAGGCCGCCTGAGATAACAACCAGCCATGTGCTTGATACATGGAATATTGCCAATGATATGAGGAACCATACACCCCAAATAAATATTTGCAGTATGTTGCGTATCATCATGAAACGCTGTGCTGCATTCAGGGGGTCGTGCTGTTTCAGGCTCATCAGTATGAAAGCTTTTGTAGTCCGATTTATGTAGTTGAAGATAAACCACAGCGTCACCACTATTGCTATGTCGAATATGCTGGCACGGAAATTCTCGATATTTATGAAATCACGTGTGAAGAGGTCGCGTGTCATATCACTGAGATTGAAAACATCTGTAGCCCAATATAAGCTTATCACGATACTTGCAATAGCTGCTGTCGGTAGCAGTATGGAGTATATGGCGCTGTGTATCCATGTATCAGTGATAGGCTTGTCGTGAAGTTTGATGCGTAAGGCATACTCTTTATACCAGTCGCGGATACAAGTGATGGTAAGTATGCATGTAAGCTGCATTATCCACCAAATCAGTATCTGCACAGAAAGCAGTGTGAAACCAATCATTGAGCTCACCAAAGATACAATGAATACCAGCTGTGAGAAGTTGGCATAATAACGGTCAGTCTTCTCTACGTCAATCTGCTTGTGCAGTACGAACCATTGCCACAGGCTGCAAAAGAGCAGTATCGGTGGAAATATTAGGTTCACCAGAGCGTTAGGTATCAGCACCACGCGGAAACTGATAACAAGGAACCCGTTTACCAGCAGTGGCAGGTACAGATACACGGTGTTCATGGTCTTTCCGGCCTGAACACGGATGATTATCGAAATGATGATGACACTCATGAGCCATGCAAACTGCACCATAAGCCCTGAAGCCATTATGATGAAGTTTTGTTTCGACAGAGCCTGTACTATACCCAGTATGATGGCAAAGGTAATAGCCGTAGATGCCATGATGATACATGCACGCTTTGCCATGAACCAGTTCTGCACCGACTCGCGGGCATCCTTTTTTATGAGCTTTGTACCTATCCAGCGTACTATAATTTGGTTAAGGATGACGGCTATCATACCATAGAACAGTATGACGATGAACAGTCCTAATATCCATCTGCTGTCCCACTGTGAGCGTATATTGTCGTAACGGGTGTATTTCTCTTCGATGCTATTCCGCATCTGGGTTAGGAAGTAACCGAAGCGTGACAGTATGGTAAAGTAGTTGTCGCCGCCGTTCTTGAATATGTTGTTTTGTATTTCTGCATATTTAGCGTTGGCATAGTCGTTAAGGTTCTTCAGGTGTTGCCATGTCGTCTTGTAGTAGATAATATACTCATTCAACTGGTCCCGGCTTTCCACTACCATGCGCCGTGTATTTATTGCAAGAGCAAGACACACATTGCGGTTTATCTTAGCCTTATCATCAAGCATCATCACAGGCATGGAGCGCAAAGTGGCAATAAGGCTGTCGAATCTTTCTACTTCTGCATCGCTCTTCTCAACATATAAGCGAAAGGGTATCAGGTGCTTCTCAAACCGCTGATACTGGTCTATGGCTTCATGACAAGCGTAAGTAAGGTCGAAGACATATCCGTCCTTCTGCGAGTACAGCATCAGTGCATTCTGGTTGCTGTTCTGCATCGTCTGCATAAGGGTCTGAAACACTCGTTGTCCCGTCTGCTTCATGGCTTCGTGCTGCCCGCTGTATTCGTCATGATATTTTGTCAGTTCCTGACGTAGTATTGCCAGAGAACTTGACAGACTGTCCTCTTTCAACACGGCATGCGAAGGCAGTACATAGACCATAGCCAGCAGTATCGTGACAAGTGTAAGGTATATTTGCTTCATGTTTTTTTGCAAAATTTAGAAAGATGCGCGCAAAGTTACAATAATTTTGGTACATACACAAGCGCGTATATGAGATTTTTCTTAAAAAAGCATAAAAAGTACATGCGAGGGGAGCCTATATGAACTGTATATTGGATTTTTTTTTACCTTTGCCCCCACTATGCAAAAAGAAAAAAACACAAAGAGTTTAAGATACCTTACTAAAGGTACTATTTGGGATATGCAGGAGAGTGACATTTTCTTTATGTGGCAGAAGCCTGATAAGGAAGATGCAGCTCAGGAACATGCAGAACATTACATGGACATTATTAAGACCGCCTTCGATGTTGAAGAAATACCCCATGTGGGTGACGGCAAGGGAAGGCTGGCGCGTGAAATTGAGAAGAAATTCGAGGCTCGCGGTATGCGCGTGGGTATCATCCCTATAAAACATAAGGAACAGAAATGGGCTATCAAGAAGAAACCCATCAACAGAGTGACGGACCTCACATATGAGAATATTCGTCATATTTCCGCTGCAAAGTTGCTTGAGATTATCGACAGAAACTTCGGCGGTGGTTGGGACAGTCTCAATCAGGCTGTGAAGGATATTATCCTTTCTGGTTTCTATATTGCTACCAATGTCGTTCCTGCTAACAGACTGAAGCGTCCGGGTGGTCTTTACGAACTGAAGATTGCCGACGGCTACGAGGTGCTTGAAATAGAGAAAGGCGGATGGGTTGAGGCCATCTTTGCCAAGGTAAAGCCGGTTGCAGTCAAGCCTCGTCTGCGTATCAATGATGAGCTGGGTGAGGATGATGACGAGAATGAAGACGGACGCAAGAGGCGCCGTCGCCGCAGTCATGATGACATGGACGATGATGACGATTTGGATTCTGACAATGGCATGGACGATGATATGGACTACAAGTATTCTGTGGCTGATGAGGACGACCTTGACGAAATCGATGAGGACGAACTGACAGCAGAGAGCTATCGTACCACCATAGAGGAAGATCCTGACGACCTGTCACTCGATGCCGCAGATCTCTCTGACGACGATTATTAAGAAAATATAAGAGGTCAGATTTCGTCTATGACTTCACATATCTGGTCATAGGTGAAACCTCGCTGCATGGCAAACCTCATCAATTTACCCCTCAGTTCATAGTCGTTTGAGGCTTTGACAGAGCGTTTTTTATTCTGTAATAATGACTTCAATATATCATAGAAGTCATTATTACAGATTTCTTTTAATATGGGTTCGTATATGTCTTTAGGTATGCGCTTCATATATAGCGCCTGTTCTATCTTTCTCTCTCCCCAGTGGTTATACTCTTTCTTTGCCCTGATAAAGGAACGTGCATATCGCTCTTCGTCAATGTATTGCTCCTTTACGAGGTATGCTATGACTTTTTCCTGCATGTCATCCTCAACCTCCCATCGCTCCATCTTGCGACGCATGTCCTCCTTACAGTGTTCCGCTCTGGAACAAACTGCCGTGAGTTTCGTAAGTATCTGCTGTTCTGTCATCTGTAACAAATTATGAAACGTTCCTTGCCGAAAGAATCATGATGCACTTCGATGTCACGATATCCAATGTTTTTGAGCATGTGTGTAAGGTCTTCTGCATATAGCGGATTAATCTCAAAAGCAAGCATACCACCTTCTTTCAAGCTGTCGATGCCGTAGCGCGCTATAGCATCATAAAATAACAAAGGTTCTTCATCAGGCACAAAGAGTGCTTCGTGTGGTTCATGGTCAAGCACATTAGACTCCATAAGAGCAGCTTCGTTGCGACAAATATATGGAGGGTTGCTGATGATGATATCCCAAGAGGGGGCTAGAGTGCAGGATGCTTGAAAAACATCCTTACATTCGAAGGAAACAGTTGCCTTTAACAGTTCAGCATTCTTTCGAGCTATTGATAGAGCTTTCTCGCTGATGTCCCATGCTGTGACATTAGTTTTTTTCTGTAATGCCAGCGAAATGGCAATACAACCGCTGCCAGTTCCGATATCAAGAATATTCAGTTGACGAGAACCTACTGACATAGAAGAGGTAACTATATTTACAAGTTCCTCTGTTTCCGGACGTGGTATCAATACTCCGGGTTCTACATGAAAGATATGACCACAGAAGGGTGCCATGCCTGTAACATATTGCACAGGTTCCCCCTTCTGAAGCCGTGCTTTGAGAATGGCATACTTCTGTTTGTCGGAGGACGACATTTTTTCCAATGCGCCTCCACAAACATCAGTTAGAGTAATTCCGAAGACATCTTCAAGCAATATCCGTTCCTGTGCATCCACGTTCTTTTATATATAAAATACACTCATGGAAGGTCTTGAAAGTATGATTTTCAGGAATAAGGGTCGGTATGATATGAGTCTTATGCAGTATGGCATCGGCTTGTGGCTGTATGATAGTCATCAGTACCTCTATGCCTTTTGCCTGAAGATCCTTGATAGCAGTTTCCATTGCATATGCACCGGATTGGTCCATAAATGTAACACGTTTCATACGTATGATGACTGTTTTTGCACTATCTGGAACATCGTGCATCACCTGATTGAAACCTGTTATGGAACCAAAGAATACAGGTCCGTTGAGACGCTGGATGTAAACTTGTTTTATTATATCTTCTGGAATGTCTTTTTCGTCATCCCAAGGTTTGTTCTTGTCAAATTCGGCCTCCAGTGTGCGCCCGCCATATTGATTCTCTATAAGGTCTCCTGCACGCATCATGAAGAGGAAACATGCTATAACCATACCTATGCCGACTGCTGTGAGCAAATCTACAAATACTGTCATAAGAAATACTGTGACAAGCACAAAGGCGTCGGCCTTTGGAACATGTGTCAAATCCTTAAAGCCACGGAAGTCAATGATGCCCCATCCAACGGTAATCAGAATACCTGCCAACACAGACAGTGGAACATATTTTACCAAAGAACCGAGTCCCAGGAGAATAGCCAACAGGAACAAAGCATGTACCATACCGCTTATCTGCGTCCTTCCACCACTTTTTACGTTTACTACGGTTCTCATTGTGGCACCAGCTCCGGCTATGCCACAGAAAACACCGGCAAGTGCATTACCGATACCTTGACCTATGAGTTCCTGATTGGGATTGTGCTTTGTTTTGGTGATGTTGTCTGCTACTACCGAGGTTAGCAGAGTGTCTATTGAGCCTAAACCTGCCAGTGTTAGACCAGGCACTATGGCAGCCTCTATTGTTGACAGCCAGTTGATACTCGACAAATCTATACCATCCTTTGCAAAGAACGGCATAGGCAGTCCGGCAGGGATGTTGCCGATGGTCAGAGCCGCATCGAAAGAACATAGTATGCTTATTACCGTCATCACTATAAGAGCCACGAGAGTTGCGGGAATCTTCTTCGTGAGGCGCGGCAGAAGCATTATTATTGCAATAGTGCCGAGAGCCATTATCAGTGCCATGATGCTAACACCATCGACACAAGCGCCTGGGAAGTTTACTATCATGTCAAGTGTGGAGACAGGCGATTTCTTGCCTATCATGGGATATATCTGCTGAAGTATAATGATTACACCGATACCGCTCATGAATCCTGAGAGGACAGGGTAGGGGATATACCTCACATATTTGCCTATTCTAATCAGTCCGAAGAAAATCTGAAACAGGCCGCAGAATATTCCCGCCATGGCCATTGCTATGAGCACGGCGGTGAAGTTTCCGCTGCTGGCAGTCCATGCTGCACTAACCAGTGCTGCCGTGATGACTGTCATCGGACCTGTCGGACCTGAGATTTGTGAGTGGGTGCCGCCGAAGAGAGCAGCAAAGAACCCTAACAATGTGGCACCTACAAGACCTGCGAGTGCACCCATTGATGCTGCTGCAGGGTCATTAATACCACCGAAAGCCTGAATACCAAAAGCAAGGGCGAGCGGCAGAGCTACAATGCCTGCTGTTATACCGCCAAAGATGTCACCCTTAATGTTGTTTGTCTTAATCATTCTTTTAAAGATTCATCGCCTCCGCAGATTTTTCTGTGAAGGCGATGGTTAGTGATAAATTAAATTTTATAGCCATTGGCTGAAGCCAAAAGCAAAAGTGTATATTACTTTTTGAAGTAACGGTTGTACAGTCCCTCGAAGCCCTTGCCGTGGCGAGCCTCGTCCTTGGCCATCTCGTGAACGGTGTCGTGAATAGCGTCCCAGTTCTTAGCCTTGGCATTCTTGGCAATGCGGAACTTGTCTTCACAAGCGCCAGCCTCTGCATTCATGCGCTTCTCAAGGTTTGTCTTGGTGTCCCAAACTACGTCGCCCAGCAGTTCTGCAAACTTTGCTGCATGCTCAGCCTCTTCCCATGCATAGCGCTTGAAAGCCTCTGCAATCTCAGGATAGCCCTCGCGGTCAGCCTGACGGCTCATAGCAAGATACTGTCCCACCTCTGAGCATTCGCCCATCCAATGGTTGTTGAGGTCTTTTATCATCTCTTCGTCAACACCATATTCCTTGGCGATGCCGATAACGTGTTCCTGTACAAACTGTATGCCGTCAGATGTTTCTTCAAGTTCCTTAAACTTAGATCCTGGAACCTTACACTGTGGGCACTGCTCTGGAGGGGTTGGACCTTCGTGGATATATCCACATACGGTACAGATAAATTTCTTGTTCATTTTTTCTTTCTTTTTAAATTGTTAGTTTGTAAATAAAATAGATTTATATATTTGTTGTAAATCTAAACTCTCCATTTTGGTGCAAAGTTAAAAAAATCTTTTCAATCTACCAAATAAATCCGACAAAAAACTTCTCATTAATGCCTATTATTGTTACTATTCACACTGTAAAGAAAAAAAATATGTCTGTTTTTTTGTTAAATTAAGAAAAAAGATGTAATTTTGCAACGTTTTAGTTCAAACACTATATGAAAAAGCGCTGCTCATCTAATTTTTTCCTTCCTATGGCGTTGGTGCTGACGGCGGTGTGCTGTCTGCTGATGACGACAGGTTGCATGGAACGTGCACCGAAGGCAATAGACTCGCTCGATGCTGATACCATCGATATGAGTGGTAAGGGTGAAACGAATCTTGATTCTCTCTCTCAACTGATTTCTCAGGCTCCGATGCCTACGGCGGCGGACGAGTTGTTTGACGACTTCTTCTTCAACTATGCTGCCAACATTAATGTGCAGAAGGCACGAACCATATTCCCCGTAGTGTATGAGGATAACGGTCTTGAGGTGCTCATAGAAAAGAAATCTGACTGGAAGCGCGAATCGTTCTTTATTGCTGACGGATACTATACTATCATCTGTCAGACCAAGAACCAGATGAATCTGCCGAGCGATACTACAGTAAATGAGGTGGTGGTGCAGAAACTGTCGTTCCCGGACAACGAGGTGAAGGAATGGAAGTTCCAGCGTATACGAGGAAAATGGTGTATGAGGACTATTGATGTCAAGGAATTGTCGGAGGAGCCCGACCATGAATTCCTGGAATTCTATAATGAATTTGCTACGGATACTCTGAATCAGGAGAATTATCTTGCGAAATATGTTACCTTCACTGGTCCCGACCCTGACGAAGAATTTTCGACATTGGAGGGGGATATCATGAGAGAGCAGTGGCCTATGTTCAAACCTTGGTTGCCGCAAAACGTTTTCTATTGTATAAGGTACGGCAAGCAGAACAACCTCAATTCCGACAAACGCTATTTCCTCATCAGAGGCATATCTAACGGAATACAGACAGACCTTGTCTTTATGCGTAAGGGCAATTCGTGGGCACTTATAAAAGTTGAGGCATAATGTACAGTCTTCTTCATCATAATACCTTTGGAATAGATCAGTCGTGTGACGTTTTCTATGAGCCTGCTTCGGAAGAGGAAGTGATGGATATATTGCCAGAACTTCGTGAGCGGCCTTTCCTTGTGATTGGCGGAGGCAGTAACCTGCTCCTGACGAAGGATTTCGATGGTGTGGTGGTTCATCCTGCTATCATGGGTATCTCGGCTTTCGAAGATGAAGACGAGGTGATGCTGCGTTGCGGTGCCGGTGAGAACTGGGACAGCGTGGTGGAATATGCTGTTGCCAAGGGGTATTATGGCATGGAAAACCTCTCACTCATACCTGGCGAGGTGGGTGCATCAGCAGTTCAGAACATCGGAGCTTATGGTGCAGAGGCCAAGGATATTATCTATGCCATTGAAGCCATAGAGATTACTACGGGAGAAAAGTTGGTCATTCCTGCTACAGAATGTCAGTATGCCTATCGCCAGAGTCGTTTCAAAAATGAATGGAAAGGACTTTTCGTCATTACGGCTGTGACCTACCGTCTGTCAAAGACTTTTGTTCCAAGACTTGATTATGGAGGCTTGAAGTCTCAATTTCCCGATATCTCTGCCGTTACCGCTACAGACGTGCGCAATACTATTATAAGAATACGCGAGGAGAAGTTGCCTGACTGGCATGTAGAGGGTAATGGCGGTTCGTTCTTTATGAATCCCGTTGTGAGCAGCGAAAAACTTGCAGAACTGCTGAAAGCGTATCCTGATATGCCGCATTATGATACCAAGATACCTGCTGCATGGATGATAGAACAATGCGGATGGAAAGGTAAGACCCTCGGAAATGCCGGAGTGCATGCTAAACAGGCTCTTGTGCTTGTCAACAAAGGTGGGGCAACGGGTAAGGAAGTCCTTACTCTCTGTAATGCCATCATCAAGGATGTGGAGAAGAAATTCGGAATCACACTTCACCCGGAAGTGAATATAATTTGATTACCATCCGAAGGCTTTTTCTGTTGAAAGCCATTTGCCCTGGGCGCGGAGCACTTGTTCCACGATGTCGCGGGCACATCCCTCACCGCCGTTATATGGGCTGACATAGGTTGATATCTCGCGGATGTCAGCACAGGCATCCTTGGGACAGCACGGGCAGCCGCACTCCTTCATAATCTCATAGTCGGGAATGTCATCGCCCACGTAAATCACTTCCTCATTGCTGATGTTGTGCTCCTTCAGGTAATCCCTGTATTTTACTATCTTTACTCCGCATGAAAGGAAGACATCCTTGATGCCGAGGTAGTTGTAGCGCTTAGCTATGGCTTCGTCGTGCCCGCCGGTTATGATGACAAGGCGCAGACCCATCTTCACAGCAAGCTGCATGGAGTAGCCGTCCTTGATGTTCACAGTACGGAGGGGATTGCCGTATTTGTCCATCTGGATGGTATTCTTTGACAATACACCATCGACGTCAAACATGATGGTGGTAATCTTCGTGAGGTCGTAATTTATCATAGCGTTTGTAATCTTTTGGTTGCAAAAATACAAAAAAATATGTAAAATACAAGAAAAATAGAAAAATTCATAAATCATAATTCATTATTCATAATAATTTTTATATCTTTGTAACCGCAATTTTAAGTTTTCATTCTAAAAATCAATAAGAAAATGAACATTAACGATTACAATTTCGCAGGTAAGAAGGCTATTGTACGTGTTGACTTCAATGTGCCTCTTCAGGATGGTAAGATTACCGATGACACCCGTATCCGTGGTGCAGTTCCAACTCTTAAGCTCATTCTTGAGAAGGGTGGTGCCCTCATCATCATGTCTCACATGGGTAAGCCAAAGGGCAAGGTAAAGCCAGAGCTGTCTCTCGGCCAGATTAAGGACGCCGTTGCCAAGGCTCTCGGTGTTGCAGAGGTTAAGTTTGCTCCTGACTGCGCTAAGGCTGACGCAGAGGCTGCTGCCCTGAAGGCTGGTGAGGTTCTGCTGCTTGAGAACCTTCGCTACTATCCAGAAGAGGAAGGTAAGCCAGTAGGTATCGACAAGGCTGATCCTGGTTACGACGCTGCAAAGAAGGAAATGAAAGAGCGTCAGAAGGAGTTTGCTAAGAAGCTCGCTTCTTATGCAGACTGCTGGGTAATGGATGCTTTCGGCACAGCTCACCGTTCACACGCTTCTACTGCTGTCATAGCAAACTATTTCGACAAGGACAACCGCATGCTCGGTCTCCTCATGGAGAAAGAGGTAAAGGCTGTTGACAATGTCCTCAATAACATCCAGCGTCCATTCATCGCTATCATGGGTGGTTCTAAGGTTTCTTCTAAGATTGGTATCATCGAGAATCTTCTCGGCAAGGTTGACAAGCTCATCCTCTGCGGTGGTATGACATATACCTTCGCTAAGGCTCACGGTGGTGAGGTCGGTAAGTCTATCTGCGAGAACGACAAGCTCGACGTTGCTCTTGGCGTTGAGGAACTGGCAAAGAAGAATGGCGTAGAGCTCGTTATGGCTCCTGATGCTATCTGTGCTCCTGAGTTCTCTAACGACGCTCCTCAGAGCATCTATCCTTCTGACGCTATCCCAGCAAACCTCGAAGGTCTCGACGCAGGTCCAGAGGCTCAGAAGAACTTTGCTAATGCTATCAAGGGCTGTAAGACAATTCTGTGGAATGGTCCTGCTGGTGTGTTCGAGTTCGACAACTTCTGCGACGGCTCACGTGCTATCGGCAATGCTATTGCAGAGGCTACTGCTAACGGTGCATTCTCACTCATCGGTGGTGGTGACTCTGTTGCATGTGTCAACAAGTTCGGTCTTGCCGACAAGGTTAGCTACATCTCTACTGGTGGTGGTGCTCTTCTCGAGGCTATCGAAGGAAAAGTACTCCCAGGCGTAGCTGCTGTTCAGGGCTAAGAAATGCTAATATCAACATAGTTTATGGCGGAATGCTCCTTAGTGGGTGTTCCGCTGTTTTTGGATAATGAAAAAGATTCTCTTTGTCTGCCACGGAAATATCTGTCGCAGCCCGATGGCTGAGTTTATAATGAAGCGCCTTGTCAGCGATGCCGGCAGGGAGGATGAGTTTGAGATAGCATCGGCTGCCACAAGTACCGAGGAGATAGGCAATCCTGTCTATCCGCCTGCACGTCGCAAATTGGCGGAGCACGGCATCAGGTGTGACGGCAAAACGGCACGCCAACTTACCCGCAGGGATTATGACTACTACGACCTGCTGATAGGTATGGACTCTTATAATATAAGGAATATGACGCGCATGTGTGGCGGAGACCCTGAGGGCAAGATACGCATGCTCCTCAACAGAGACGTCGCCGACCCATGGTACACAGGCAATTTCGACGCTACCTGGAGAGACTGCCTCGAAGGCTGCAAGAAACTTCTAAACTGTAAACAGTAAACCGCAAACTGTCTACCAATAACTATCCCCCATCTCCATCGTTATATACCCCTTAGGCCATTTCTTCCTGTCAAGGTACAGCTTGGCATTGCCAGAGGTCAGTAAGAATAGCCCTGACCTTATCTCCTTGAAGTCATAATGCATTCGGTTCTGGCCCTCGCTATAGCTTATCTGAGCTATCTGCCAGCAGCCGTCGGCAATGTGTACCTCCATATTGTCAAGTTTCACAATATAGAAAGTTCTGTTTCCCTTTGTATAGCTGCCGCTATACTTCATGCCTGTGTCCTGCTTCTTCTTGCGTTTCTTCTGCAGGTCCTTCACCTTGTCGCGCACCTTCTCGTAGAATTTGTCATAGACATTGGCACTCATCATTCCGTCGTGCTTCAGGAATGCTGCTACCTGTTTGTCAGTGAGCGGCTGCTTCATCTCTACCATGCGCACATTCGAGGTGGTTATCTTTCCCTTATTGTAAAGAATATCCTCCGCCATCGTGATGCCGAAATGCTTATGCTCCATCAGGGCAGAGACTATCTGTCCGAAGCCCGCAAGACGTGCCGCAAAGGTTATGGTGCGCCGGTGGGGAATCTCCTTCAGATCTATGTCTTTCTCCAACTGACACGTTACAGAATACTTCAGCGTATTTACGCGGGCCTTCAGCGGCTTTGCATTTGCCAGAACCTGCTTCAGCAGATATTCCTCGAATGTCATGCCGTCAGCCAGCACCACCGTCTCAGGAAGATTCAGTGTTGCGACGACTTCATCCTTGTCTTGCGCCTGAACGCTAAGGACAAAGAACGTCATGAGTATTATGAGCCATTTTCTATGCATTGGCGTTGTTACGGATTATTTTCATTATCTTTGCGAAAGTCATCCCCTTAAAGCTGCTTAGCGCATAGTTACACAGCGGCTTTATCTCTTCTACGGTGTGTCCCGTAGCAAGTCCTATGGTGAATATCCCTGATGCCATTCCTGCCTTGAGCCCGTTGTAAGCATCCTCAAACACTATGCACTCTTCGCGTGGCGTGTTGAGCACCTCTGCTGCCCGTATGTAGCAGTCGGGGGCAGGCTTGGAGGCTGCAAAGTCCTCTGCCGTCAGTATCTTGTCAAACAGCGACGCTATCAGCGGATTATTCTTCATGGCATACGCCATCTTCTGCCTGTTCGACGATGTCGCTATGGCACATTTCACACCGTGAGCCCTTATGTCCCTGATGAATTCCTCCACGTATGGAAAGAAGCTGTAGTCCATCCCTGCCTCGTATTCATCCAGTTCTCTGACGATGGCCTCATGCGTCTCGGGGGCAAAGTATGTCGCAAGAATATTCTCCAGCGTCGTACCTTTTATAATATATTCAAGGTCAGGAATGTCAGGGCGGTATTTCCTCGACAGCCGTCCCCAGATGACGGTGTACTGATCCTCCGTGTCCGTCAGCGTACCGTCAAGGTCAAACAATGCCGCTTTAAATATTCTGCTCATTATTAATTAGTTATAAATTTTATGCTAAACTGTAAACCGTAAACTGTAAACCTTCACCCCTTCAGAATCTTCCAGAAGGTGATGGGCAGATATACATTCTCCAGTCCTGTGGCATCCTTAAACATCGGTGCTATCTCTTCCGGAGTATATCCGGCAATACCGCATCCGACAGGTGTCACCAGAAATGTCAGTTCCTTGTGGGCCTTGGCACATTCTATGAAGTTATCGACAGCCTTCTTCGTATTCTCCAGTCCCTCCATCGTAGGCAGCGCATACGACTGTCCCTGCAGACCCTCGCCGTTGCCCATCTCAGCACCAAATTTCTTGTAGGCTATCCACGCTGCACCGCCTCCGTGCATACCGTGGATATTACTGCCGAAGACAAATATCTCGTTCTCTTTCAGCTCTGTTATCAGCGCCGGAGTAACTCTTTCAATGTTTCTTTTCTCCATTTTATGCGGCCTCCGCTTGTGTGATATGATAATTGTTTATCTCATAAAGAGCATTTCTCTGTATTTCGGGAGGGTCCATTCTTCATCGTCGACTTTTTCTTCGAGTTTGTCGATGTGATAGCGGACCTGCTGCATGAGGGGCTCAACAGTGTCGTGATAGGCAATAGCCTTCTCACGGATAGGAGTAATCTTGTTGGCTACCTTGCGGGCATTGGTAAGGGCCTCACAACCTTCTTCGATGGCCTTGATGCGCTCGGATATCTCGCCGATGAGAGTGAGATTTGACTTGGCAACCTGGTTGAACTGGTCTTCGGGGAGTATGGCCTTGAGGGCTGCTACATTCTCTGCAAGCTTTGTCTGATAGCCTACAACCTTCGGAATAATATGGTTGATGGACAGGTCGCCGAAGATGCGTGCCTCAATCTGTACCTTCTTGGTATAGGTCTCCCACTTGATGTCGTTACGTGCCGCCAGTTCCTTGCGGTTCATGATGTGGAGACTCTCGAACATACGGATGGTGTCAGGGTCTGTATAACGGTCGAATATCAACGGACACGACCTCTCGACGTCAAGTCCGCGACGTGCTGCCTCCTGCAGCCATTCCTCAGAATAGCCGTTACCGTCGAAGCGTACAGGCTTGCAGGTCTTGATGTCTTCGCGCAACACCTCAATGATTGCGGCATTCTTCTCCTTACCGCCAGCTATGAGGGCATCGACACGTGTTTTGAAGTTAACCAAAGCCTCTGCAACGGCAGCATTGAGGGTTATCATGGCTGCTGCACAGTTGGCCTCAGAGCCCGGAGCACGGAATTCGAAGCGGTTGCCGGTGAAGGCGAACGGAGAGGTTCTGTTGCGGTCGGTATTGTCGATGAGCAGTTCAGGGATGGACGGAATATCTATCTTCAGTCCTGCCTTTCCGGCAATGTATATCGTATCGTCGGTGCTGTTCTCGAAATGTTCCAGAACTTCTGTCAGCTGACGTCCGAGGAACGAGGATATAATCATAGGCGGTGCCTCGTGACCTCCCAGACGGTGGGCATTTGTGGCACTCATGATTGATGCCTTCATAAGGCCGTTGTGCTTATATACACCCATCAGGGTCTCTACCACGAAGGTGATAAAGCGCAGATTGCCGAGGTCGTCCTTGCCCGGTGCGTGAAGCAGTATGCCGGTATCTGTTGCCAAAGACCAGTTGTTATGCTTTCCTGAGCCGTTGATGCCGTCGAAGGGCTTTTCGTGAAGCAGACAGCGGAAACCGTGCTTGCGAGCCACCTTCTGCATCAGCGACATGATGAGCATGTTATGGTCAACGGCAAGGTTACACTCCTCGAAAATAGGTGCCAGCTCAAACTGGTTCGGAGCTACCTCGTTATGGCGTGTCTTGCAAGGAATACCCAGTTCGAGTGCCTGTATCTCAAGGTCTTTCATGAAACTTGCAACACGCTCAGGTATTGCACCAAAGTAATGGTCGTCCATCTGCTGGTCTTTAGCAGAAGAGTGTCCCATGAGGGTGCGTCCTGTGAGAAGAAGATCAGGACGGGCAGAGTAGAGTCCTTCGTCGATGAGGAAATACTCCTGCTCCCAACCGAGATTGGTGATAACCTTCTTGACCTCAGGATTGAAATACTGCGCAACGGCTGTGGCAGCCTTGTTGATAGCCTGCAGACCCTTCAGCAGCGGAGTCTTGTAATCAAGGGCTTCTCCGGTATAAGAGATGAATACGGTAGGAATCATGAGAGTGTCGCCTATCACAAAGACAGGTGAGGTTGGGTCCCATGCCGAATAGCCGCGAGCCTCAAAAGTAGAGCGTATGCCGCCAGAAGGGAAGGAAGAGGCGTCAGGCTCCTGCTGAACGAGCGACTTTCCTGAGAACTCCTCAATCATGCCACCCTTGCCGTCGTGTTCTACGAAGGCATCGTGCTTCTCAGCCGTAGTATTGGTGAGAGGTTGGAACCAGTGTGTACAGTGGGTGACACCGAATTCCATTGCCCACTTCTTCATTCCGTCGGCAACCTTGTCGGCTGTCGCACGGTCGAGGGGTGCTTCATTGTTTATGACATCGAGCATCTTGGCATAGGTGTCCTTGTCAAGATACTTTGCCATCTTCGCCTTGTTGAAGACGTATTTTGCAAAGAACTCCGAAGGGCGTTCCTTGGGGGATGGTACATCAACTGGGTGTTTCTTAAAGGCATCGCTTACAACCTGAAATCTCAAATTTACCATTTATTTACTTTTTTATTTTGTGGGTGCAAAATTAGTCTTTTTTTACGATATATGCAATAAAAAGTGTGTTTTTTCACTTCATTGGCACCTCAACCCAACCTAAGAGATGCCTGTTTTTCATCTTCTTGCCCTGTGAATAGACCTTATAATGGCCGGGAGGGAGCTCGGGGAGTTGGCTTTTGTAGCCCATGAAGAGAGGTACTCCCTGAATGCTGCGGATGATAATCATCTGATTGGGGGCTACGGAGTCCATGAAGCGAGTTATCTCGACGGGTTTTACTGGCGTGACTATGCCTTGTGGAGAAATACTGGGCATAGCAACCTCAGACTCATTACCATAGCGGTCGATGGCGGTAACGGTGAAATACTGTGCCTTCTTGAGCGGTGGAAGGGTTACAGAGGTGCTCTGATATTCTGCCAATACAAGGTTCTCGGGATTTTTTGTATCGACGGGTGAGGTATCAGAAAAGTAGATGTTATAGTTAACGTCTCCGTCTATCTTCTCCCATGAGAGGACACCGTCAGCATAGCTTATCTTTTCCGGAGCGGGCGGGGGAGTGACATCGTACCACGTCATAGGCTGCTGCAGGGCCGGTGTGGAATTGAAATGCTCCGTGAACTTATATATGCCCTTTGTGTCGTCGGTAAGGAACTTGGAGCGGAACATGGTTATTCCCATCCCGTACTGACGCAGGACATACATCTCGCGAGTAATGTCTGACAGGGGCCAGTTGCCCTCACTGCGATGCATGAGGTATATGCCCAGCCCGGGTGCTACGATGCGGCCGTTGGAACGTTCTTTCCAGTCAATGGCGAAGGGATAGAAATTATGATCGCGGAAATACATCATGGGATAGATGGCATCCAT
>JAEEGL015319562.1_pt1 | contig 38571 bp, 33 predicted proteins | sample 9134231 | NCBI WGS metagenome assembly JAEEGL01 (sample SAMN16246548, study PRJNA631951) | gut metagenome | biome: gut microbiome; feature: rumen; material: fiber-attached | host: Bos | place: Iran: Karaj | collected 2018-10 | reverse complement strand
AATATGGTCTAGATTCCAATGTATGAATTATTTTTGATATTTCTTCCATTTGATGCTTATATACTTCTATTATTCTTAAGCCTTTATCAAAGTATTCATTTAATAAAGCCTTAATAGATGTTGATTTACCTGTTCCTGAATCACCATATAATAATACATTATTAGAAGGCATACCATTTAAGAAGTTTAAGGTATTTTCCTTCAATAGTGCCTTTTGCTCATCATAACCAATTAAATCATCAAAGCTTACATCAAGCACATTATATATTGGTGATAGCTTACCGTCTTGAACTCTAAATGCTTTATATAGTGACATAAAGGCTAAGCCTTTCTCAACATAAAAGCTAAATATTGCATTTTCAAATGTTTCATACTTTTTACTAATCTTAGATTTTAGATTTTCAATAACATCAGTTAAGGCTGTTTTTTTACCTCTAAAATCAAAATCAATTATTGGATTTAAGAATTCCTCCTTAGAATTATATAGTCTAAAGAATTCACTTAAATCTAATTTAGCCAAATCAATAATTTTAGCATCCTTATTTCTTTCTATAGCTTTTGTATAAGGATTATCATTAAATATTAAAATATATATTAAATAGTCATGCCATAAGTTACCAGTTAAACCATTTTCTAGGGCAAATGATGTGATTGCAGCAATAAAATCATTGTACGCTTTTTCATTATTTAATGCTTCATTATATAAATCTAAAACATTTTTATATTTTATATTGTTGAATAAATAAAACATATTATTCGCCTTTAAAATCCTTTGCCTTAGATTCTATTTCTTGTAACTCAAAGCGATACTTTTGTTTTACATTAGGATATTTTTCATGGTCAACTAAAGATAAAAACATTTCTTTTTTTCTTACCCATAAAGACCCGTCTCCATATAGTCTTCTATAAACTACAACCTCTTCTTTTGTTTCACTATCAAAGGCAACATCAACAACAAGATAATAATCGCCTTTAAAATGTCTATAAATACCATTTACCTTCAATACATTCATAACTATTCACCAAATCCATTATACACCAAATGAAAAAATAAAAAAACTAAGAGTTTTTCAAATCTCCTAGTTTTGTAAAGCTAAATTATATTTTTTCCATTTACCATTACGCCATCTTATAACAAAGATAACAGCTCTTACTAATTCATCTATTGCCATAGCCATCCATACACCAGCAATACCTAAATTTAAAGCATATGGACCACCTAAAACAAATGAACCAGCTACCGCAACACACCAGCAGAATATAATTGCTGATACTGTTGGGAATACTACATCACCAGATGTTTGTAAAGCTCTAACATATACTATATTAAATGCTCTACCAAGCTCTAAGGCAATTTCTACTGCCATTACATATTTTGCTATTTTTAATAGTTCAGGATCAGTTACCTTAAATAAAGTGAATAAATAATCACTTAATAAGAAGAATAGTGTTGCAAAGGCTAAATTAGAAACAATGGATATATTTCTTGTTTGCTTAACCTTCTTATCAACATCATCAGTTAAACCAGCACCTAATTGCTCACCTATTACAACCTGCATAGCCTGTGATACAGCACTTACAAATAAATATGTTACCATCGCAAGCATTGATGCATATGTTTTAATATTTCCCATTTGGACATTATTATCATTATAAACAACTATTTGATTTACAACAAGCTGAATAACAACCTGGCTTGCTTGATAAGATAAGGCTTCTCCTCCTGAAGGAGTTCCTACTCTAAGTAGCATTTTTAATGCTTTAGTTTCTTTTATAAACTCTTTAAATGATAATTTAATACCAATCTTTTTAATATAAATAATAAGTAAAATTACAAATCCAGCAATTCTTGAAATAGAGCTTGATAAGGCAACACCAACAATTGGCATATCAATTTTGGCAAAGACATTAATTAAAATGAAGTTACCTAAGATATTTAAAACATTCATAATAATGTTTGTTATCATTGATTCTTTCATCAAGTTATTAGCCTTTAAAAATGATGATAAAGTTGTTGCCATAATTTGGAATACTATAGATGCGCCAGAAATCATTGAATAGATAATCGCATCATTTAATGCGGCATCTGGAGTATTTAAAGCCTTTAAATAATATTGTGATAAAAACACAACTGCTAAAGTCATTACAAAGGATAAAATAGTATTAAAATAAAAGGCTGTTGAATAAATTGCTTTTTCTCTTTTTTCATCCTTTGCACCTTTGTATTGCGTAATTAAAATAATAGCGGCAGAGGCAAATATAACAAAGAAATTTAAAATCATATTAATAACTACATTGGCATTTGTAATACCATTTACAGCATTTTGCCAATTAGACATCATTAATTGATCTGAATAACCTACAACTAAATGTAGCAATAATTCAATAAAAATAGGTATTGTTATAATCATCATATGTTTAAATGATGATAATGTTTTTCTTCTTTCTTCTGTCATACTTTAGCCTCCTTTCTTAGACTAAAACATTATAAAACTAAATTTTATAAAATCAATGTTTGAAACAAATGATAATGTTTTCATTGACATATTGATGTAACTTTGTGTAATTTGAAGGAAAAGCTATTCAATGTTATAATATATTATCAAACATTTTATTTTTTAAACAAAATATACAGGAGGTTAGTTTATGATTGAAGTAAAAAATCTTAAAAAAACTTATAACGTAAAAGGTGTCATAACTAAAGCCTTAGATGACGTTTCAATCAAGTTTCCTGAAACAGGTATGGTATTCTTACTTGGTAAATCAGGTTCAGGTAAATCAACATTATTAAATGTAATTGGTGGTCTTGATAAGGTTGATAGTGGAGAAATCATTATTAAAGGAAAAAGCTCATCTTCTTTTTCTAATAGTGATTTCGATAGTTATAGAAACGCATTTGTTGGCTTTATTTTCCAAGAATATAATATTTTAAATGAATTTAGTGTTGAGGATAATATTGCCTTAGCGTTAGAGCTTCAAGGAAAGAAAAAGGATAAAGAAAAGGTTAATGAGCTATTAAAGCAGGTAGATTTAGATGGCTTTGCTAAAAGAAAGCCTAATACTTTATCAGGTGGTCAAAAACAAAGAATCGCAATCGCTCGTGCATTAATTAAGAATCCTGAAATAATTATGGCCGATGAACCAACTGGTGCCCTAGATTCTAATACTGGTAAGCAAGTATTTGATACATTAAAAAAGCTATCTAAAGAAAAGCTTATTATAGTAGTTTCTCATGATAGAGATTTTGCTGAAATTTATGGTGATAGAATAATTGAGCTTGCTGATGGTAAAATTATTTCTGATTTATCTAAATTCCATATAGAACCAAAAGAGTTAGATGGAAATATCAATGTAATAAATGATAATGTATTATCAATTAAGGATGTTGATTCATTAAAAAGAGATGATTTAGATAAGATTTATGATTTATTAAAATCTAAAAAGGGTGAGGTTATTATTACCTCTTCTGAAAAAAATGTTAATACCTTTAAACAGGTAATGCATATAAGTGATGATAATAAATCTGAGGTGTTTAGTGATACTCAAGAAATTAAAACAAAAGAATACGATCCTAAAAACACTAAATTTATTAAATCTAGATTACCATTTAAAAAAGCATTTAAGATTGGTGCATCATCACTAAAATCAAAGCCAATTAGAATGATATTTACAATTATTTTAACAGTTGCCGCACTTGTAATGTTCGGTGTTACTTCTACTTTAATGCTTTATGATGAAAGCTATTCAATTAAAGAAGGCTTAAAGGAATCAGATAATGATTATGAACAAATCAATAAAACATATAAGTATGAAAGCATAAGCCATACCTATAACCTAGAAACAGAAAAGGAAGAATCAAGTAATAGCTATACTAACTATGAAAAAACATTCTTCTCACAAAAGGATATAGATTACTTAAATTCAAAATCATCAACTAAATTTGCAGGTGTTATTAAGTTTGGAGCATCAAGCTGGAGTTCAAACTATGCAATTCAATTTAATACACTATCTGGTAGTGGTAATTATTATCAAGCAAGAGGTGTAACAGGTTTAGTTGATGCTGGCGAAAATTATTTAAGAGAAAATAATTTTACAATTGTTGCAGGTACATACCCTGAAAAGCCAAATGAAATAGCTATATCAGAATATTTATTTGATAATTTCAAAGCAAATGATAATTCAATAGCAACTTACGATGATATTATTAACAAGGAATTTGATACAAACATTTCTACAAATAAAGGAAGCTACTCTAAAAAATTTAAAATTACAGCAATAATCAATTTTGGTGCTGTTCCTCAAACATTCGATGAATTAAAAAATGAAAATACCACTCTAAATCAAAAGGCTTTAAATGATTTAGTAACAAGATATAAAAATTATATTAATTCATCATTCCATGCCTTAGGCTTTGTAAGTGCTGATTTTTATGAATATTATAAAAAAAGCTATAACCTAGGTGCATCTTCTTTTTCTAATAGATATGTAAGCACAATTAGTGCAAAAGGAATGCAAGTTCAAAGAAGATATGTTGATTATGATATTACCCTTGACTCTTGGATGAACTATATAAGCAGTAAGATTGCCTCTAAGCTTGGATTAACATATACAGATTTAAATGGTAATTCTATTACATATGTAGAGCCTAAAGAGGATGAATGCTACATATCTTATGAGGAATATAATTACTATTTAGAGGAATTAGAAAGATATGAATATGAAAAGCTAAATGATATGATGAATTATTATAATCTTCTTCCTGAAACAAAAGATTTAACTGAAAAGGAAAGAAATGATATCAGAAATTTGATTTATAATAAAAAAACAGCTGAGGAAAAGGAATACTTAGATAGCCTTTTAGCTTATTATCCAAAATTTATTAAGCTATATAATGCTTACAATTTTAAATGGAATTATATAAATCAGCATTTATATGAAGATTCTAACTATTACGAAACACAACAATATCAAGAAGTAAATCAAATATTCTCTAAATTTGAAGATGAAATAAATAATGAAACATATAATTATGATAATTATTTAGCTCAAATTGAAGAATTATTTAAAGATGGTACATTAACAAAAAATAAGATTTATGAAAAAGCATATAATCTATATATGAATAGCCAAAAGGAATCTAAGATTACAAATTATGATTCTTTAGAGACTATAATGAATAAGGATAGATATACATTATTAGCTTCTGACTATACTACTCTTAAATCCATTTTAGATGCTAATAATATCAAAGATTATGAATTTGATATGAATAGTTCTAATTATAATTATTCTGAAAAACCACAATTAGCAATTTATTATAAGAGCTTTAATGGTAAATCAGGTGAATTAAAGATTATTGGTATTTATAAATCAGATTCTGGTAGTAGCTCATATATTTTAAATGATAACTTCGTTAAGTCTAATGCGACATTTGATAATCAAAATACATGGTATACAGAATATAAAACTGAATATATTGCTGATCAAAATGCTTATTATGATAGTTTAATAACTAAAACAGCTTATTCAGAAAATGATGTTAAATTAATGCTTTCAGATTTTGATTCTTATAAATATGAAATGACTAATTCAACATATCAAACACTATCTATTTTCATTAATATGATTAATCAATTAAAAACAATATTCTTATATGTAGGATTAGTTGTTGCAGTATTTGCAGCATTAATGCTATTCAATTTCGTTTCTTCTTCTATTTCAAGTAAGACAAAAGAAATTGGTATTTTAAGAGCTGTTGGTGCAAGAGGAACAGATTTATTTAAAATATTCTTCTGCGAAAGTGGCTTATTAGCCTTAATATGTGTAGTACTAGCTATTATAGGAACTATATTAACATGTAATTCACTAAATCAAAGCTTAGCAGAAAACATAAATTTAGTTTTATTAAAATTCGGTATAATTAATGTTGGTTTAATATTTGCTGGTGCGTTATTAATCGCAGTAGTTGGAACATTCATTCCAGTATTTATAGCAAGTAAAAAGCAACCAGTAGAAAGTATTAGAACATTATAAAGAAAAAGGACTATGGAAATCATTTTTCATGGTCCTTATTTTTTTTACAATGATTCAATTTCTTTATTAGTTAAGCCTGTAGCTTCTACTATTTCTAAAGTTGACAATTTCATTTGTTTTAATTTTTATGATAAAAAAAGAACCTATTTCTAGGTCCTATAAATGAGAGGTTTGAATTTTTTTTATTTTAATAAGAATTTTTTTCTTATTAAATCCTTTAATTTTTTCCACATTCAAAGTTTCTTTGGATGTTTGAGTTTCTATATATATAGTATCTAATCCTAAGCTTATTGCAGGAATAATATCGCACCTATAATCGTTTCCTATCATAATTGCATCATTTATATTATTCTTCTTTAAAAGTGCCTTAAAGAAGTCTAAATTAGGCTTTTTAATGTGATAATTGCTAGATATAGCAATATCTTTAAAGAAAACGTTAATTTTAAATTTTTCAAGCTCATATTGTGTGAAGCAATCCTGAGCATTTGATAATAAATAAATATTATAGCCTAATTTATTTAATTCATTTAGCAATTCATAGGCACCATTATATAGCTTTATTTTTTTAATGGATATTCTTCTAAAGTCTTTCGCTATTTTAAGTGCGATATTAGTGTCCACTTGATAAAGCTTTTGAAATACAGCTAATAAATCTATTTCTTCATTCTCTTTTGATAGCTCATTACAAATTTTTAAATATTCGCTTTTCAATTTTGTAGGGGAAATTGATTTATATTTTTTAAATTTTCTTGAGCATCTTTTCCAAAAGGTTTTAGATGATTCGTTAGTGTATATATCAATTAGAGTACCATATAAATCAAATATAATGTCTTTCATTATACTAATTTAATATCAATTGATGTTTCTGTAATACCAATTCTATCTAAATCTATCTTTAAAGATAATTCAGATTCTTTAGAATCAGTTCTAACATTAAGCTTTTGGCCTAAAACATCAACAGTAACAAATCTTTCATCATCATAGATATGTTCAGCTTCAACTTTAGCCTTAAAGCCTTTTTCATCTTCAATGAAGCTATATGCATCAATTGATGCAGCATAATCTAGATTAAATGCTTTAGTTCCTAAGGCTGATAAAATTGGTCTTGAAATTCTATCTGGTGATAAAATCTTTTCACCTAAAACATCAAGATAAAAATCAATAACCTTTTTCTTCTTTAAGCCCTTTTCTGTTTCAACTTCTTTTACTGTCTTAAGCTTAATGAACTTTAATGGAACTATATTATTAACCTTAAATGGTTCAATAATTGTTTCTGATTCAGATTTGAATAAGACTTTCTTAAAATCAATCTTAATTCCAATTTTAGTTCCAGCCTTATATTCTTCATCAGACATCATGAATAATACTTGATCTCCAATATGTAAATATAATAAATATTTATCATTGATCTTTTCAACAACAGAAACCTTAGCATCAAACATATCACCAAGCATAATAGCTTCTGTTGGTACGTTTAATACTCCTTTAGTATCCTTAGCTTTAATAGCTTCAGGAAGCTTAATTGTTTTACCAAGCATTACAATTTCATTATTCTTAATTTCTGAATCAATATAATTCATTGCAGGAACTCTAGGTAAAACAGAATCTTCTGTTTCATAATCAAAAATATGACATTGAGCAAAATTGAATGCTACATCTATTACTTCGCCATTTTCTAATTCAACATCTTGGTTAGTTTTAATAATTACTCTTGTTGAAGTATCCTTATAGCCTTCACCTTGCATATTGATATCACCATAAATTAGGGTTTCGCTACCTAATTCCTCTTTATGTGATAAACGAACTCTTAAATTAGTTTTTGAGTTTTCAATATCTTCTTTCTTTAAAGATATATGCTCACTTCTTAATCCTAAATATACCTTCTTTTTACCATCAAGATAATTTGGATTTAGCTTAACAAAATATAATGCAGGAACAGAAACCTCTTGTTCTGTATATTCAAATTTAATGTTTATGAAATCATCTTTTTTAGTTAAATAGCATTCAAAGAAATTCATTTGTGGAGTACCGATAAAGCCAGCAACGAATTTATTACATGGATAATTATATAAATTCTTTGGCTTATCGATTTGTTGAACAAATCCATTCTTCATAACAACAATTCTTGTACCCATTGTCATAGCTTCTACTTGGTCATGAGTTACATAGATAAATGTTGTTTGAAGCTTTTGATGTAAGCTTGAAATTTCAGCACGCATTTGTGTACGTAGCTTAGCATCTAGATTTGATAATGGTTCATCTAATAAGAATACCTTAGGATTTCTTAAAATAGCTCTTCCTAAAGCAACACGTTGACGTTGACCACCACTCATTGCCTTTGGCTTTCTATCAAGATATTCTTCAATATCCAAAATTTTTGCAGCCTCAACGATTCTTTCATGGATTTCTTCTTTTTTTACGTGTCTAATTTTTAGACCGAATGCCATATTTTCATAAACTGTCATATGTGGATAAAGTGCATAGTTTTGGAAAACCATTGCGACATCTCTATCCTTAGGTTCTACATCATTAACAACCTCATCACCAATTTTTAATTCACCTGCAGAAATATCCTCTAAGCCTGCAATCATACGTAATGTAGTTGATTTACCACATCCTGAAGGTCCAACTAAAACAATGAATTCCTTATCATCAATATGCATATTGAAATCATTAACAGCCTTTACTCCGTTTGGATAAACCTTATAAATATGATTTAAATTTAGCTCAGCCATATTATTTCACCTCTTCAATAATGGCGATTGAATAACCGCTCATCTTTATTTTATTGCCACTAATTTTTACCTTACTATCCTTTGATACAGTTAAAACTTCCTTTAAGCTATATTTAGCTTCTAGAGAAGCTTCTTTTTCTTCACTTGAAAAATTAATCGCAATAGTTACTTTATTATCGTTATAAGTTTTAGTTAAAATTGTTATTGAATCATAATCAGCAAAGCTATAATCACCCTTTTTAATAGCTTCATAGCTACTTCTTATATAGTTAGCCTTTTTATAATAATTCAATATAGAGTACTCATTTTTTTGTTGAGTAGCAACGTCTTTAAATATATATTCAGCCTTTGTTACTCCTGGAGGGTTAGCACAATAACCATCCAACTTATCTTCTGTCCATAGCATACCTATTCTCTTGTTTGGATCATCACCTGAACCAACCATTCCAATTTCATCACCATAATACGCGAATGTATTACCTGAAAGTAATGTTAAAAGACCATAGCCAAATTTAACCTTTGATTCATTTCTTGTTAATATACCTGCAGTTCTTCCTGTATCATGGTTTCCAATGAATGGAGCTTCAATGTGACCATTAGAAATCTTTTTTAAAGTATTTCCCCAATCAACAAAATAAGAGCTTGATTCTGTATTAATTGAATAAGTAATTTCTGAATCAGTACCGAATCCGAAGAATGAATCAATTCCTGATTCATAATACTTTTTAATCTCAGCTGTATTAGTCCAAGCCTCTCCTACAATATAAGAGTTTGGATTTATTTTTTTAGCCTCTTGATTAATAAAGCTTAAAAATTCCTTATTTTTTTCCTGATTACCTGTGTAATAAGATGTTACAGCATCTAATCTAAATCCTGAAACACCCATATTTAACCAATAAGCCATGATATCAACAATTTCTTTTCTAACGTCCTCTGAATCTAAGTTTAAATCTGGCATATCAGATGCAAATCTTGCTTCATAATAAAAATCTGCATACTTTCTATAACCATCCTTTTGAGTATCAGAGAAATTATAATAATTAATATATTTATTTGTTGTATCATGATTGTATTTAGCCTTAGTAGCTTCAATAAACCATTTATTTAAATCAGATGTATGGTTTACAACTAAGTCCATAATTAATTTAATATTCTTCTCTTTACAAGAATTTATTAAATTTTTCATATCATCTAAGCTACCATATTCTTTATCGATTGAATAATAATCTCTAACATCATATTTATGGTAGCTTGATGATTGATGAATAGGCATTAACCAAATGCCATCAAATCCTAAATCCTTAATATAATCTAGTTTTTTTGTAACACCATTTAAATCTCCTAGGCCATCGCCATCAGAATCATAAAATGATCTTACAAATATTTCATAATAATTTCTATAATTGTCATTTTCTTCTGGTTCAGTATAGCTTATTGTTGTTTTACTTGTGCAAGATGCAAAGGTAAAAGCAAATAATATAAGCAATAAGGCGTATTTTAATTTTTTCATCATCCTTTTACTGCACCACCTGTAACACCTTCAACATAATAGCGTTGAAGAATGAAGAATAGAATTGTAATTGGAATTGATACTAAAACAGCACCAGCACAGAATGATGTGAACCATTCATATCTATTCTTATCAGTTAAGAATGTATATAAGCCAACGGCAACGTTGAATTTATTAGCATCACCATTAGCTAAATAAGATGCGAACATATAATCGCCCCAAGGAGCTGTAAATGCCATTAATAAAGTATAAATGATAATTGGCTTTGCTAAAGGCATAATAACTTTAAAGAAGATAGTTCTTTCGTTTGCACCATCAATCTTAGCTGCTTCATCTAGTGAATAAGGAATAGTATCAAAGAATCCCTTAGAAATATAATATTGCATTGCGGCTGAACCACAATAAACAATAATTAAGCTATAAATGCTTTGATTTAATCCAACAAGCTTTAGTACCTGATAAATACAAATCATTGACATAAAGCCTGGGAACATACCTAATAATAATATTAATTTCATATAAGGCTTTCTAAGCTTAAATCTAAGTCTTGAGAAGGCATATGATACCATTAATACCATTATAGTTTGAATTACTGCTGTTACTAAAGCAACAATCAAAGTATTTAAATACCATGTCATAAATTTGAAAGGCTCTTCATTTTTAAATAATCTAATGTAATTATCAAATGTATAGCTTTTTGGAATAATATATGGTACATAAGCACCTGGTTCTGCTCTAAATGAATGTAATACTAAATATACAAATGGAATAAGCCATATTAAGCTAATTATTACTAGCACAATATATGTAGCAATATTTTGCATTCTTCTTACATGCTTAAGGCTTCTATGCTTTTTTACTTTTATCATCTGAAGTCCTCCTCATTATTAACAGCATGTGTTCTAGAATAGAATGGTAATGATATTGCGGCAATAATTACGAATACTACAATACCGATTACAGCTGCCATTTTATAGTTTGTATTATTTAAAGTTAATTTATATAACCAAGTAATTAATAAATCTGTTTCTCCAGCAAATTGATAATTTAAGTTATTTGGAGAACCACCTGATAATAAGAATATTACATTGAAGTTGTTAATATTACCTATGAATTGGCTTAATAAATAAGGTCCTGTAACAAATAGCATATAAGGTAATGTAATCTTAAAATACATTCTTACAGGGCTTGCACCATCAATCTTAGCTGATTCATATAAATCATCAGGAATATTCATTAATATACCTGTACAAATAAGCATTGTATAAGGAATACCTACCCAAATATTAACAACAATAACTGTAATTCTAGCCCGCCATTTTTCTGATAAGAATGGAATAGGATCAGTTATCCAGCCTAAGTTTTGAAGTAATACATTAATAGCACCATTCTTTTGTAGCATTTGAGAAATTAATAATAAAGATACAAATTGAGGAACAGCTATTGTAAATACTAAAATAGATCTCCATAGCTTTTTAAATTTAATACCCTTTTTATTAATTAGCATTGCAACAATCATACCTAAGAAATAGTTAGTAAATGTTGCAAATATTGCCCACATAAATGTCCATAATAATACTTGCTTAAATGTATAGAAGAATAATTTTGAATTTGTTGAAACTCCACCACCAAATAAATCAATGAAGTTATCAAAGGCAACCCAAGTGAATAATTCCTTTGGTGGATAATGATAAGCATCCCAGTTTGTAAATGCTATTAATACCATAAATATCATTGGAAGTATTGTAAAAATCAATAAACCAGCTGTTGGTATAGCAAGTAATGTTTTATGATATTGGCTATCAGAAATAGATTTTAAATCATCCTTAGCCTTTTTAGGCTTAATACCTATTTCTTCTAATTCCTGAGTAATACCATTTTGCTTAACATTTAATCTCCATACATAAATGAAGGCGAAGATAATAAAGTCAGTAATTAAGCTGTATAAAAGGATAAGCATACTATTATCCTTTGAAACATATTCATATATTTGTTCTTCTTCATTCCAAATTTCAGCCATGGCCTCATTACCTAGATTACCTAATAATGCTAGATATTTCCAACCAAAGCCAATCATATAAACAAAGAACAATATTTCAAAGGTTAAGAATAATACTCCTCTTAAAATTTGCTTTCTTGCTAATTGACCAAATCCCATTACAAAAAATGAGGTTCTAGTTTTATAATCACCTTTTTTAAATATATCCATTAAAGATACAAATTCATTCTTTATACCAAGACCAATTCTTTTAAAGAAGTTTGGAATCTTTTTAGTAAAGAAGTTTTTAAATCTTTTAGGGATATTTATAAACCATTTTTTCAATTTTAGACCAAAACGTTGAAGTTTATTAAGTTTAAATTGTTCAAGATCAACCATATTAGCCCCCTAATATTTACCAATCTAAGGGGAGTCTCCTCCCCTTGATTGATTATTTTTTTAATTTAATTAAGCTGTTTGAATAGTCTTAATTAGGTCACACATTTGTTTTAATTTATCTTGTAAGTTATCAGCTGTAACTGTCTTAGCAACAACTTCTGTACCAAATGCTTCTACTGCTGACCAGTAGTTAGAAGGAACTGAAGTTTGAGCAACTGCATGAGCACCTTGAGCTGCTAAAGCTGCTAAAGCAACGTTTGATTTAACTGCATCAGATTGAGCAACTGCTGTATTAGTTGGACCTGTACCAGTCTTTTCATATCTATAGCTTTGAGCATCTGCACTTGTTAAGAATAATGCTAGGTTGTTAGCCCACTTAACACTCTTAGAGTTTGGATTTACACCCATTAGCTTATAACCAGCGAATGAAGACATTTGATAATCTTTACCATCTACTGTAAATTTAGGTAACTTAGTTGCAGCATAGTTATCACCTAATTTAGTCTTAATAGCTTCAGCGTTCCAAGTACCAGAAACACCAGCTGCGATAGTTGTACCAATACCACTCTTTAAGATATCATCATCACCATTAATGAAGCCTTCATGGTTAGCAACTGCGATCATTGCCTTACCAGCAATTAATCCTCTTTCAGAGTCAAAGTCACAAGTAATTGATTTTTCTTTTGCGTTATCATCATATGTTACATCATATGAGCATCCTGCACCAAAGAAGAATCCTGCATCATACCAAGAGTTATCAAGGTCGATCATAACTTGCTTACCCTTTTCTTTAGCTTTATCTAAAACTGTATCTAGCTTTAATACATCTGTTTCTGAATAAATGCTCTTATCATAGTATAAGAAATAGCCGTTATCAGCTGCATATGGATATGCATAGTAGAAATTACCACTCTTACCAGCATTAACAGCACCTTCACCGTTATTCTTCTTTACTGCATCTAAGTTAGATCCACCAAGCTTAGATAAAGCACCAATTCTAATTAAGTTAGCTAATTGGTCGTTAGGGAATGCATAAACATCAGCACCTGTTGTAACATCCTTTTGTAATTGAGAGTATGCATCTGCTTCTGATACAACACCAACTTTAATATTGAACTTTAAGTTTTCTGTTTCATTTTGAGTCTTAAAGTCATTAACAAGCTTTGTTAAGATAGCTGTTTGTTCAGTTGGTCCCCAAACTGTTAAATCGAATTCTCCCTTTTCTTCCTCCTTACATGAAGCAAGTGATAAAGCACCTAAGCCTACACATGCTCCTAAAATAAATTTACCTAGTTTTTTCATATTTTTTCCTCCTCTTATTTTTTTCTTATATTTTGTTTTTTAGTTATGAAAAACTATTATTAATTTTTTTATTTTTCCAGGAATTTGTATTTCATTTAAAATACAAACCCTAGAAAAAGAGAAAACCATTTTTTAAAGCTTCCAAATTAACTCATTATAATCTCTAATAGATCTATCTGATGAGAATTTGTAAGAGCTATACATATTAACTATGCATTTTTTATAATAATCTTTTGTTTGATATTCCTTATTAGCAAATAGCTTCATTTCAACATATGAATTAAAGTCAGCTAATACTAAATATCTATCTGGGTCATTACCCTTTAATAATGAATCATATATTTCAGTGAACTTATAATTTAATGTTCCATCAATTAATGATTCTAATACCTTTTTAAGCTTTGGATTATTGGCTACAAAGGCTTCTGGCTTATAATTTTTCTTTAATGCCTCAACCTCTTCTACTGTAAGACCGAAAATGTAATTATTGTTTTTACCAGCCTCAGCTGCAATTTCAACATTTGCACCATCTAAGGTACCAAGTGTTGGAGTACCATTAATCATAAACTTCATATTACCAGTTCCTGATGCTTCCATACCTGCCATTGAGATTTGTTCTGATAAATCTGCAGCACATACAAGCTTTTCAGCATAGCTTACATTATAGTTTTGTACAAAGCATACCTTAATCTTCTTATTTAATACTGGATCATTATTTACATAATCAGCAATAGTATTAATTAATTTTATGATTTGCTTTGCCATATAATAGCCAGGAGCTGATTTAGCACCAAAGATAAATACTGTTGGTTTGAAATCAATTAAGTTTCCTTCCTTGATTTCATTTGCTAAATAAAGAATTGATAAAGCATTTAATAATTGACGCTTATATTCATGTAATCTCTTAATTTGAATATCAAACATATAATTTACAGGAAGCTCAACGCCTTCATGCTTTTCAATGTAATTTGCTAATCTTACCTTATTAGTATTTCTTGTTGTGATGAATTCCTTTAAGAATTCTTCATCATTTTCAATACCTTTTAATTTACTTAATTCTTCTAAGTTTTTAACCCAACCATCACCAATCTTAGATGTAATTAATTTAGAAAGTGATGGGTTATTTAAGGCAAGCCATCTTCTTGGTGTTACACCATTTGTTACATTTACAAACTTTTCAGGATATACTTCATACCATTCCTTAAATGTATTATCCTTTAATATTTCGGTATGAATTGCGGCAACACCGTTAACATGGCTTGATACATAAATTGCTAAATATGCCATATTAACATGTCCGTTTTTAATAATGAAATATTTTTTCTTATCAAGATTCTTTTCTAAATCCTCTTGTAATAATTTAATTTCTTCTAATACATCTGGAATTAATTCTTCAAGCATCTCAATTGGCCATTGCTCTAAAGCCTCTGCCATAATTGTATGGTTTGTAAAATTAAACATTTTTCTTACAATCTTTAGCGATTCGCTAAAATTTAATCCTTCTTTTCTTAAAAGACGCATCATTTCTGGAATCGCTAAAGTAGGATGGGTATCATTTAATTGCCAAATATAATAATTTGGTAATTCACTTAAGCTTAAATTTAATTTCTTAAATTTCTTAAGCATATCTTGTAAAGAGGCAGATACCATAAAGTATTCTTGTCTAAGTCTTAATTTTTTACCATCTAATGTATTATCATTTGGATATAAAACATATGTGATTTCTTTTGCTTTATAAGCCTCATCATTTGTTTTAGTACCTTTCATGTTATCAAATTCTTTAAAGTCAAAATCCTTTAAAGCTTCACTTTGCCATAATCTTAATGTATTAACAACCTTTGAATGATATCCAATAACTGGCATATCGTAAGGTACTGCAACTACATCTAAATCACTAAAATGAACTAATACCTTATCATCTTCAACTCTTTTACTAAAAGGATCACCCCATTTTAGCCAATCATCAGCTTCTTCATTTTGGAATCCATTTTTAAAGCTTTGCTTAAATAATCCAAAACGATATCTTAAGCCATAGCCATCTAGTAAAACTCCTTCTGTTGCGGCTGATTCTAAATAACATGCTGCAAGTCTACCTAAGCCACCATTACCTAAGGCAGCATCCTCAACTTCCTCAAACACGTTAATATCAATGTTATTTTCCTTTAAAGTTTTTTTTGCTTCTTCAAGCATATCAGCATTTAAAAGATTGGCATATATCATTCTTCCAATTAGAAATTCTGCTGATAAATATCCGCATCGTTTTTTATTAAGATGTTTTGTTTCTTCCCAATCTTTTTCAATATTTTTTACAATAACCTTTGCCATTGCATTATATAATTCTTTAGTGTTAGCTTCCTTTAAGCTTTTATCATATAATGCATCAACAAGTGTTTCTAAATAACTTTTCATTTTATCTCCTATATTTAACTACATAATTACTTAATCTATCTGCTAAAGCATCTGTTAAATTTGTTTTATTGATTCTATAGCTCCAATTTGATTTTGATACTGTTGAAGGTAGATTCATTCTTGAATTCTTATCCTGACATAATAAATCCTGCATAGGAATTATTACTATATCAGCAACTGATGCATAGGCAAGCTCAATAATTGTTTTTGTTATTCCCTTAATTGTTGAAACATTTGGCTTTACATCTAAGTTATTACATTCCTTAATTAAATCTTCCTTTAAAGTATTTAAGCTCTTCTCATCCATATCAGATATATATTGGAATAAAGGCATATTGTCATGTGTTCCTGTATATACAACAAAGTTTTTAGTATAATTTGAAGGCTTATGCTCATTATCCTTATTACCATCAAAGGCAAATTCTAATACCTTCATACCATGATAATTAGTTTGCTTCATAAGCTTTCTAACACCATCATCAATTACACCTAAATCCTCAGCTACGATATTTAAATCTAGCATATCCTTGAATAGCTCAAATTTAGGGCCATCCATCCAAATACCATTTTTAGCATTTTTATCTTTGCTTGGTATTGCATAGAATTTATCAAAGCCTCTGAAATGATCTAATCTTAAGATATCAAATAATTTAAATGCTTTATTGATTCTTTCTTTCCAGAAATCATAATCATGTTCTTTTAAATATTTCCAATCATATATTGGATTTCCCCATAATTGACCATCCTCAGTAAAGGCATCAGGTGGACAACCTGCAACAAACTTTAATGATAAATCACTATTTAAAACGAACATTTGATGATTCTTCCAAATCTCAACTGAATCATATGCTACATAAAGTGGCATATCACCCATAATTAAGACATCCTTTTTATTTGCATACTTTTTTAAATCATTCCATTCATTTAAAAATTCAAATTGTGTCCAAACCCAGAATAGATAATCAGCTTCATAATTTTTAATTACTGATTCTTCTAATGATTTAGAATATGATTTATAAATGATAGTCCAATCCTTCCAAGGCTTATATTCATGCATAGCCTTTAAGGTCATAAAGACACCGAAATCCTTATATTCACCATCTTTTACAAATTTCTTGAATTTTTTATCATTCACATCAAATCTATTAAAAGCTTTCTTTAAAATATTTATTTTTTTGTTAAACAATATTTCGTAATCAACCTTGTTTGTAAAAGAGAACTTTTCTTTTGCATAATCTCTTTTATCTAATAATCCTTTTTGATTTAATATATCGAAATCAATCAAATAATAATTTAACGCAGTAGACGAAACAGATTGATAAGGTGAATCTCCATAATTTGTTGGAACTAAAGGTAACACCTGCCAAACCTTCGCTTTGGCTTTATGTAACCAATCAACAAATTCATATGCTTCTTTACCTAATGTCCCTACCCCATATTTTGAAGGTAATGAAGTTATATGTAAGAGAATACCTGATTTTCTATCAGAAATCATTTTTCCTCCTCTTTCTATTCAATTTGAATACTTAAAGCGTTTTCTTCAATTAGAATTTTACAACATAAAAATATAATTTCAACGATTTTAACGAAAATAAATCATTCTTCAATTTTTGAGTTTATTTTCGAAAATTTTTCTTAATTCTTCGAAAAAAATTCGTATTTTTTAAAAATTTATTTTGATTTTACTATTATTTTTTTGTTTTCTATTGAAAATAATATTCGGTTTTTTTATAATAAATTTACTAGAGGCGAAAATTATGAAGATAAAAGATATAGCAGATGAGCTTCATCTTTCTATATCCACAGTATCTAAAGCATTAAACGGGGGCTTCGATATATCAAAAGAAACTAAGGAACTCGTCTTAAATTATGCAAAGGCTCATGGATATAAATCGAGAGATGAACGATTAAGAACAAGCTATGGAAGAAAGCTTTGTGTTTTATATGATAATAATACTGTTAATAATCAAGCTAATATCGTAATACCTTTAGCTTTAGCATTTTCAAGATATGCAAGAGAGGCTAATTTCGATGTAGTACATATTCCTTGTGATGCAATTGTAGGAACCTATGATAAATTCATGGAGGAAAGAAAATACGATGGAGCTTTAATTGCAGGTATAAATTACAAATCTCCTTTATATAAGGAATTAAAGAACACTAAAACTCCAACCGTACTTTTAGACAATATAATAGAAAATGATAATATAGCTTCTATTTGTTCTGAATCAATTAATTCAATTGCTGAAATAGTTTCTATGCTAGCAAAGCTTGGACATAAAAAAATAGGATTCATCCATGCGGATAAATCCTCATTTGTAACAAATAAAAGATTTGCAGGCTATATTATCGGTTTAACTACTAATGATATAGAATATAGACAAGATTATATATTCTATGGCTCTTATTCTGAAGAATCAGGTAAGGAGGCTGCAAAGTATTTTATTAATACTGATGTTACAGCTATTGTTTGTCCTTCTGATACTATCGCAATAGGATTGATGCAGGAATTACAAAACATGGGTAAAAAGATTCCAGAAGATATTTCCATTACTGGCTATGATGACTTAGAGATTGCAAGATATGTTAAGCCATCACTTACTACAGTAAGACAAAATACTGAGCTAATGGCTGAAAAGGTATTTTCTTTACTTTCTTCTATGTTAATGAATAGAAACCCACAATCTTTAACAATAAATAGTGAAATAATAAAAAGAGATTCCATTGGAGAAGCAAAAAAGACTTTTGAGGATTAATCAAAAGTCTTTTTTTTCATATTATAAAATTGCTTCTAAATTCTTTCTAATTTCTTTGATGAAATCAAGTGAGCTTAAGGCTTCTGCCTTAACACCTTCATCAACTAAAGAAACTAAATCCTTAGTCATCTTACCAGAAAGTAGTGTTTTAATACAAGCTTCTTCTAATTTATTAGCATAATTTACTAATTTAGGTAAATTATCTAATTCTCCACGCTTTCTTAAAGCACCACTCCAAGCATAAATTGTTGCCATAGGGTTAGTTGATGTAACCTCACCATTTAAATATTTATAATAATGTCTTGTTACAGTACCATGAGCAGCTTCAAATTCATATATTCCATCTGGTGATACTAAAACTGATGTCATCATCGCAAGTGAACCAAAGGCTGTTGATACCATATCTGACATAACATCACCATCATAGTTCTTTAATGCCCAAATATATCCACCTTCAGATCTAATTACTCTAGCTACTGCATCATCAATTAAAGTATAAAAATATGTAATACCTAATTCTTCAAATTTAGCCTTATAATATTTTTCATAAATATCTTGAAACTTTAATTTAAATGTTTGGTCATATTTTTTAGAAATTGTATCTTTAGTTGAAAACCATAAATCTTGTTTTGTATCTATTGCGTATTTAAAGCATGAATGAGCAAATGATTCAATTGATGAATCCTTATTATATAAGCCTTGTAATACACCAGCACATTCAAAATCATAAATAGTTTGCTTTTCTACCTCACCAGAATTAGATGTAAATACTAATTCAGCCTTACCTGGTTTTTCAATTCTAAATTCTGTATCCTTATAAACATCACCATAAGCGTGACGAGCAATTGTTATTGGCTTTTTCCAATTTTTAACAACTGGCTTAATTGTATCAATAATAATAGGTGCTCTAAATACTGTACCATCTAGCATAGATCTAATTGTACCATTAGGGCTTTTCCACATTTCTGTTAAATTATATTCTTCTACTCTTTGCTTATTTGGTGTTATTGTTGCGCACTTAACGGCAACACCATATTTTTTAGTCGCATTTGCTGAATCAATTGTAACTTGGTCTTTAGTTTTTTCTCTTTCAACTAATCCTAAATCATAATATTCAGTCTTTAAATCTACGAAAGGTAAGATTAATTCATCCTTAATCATCTTCCATAAGATTCTTGTCATTTCATCTCCATCCATCTCAACGAGTGGAGTTTTCATTTCAATCCTTTCCATTTTCAAATACCTCCGAACCTTGTAATAATTATATTATAATTATTTTCTAAATAAAAGTTTAAATTTATAATAAATTATCTAATTCCTTATTATTAATAAATCTAATTATATTATCATAGACAGCATTTGAAACTGAATCATTAGCTTCTTTAGTTTGAGCTCCTATATGAGGTAATATAATTACATTTTCCTTTAACAATGGATTATTATCATCTATTGGTTCAGGATAGAATACATCTGATGCATAGCCTTTAATTAAATTATTCTTTAAGGCATATAATAAATCATCATTATTAACAATCATTCCTCTTGATGGATTAATAACAAAAGGCTTTTTATCCATCTTTTTAAATAAATCTATATTAACATAATTTTTAGTTTCATCATTTAAGGCAAGTCCTATAATTATATAATCACTTTCCTTTAATAAATTATCTAAAGATACCTCTTTAATAAAATCTATATTTTTCTTATGACGGTTATATCCCAATATATTCATATTAAAACCATCATGTAATATTTTAGCTGTATTAATAGAAATATTACCTGTTCCTATAAAACCACATGTTTTACCTCTTAATTCATATCCTAAAAGCTTATTAGAGCCTAATTCCTTAACGCTTAATGATTTAACTATATTTCTTGAAATATCAATCATTAAAGCTATAGTAAGCTCTGATACAGCATTCTTATTTAATCCTGGTGTATTAAACACCTTAATACCTAATTTTTTAGCATATGATACATCTATCATATTGTATCCTGTACCATATACACATATTAATTTTAAATTAGATGCAGTATCTAAAATCTCTTTATTAATTTCTTTATTTCTTATAATAGCTATATCCGCTACCTTAATATCATCAGTAATTTCAAATTTATTTTCTAATTTTTCATGAAATTCCTTTGATATTGGTTCTACCACAAATACTTTCATTTTCATCACCTAAGTTGATTATATTATAAATAAACACCAAATAAAACAAAAAAAGGCTCATTGAGCCTTGTATTTTTAAGATGGCGCGTCCAAGAGGACTCGAACCCCTAACCTTTTGATCCGTAGTCAAACGATCTATCCAATTGATCTATGAACGCATTTATAAGTGGCGGTCTGGACGAGACTCGAACTCGCGACCTCCTGCGTGACAGGCAGGCATTCTAACCAGCTGAACTACCAGACCACTTATACGTCTTTTTATCAACGCTTGCTTATTATAGCATTATGATTTTTATTTTGCAAGTAAAAACATCATTTTTCTAAAATAAATAATTAAGGCTGGGCTATAAATACCCAGCCTGTGTTTATTTTCTTACGAATTATTCCTTATTAGCTTTCTTATGTTCTTCAGTAACAGCCTTTACTGTAGATGCTAAAGTAGCTAAATTTTGTAAATCAGAAGGAACAATTAGCTTTGTAGCTTGACCATTAGCTAAATCCTTAACAGCTTCATAGCTTCTTAAAGTTAATACTTCTTTTGAAGGATCTGCAGCCTTTAATGATTTTAAACCTTCAGCTTCAGCTTCTCTAATTAGCCTAATACCTTCAGCTTCAGCCTTTTTAACACTTAAAATAGATTGTGCTTGACCTTCAGCCTTTTTAATCATAGCTTCCTTTTCAGCATCCGCTTTTAAAATTTGAGATTCCTTTTGACCTTCAGCAAGTAAGATTTGAGATTTTTTCTCACCTTCAGCAAGTAAAATTTTTTCTCTTCTTTCACGTTCAGCTCTCATTTGACGTTCCATGGCATCTCTAATATCCTTTGGAGGTAAAATGTTTTTAACTTCAACTCTGTTTACCTTAATTCCCCAAGGGTCTGTTGCTTCATCAAGAATAGAACGCATCTTTGTATTAATGATATCTCTTGATGTTAAAGTTTCATCTAGGTCTAATTCACCAATGATATTACGTAAAGTTGTTGCTGATAAGTTTTCAATAGCAGCAATAGGATTTTCAACACCATAAGCATAAAGCTTTGGATCAGTTACTTGGAAGAATACTACTGTATCAATTTGCATTGTAACATTATCCTTAGTAATAACTGGTTGAGGATCAAAATCCTTAACCTGTTCTTTCATAGAAACAACATGAGCAACTCTATCAACAAATGGTACTAACCAGTGTAAACCTACACCCCATGTTGCATGGAATCCACCTAAACGTTCAACAACATATTTAGATGTTTGTCTTACAACTCTAATTCTAGAAATTAAGTATGCAGCAATTAAAATTAAAACAATTGCTAAAACTACAGATACGATAACTACAGCGCTATCAGCTAAAATTACATTAAACATTTTCTATCTTTCCTACACTTTCTTCAGTTTTTCTAACTATAATTTTATTTCCCTTTAGGGCAACTATTTCAACAACTGTGCCCTTTTCAATATCTTCAGTTTCAATTTCAGGTAAAATTGCACTATAAATGATACCATTAAGCTTTACTTCACCATCATTAAACTTAGAAATTGTTTTTTCTACAATTACCTTTTTACCAACAAATTCATCGGTATTAGTAAATCTTTCAGTTCTATCCATAAACTTTTTAACAAGAGGTCTTGTCAAAGCTAGTGATAAAAGTGAAATTACCGCAAATACAATTATTTCAACATAGAATGGTACGAAATAACAAATTGCCATTGCGATTAAAGAACCAATCGCGAACCATATTGAAACGAAATCTTGAGTTCCAGCTTCAACTACTACTGTGACAACAAATACAGTAAGCCAAATCCAGATCATATATTCTTCAATATTCATAAACTACTTTCCCTCCTCTTCAAAACAAATAACTACTGCTTTTTTAGCTTCATCATATGAAGCCTTAAATCTTAAATATTCTCCTTTTGGAACATTTACACCAACTGCTTCTGTTATATATTCAACAATCGCTCTTGAACATATTCTAACATATGTGTTCGAAAGTGAAATCGGAAGAAGGGATGAAGTTGGTAATTCACCGCTTAGTGCTTGATCCTTATTTAAAGAAAATACATAAGCTTTTTTAGCCTGTCTATCTACTCCAACTCTTACACGATAAGCTTCTTTAAAATATTTAATTAAACTCTTATTGAATGTAATATGGTTTTCATAAATAGAAACAGAGCCGTCTTTTTTCTCGCTATCAAAGAATTCAATCATATAAATTCCTCCTTTTATAGCTATATTATAAAACGTAATTAAAAATAATTCAAGATAATTCAAATGAATTTTTATGAATTATTTAAAATTATTTCTTTAGTCTCCATGTTTTTTCTTCATCAAATTCGATTAATCTATCCTTATAGATTCCACCATAAGCTCTTTTAAATGCTTTTCTAGACATGTTAGGGAAAACATTTGCGATTTCTTCTGATGATGATTTAGCTGTTAATCTTAAAATACCATTATTCTTATCTAAGTACTCTAAAATAGTTTGTCTATCAACATCAATTAGTTCTTCCTTATGTTGATTTAATATACCATAATAGCTATTTTCTATTTTCTTAGAAATAGTTACATTAACCTCTTGACCTAAACGATATTCACCTCTTAATTGATTTAAAGGCACAAATACATAAGCGATATCCTTTGTAATAATACCGATACCCTTATCAGTTAATCTTTGAACATATCCTTCCTTTAATTCTCTTTCAGCATAATTAACCTCTGTTAATTCTTCTATTTCGAATCTATTTAAAGGCTTAGCTGTTAATACATCCTTTTTGATTTTTAGTCTTACAAAAATATAGTCACCAACTTCAGGCCATTTAGTTTCGCTTATTGGTAAATAATCTTTAGAGATAAAAATATCTTTAGGACAGTTAATATCTACAAATATACCTGATCCTTCAATTTTATTTACAACCTTAACAAAATTAGCCTTATCTAGGGTTACTAATACATCTTGTTCAGTACCTGTAGGTCTTTTTTTATCATCTGTATAAATAAATACATCTAGCTCTTCGCCATCTTCATGTTCTTTTTTTGATTGTTTAAAGTGCATTAATATTTCATCAGCACCATCAGTTAGCATATAACCTAAATCTGATTTTCTTAATACCTTTAATTTATTATATCTTCCTAATTCCATTAGTTTCTGTCGCCATCCTTGTAATTCCTATCTGTTTGTTTTAAATACATTTCCTTTTTAGAAGCAAATTCCTTCTTAGGCTTTGTCTTCTTATTAAAATCGTATTTTTTTAATAATTCCTTTTCCTTTAAAGTTAAATCCTTAGCCATTTAATTTAACCTCCTTAACGCCCATCTTTTCTAGCATTTCAATTAAAAAAGAAATGTTTTCTTCAGTTGGGTATGTATCAGGTGTTCCTTTATCAAAATTTATTTCAATATATGTTTTCTTCTTATCATTATATAAGCATAATATATTATAGAAGCTTCTTTTAACAAATATATATCTATTGAATTGTTTTAGCTCAACACTAAAATCCAATTCAGGAATTAAATTCTTTCTAAAGGCAGATAATCTTTGAAAATTTAACATTCCATCTCTTTCAGCCATTACAAAATAAGCAACTCCCTTATTGTAAATTCCACCATCATTCTTCTTTAAGAAAACAACGGCTGGCTTTTTTCCTTTTAATCTTCCTGATATTCTTAAATTTTGGACAATGTTTTTTCTGTTCATAAATAATCACCTAACCTTATCCATTATAACATATTTTGATATATTTTTAAATTTATTAAAATTTTTAAAGAAAAGTTCTTGACAAGCGCTTTCATAAGCGCTATCATATAGGTACATGAAATAACTTTTCAAATAATCTCTCCCAAAAAAGGGAAAAGAGCTATCCTTGCACTGGATAGCTCTTTTCTCTTTTATTTTTGTTTTTTTCTATCATCATAAGATTTAATTAACCTATATATTGTTTTATTAACAGGTATATCTATATTTTTATCTTCAGCAAGCTTAATTAAAGTTGGACCGAAGCATTCAAGTTCATTTTTTCCACCCTTATTAAAATCAAGCGTTAATGATGTAACTCTATCAGATTTAAAGTTATCTACTCTTTCATGTAATGATTTTATATCTTCTTCTGTTAAGCCAACATTATAAGCTTTAGATACTTTATAAACTTCATCAAAGATATCATATAATAATTCCTTTAATAATGGATGAGACATATCATTATATGTTGCGTTCATTAAAGCTGAAATTTGATTAATTCCTAAATTTAATGTCCATTTAGTCCAGCACTTAGCTTCCATGTTAGGTGCTATTTCATTATTAATATGATATTTATCTAATATCTTCTTAATCTTTAATAAATATTCCTTAGGATTTGTATTATCCTTTTCACCAAAGCATAGATTAATAATCTTTGATGTTTTAATTACATTATCATTTTTATTAGATTCAGTATAAACAAGTCCATATAAAACTTTATTATTTGGATAAGCATTTTGTATTTTTTCTCTCGCAGTTATACCATTTAATAAAGGAATAATAATTGTTTCATCCTTAATAAATGGCTTTAAATCAACAATTGCTTCATCTAAATCATAATTTTTTACACAAACAAATATTAAATCCATTAAACCACTTGTTATAACATTTGGTTTATATTTTATTTCATTTACAATCGCATCCTTTTTTGATTTTTCTAAACGATTTGCAGGTGAAATAACATATAAATCCCCATAACCATCTAGCTGTGAATAAAGTGTGATACCAACAGCTCCAAAACCAAAAATTCCTATTCTCATACTTCTTCCTCTTTCAAAAATAAATGGGCACTCACGTGCCCTTATATTATACAATATTTTTTTTAATTATTCCTCTTCTATTCCAACATATTTTGTGGCAGGTCTAATTATTTTATTACAATATAATAAATTTTCAATATCATGAGCAACCCATCCTACTACTCTTGCGGCTGCAAACATAGGAATAAATAAATCTCTTGGTATATTAAGCATTTCATAAATTAAGCCTGAATAAAAGTCGACATTAGCACAAATTGTTGTGCCTTTCTTTTCTGATAAAACTTTTACTGCTAAGTGTTCAAATCTTGAATAGAATTCAAATTTCTTAGGATCCTTTTCTTGTGATAATTTATAAGCCTCTTCTCTTAATAATTCACATCTAGGATCAGAAATAGAATAAATCGCATGTCCTATACCATAGATTAAGCCTGTTTTATCGAAATATTCTTTATTCAATATTTTATTTATAACACTTACTATTTCATCATCTGTAGCATCTAGTCCTATATCAGCTATAACCTCGCTCATCATATCTAATACAGCCATATTAGCTCCACCATGACGTGGACCCTTTAGGGATGCTAAAGATGCAGAAATCATTGAATATAAATCAGTTAATGTTGAAGATACTACTGTTCCTACAAAGGCAGAATTGTTTCCTCCACCATGGTCAGCATGTACCATTAAGCACATATCTAATGTTTTAGCTTCTAACTCTGTAAATTTGCCATCATTTCTTGATAAATATAATAGGTTTTCAGCAAATGAATATTCCTTTTTAGGAAAATGAATATGAAGTGAATCATTATCTAAATAATGTGTTTTAGCCTGTAATGAATATGAAATAATGGCAGGCATTTTTGCAATCAAAGATATTGATTTTTTTAAAAGCTCATATGGCTTTAAATCATCTGGATCATCATCAAATGAATAAAGTGATAAAATACATCTATTGATATGATTCATTAATGATTTTGATGGATGAGGCAAAATGATATTTTCCAAAAAGCTTGTTGGCAAATTATAGTTATCACTTAATAAGTCCTTAAATTCATATGCCTCAAGTTCATCTGGATAATGACCAAAAAGTAGTAAAAAGCAGGTATTTTCATAACCAAAGTTACCTTTAGCAAGCTTTGCAATCTTTCTTATATCTATTCCTCTATAATAAAGATTACCTTCCTTAGGTAGCTTTTTATCATTTTCAACATAATAGCCTGATACCTCGGCAACCTTAGTTAAACCAACTAATACACCAGTACCATTATCGTTTCTTAAGCCTCTTTTTACTTTATATTTATCATATAGCTCTGGATCTATATATCCATCCTTTAATAGGTCCTCATATTTCTTTTTTAAAAAATCAGACATATTTACCCCCTTACTAGAAAGTATTTAATAGGCCGCCCTTATTGATTAAGAATAAATCAGCATCTGTTAAATTATTTTCTGTTTCATATTTCTTATTCTTTGTTACATTTATAACTTCTATTTTTTTACTATCCCAATTAATTGATATTTCATCTAAAATATCAGCCTCAATTGATAATTCAATTGGTAAAATACCAAAATTAATTAAATTCTTTTTATGAATTCTTGCAAAAGATTCAGCAATTACAGCCTTAATACCTAAATATCTTGGGGCAATTGCGGCATGTTCTCTTGATGAGCCTTGACCATAATTTTGCTTTGCAACAATTACACCACTACCATTTTCCTTACATCTTGCTGAAAAATCAGCATCAATATTTGAAAATACAAATTCAGATATCTTTTCAATATTTGATCTATAAGGTAATACCTTTGCACCAGCTGGCATAATATGATCTGTTGTAATGTTATCTTCTAATGTAATCATTGCCTTAGCCTTAATACTATTTCCAATTGGTTCAAATTTAGGAATTGGCTTAATATTTGGTCCCATAACAACTTCGCTTTCAAATGTAGGCTTATATAAAAGACTATCATTTATAGGATATTCAACATCAAGTCTAAATAAAGGATCTACCTTGCATCCTAAAGGATTTGAAATATAACCATTTACTGCAGATAAGGCTGCAACCTCAGGAGATACTAAATAAACTTTAGCTGAATTTGTACCACTTCTACCATAGAAATTTCTATTGAATGTTCTTAAAGATACTGCATCTGTAGAAGGTGATTGTCCCATACCGATACAAGGACCACATGCAGATTCTAAAATACGAGCACCTGCTTCTAATAATATATCTAAAATACCATTTTTAGTAATCATTTGAAGCACCTGCTTAGAACCAGGAGCAATTCCTAAGGAAACATCCTTATGAACCTTTTTCCCCTTTAAGATAGATGCAACCTTAACAAAATCATAATAGCTTGAGTTTGTACAAGAACCAATTAATACTTGATCAACCTTAATATCCTTTAACTCACTAACGTTTTTAACATTATCAGGTGAATTAGGACAAGATGCACAAGGCTCTAACGTATTTAAATCAATTGTAATGTTTTCATCATATACTGAATCTTCATCTCTAGATAATTCAGTATAATCTTCTACTCTACCTTGAATCTTTAAGAATTCCTTTGTTATTTCATCAGAAGGGAACACAGATGATGTTGCACCAAGCTCTGCACCCATATTACAAATAGTTGAACGTGCTGGAACACCTAATGTTTTAACGCCTTCACCATAATATTCTATAACCTTATTAACTCCACCCTTAACTGAAAGAATTCCTAAAAGATGAATGATAATATCTTTTGCTGATACACCATCTCTTAATGAACCTAATAATTTAACACCAACAACCTTTGGTTTAACAATTGTAAATGGTTTACCTGCCATTGCACAAGCAACATCAAGTCCACCTGCGCCTATTGCGATAGCACCAACACCAGATGATGTAGGTGTATGAGAATCTGAACCTAAAATAGTTCTTCCAGGGACTGCAAATCTTTCTAGGTTAACCTGGTGACAAATACCATTACCTGCTTTAGAAAAGATAATTCCATATTTATCCGCAACAGTTTGTAAAAATTTATGGTCATCCGCATTCATAAAACCATTTTGAAGTGTATTATGATCAACATATGATACAGATAGCTTTGTTCTAACCTTATCTATTCCAAAGCTTAAAAACTCTAAATATGCCATTGTACCAGTGGCATCCTGAGTTAAGGTTTGATCAATTGTAATGCTCATTGTATTATTTTCTAAATCTTCACTAACCTTATGCCGATCTAATATTTTATATGTTAATGTCTTTCCCATTTATATGAGCCCCCTTTTTTAAAATATATAAAACATTATATCATATAAAAATTCATTTTTAAAACACAAAAATAAGATTTTTAATTGAAAATGTTTTATTTTTGTCGAATATTTCTTATTTTTTGTTATAAAAATTCGAATATAATTTATATTTTTGAAATTAAGTTTTATTTAAAAACTATATATTTTCATTTGATAAATAATATTTTAATTTTAATAAATTTTATGAATAAAATTCAAAAAAGGGCAAATGCCCTTTCTTATTTAAAATTAATATTTTATTATAATGAATTAAGGATAATCTTTTCAATATCGCCTTCATTTAAAGGATAAAAGGCATGTTTATTATCTAGATGCTCACATGTATGAACATGATGAGCCATTTCTTTTACTCTAGATTCATCTATTCCAAGCTTCTTTAAGTTCATAGGAATATTAATTGATTCAAAGAATTTATAAAAAGAATCAATTACCTTTTTAGCTAATCTATATTTATCATCATCTTCTAAATCAAATACATTAGCTAAAACAACAAATCTATCTACAGTATCCTCACATAATATATATTCCATCCAACGAGGAGTTATAATAGCTAACCCTTCTCCATGGGTTATATCATAATAGCCTGATAGGGCATGTTCTATTCCATGCATTGGCCAATTTTGATGTCCTGTACCATTAGAAAATATGCCATTACATGCTAGGGTACAATCATACATTAATTCCGCTCTAGCTTTATAATCTTCTGTATTATCTAATGCTATCTTAACATTATGCATTAAGCTTTTAATTGCTGAAATCATCATACCATCATTTAGCATAGATGATTCTTTAACCATAAATTGTTCTAATACATGGTTTATCGCATCAGCTGTACCGGCGGCAGTTTGTCTTTTTGATACACTAAATGTATATGTAGGATCTAAAATAGATACCTTAGGGAAAACTAAGCTATTACCAAAGCCTACCTTATCATTTGTTTCAGTTCTTGAAATAACTGCGCTTTGGTCATATTCAGAGCCTGTTGCGGCAAGTGTTAGTATATCAACAATAGGTAATGCCTTTTTAGGCTCATCCTTATATGTTAATAAATCCCAAGTTTCACCTTCGTAGCATGCACCAATTGCGATAGCCTTACTACAATCTAAAACAGATCCTCCACCAACAGCTAAAATAACATCTATTTTTTCCTTTTTACAAATATTAACACCAGGTACTACACTTTGTGTATATTTAGGGTTAGGTTCAATTCCTGATAATTCGAAAAGATTAAATTCCTTTAATCTTTTTATTATTTCATCATATAATCCTATTTTTTTAATAGAGCCCCCGCCATATGTTAATAATACATTTTTCCCATAAGGCTTTAATGAATCCGTAAGTTTTTCAATGCTACCTTTTCCAAAGATAATCTTTGTAGGTGTACAATAACTAAAATTTAGCATATTTAATTTCCTCCTAGTGTATTCTAATATCATTATATTATAGATGTTAAATTTTTACTATGAAAAAATAAAAAAACGATTTTATAATGTGGTAAATATCTAATTTTTCTTATATAATAGAAACAAAGATTATTTAGGGAGGTATATAAAGTGAACTTTGGACAGTATATTGTTAATAATTACTTATTGATATATGAGTCTCTTGGACTTTTAGCACTACTTTTCATAAGCGCTCACATATCTCCTAAAATAAAAACATACACGAGACTTACAATTTTATTAATAATTATAATATGTATAGTACATAATGTAGAGTTTTGGGCAAGAACGGAACCATACACTTGTGGATTAAGATTTATATTAACTTCGATTAAATATATATTCTATCCTTTAATAATAATTCTACTTCTTCCTATTACATCTACATTTGAGTCTTTAAAGAGAAAAAATAAAGTAATTCTTATATTATTGATACCTTTATTTTTATCAGCAATTTTGATATTAACATCATTTTATACTCATTGGATCCATTATTACGATTTAGATGAAAATAATATTTCTATTTATCATGAAGGTCCAATAAGTAAATTCCCATATGTACTATTCTTTGGTTATTACTTATATTTTATAATTCAAAATGCATTTTATTTAAAAAGGGCATCTATTAAAAATAAACTAATAATGGCATTCATTATCTTTGGTGCATTATTAGGAGTTATTCTATATCTAGCATTATCAGAAAATGATAACTTTACACCAATTATTACTTCTTCATTAATTTTATATTTCATCTTATATTATATTCAAAGATCTATGATTGATCCTTTAACAGGATTATTAAATAGACAAGCATATTATCAGGATATGCTTCAATTAAGATATAATATTACATATATTATTTCTATCGATATGAATAATTTAAAATATTATAATGATAACTTCGGCCATGAAAAAGGTGATATAGCCTTAAAGACAGTATCTAAGGTTTTATTTAATTATTCAGGTCCTCGCTCTTACGTATATCGTACAGGTGGAGATGAATTTATTATCTTCTATACTAAAACGACAGAAAATGAAGTTAAAGAAAACATTAAGAATATGCAAGAACAATTAGCTTTAACAGAATTTAGTTGTGCATTTGGATATGCTCAAAGACATCAATTTGATGAAATTCAATCTGTTGTTAAGGAAGCTGATAGATTCATGTATAAAAATAAAGTAAAAATGAAAGAAGAACTTCATAAAAATTAAAAATCCAGTTCGATTGAACTGGATTTTTTCTTACTATTAAATTCTAACTAAAGCGTAAAGCTTTTTACCTCTTCTAATAACAATGAACTTTTCTTCAATTGCGTTTTCCTTAACCATTAAGAAGTTCATATCAGTAACCTTTTCACCATTTACTGATACAGCACCACTTTGTAAGAATTGACGTGCTTCTCTATTTGATGAAGCAAGACCTGCTTCAACTAAAGCTTGAAGTAAAGTTTGTCCTTCTGCCTTAATTGATGGTAAATCACCAAAGCCCATTTCAATTTCTTTTGCTGAAAGTGATTTAATATCTCCTGAAAATAATGCATCACTAATCTTAACAGCTTCTTGGTATGCTTCTTCACCATGTAAGAATGTAATAACCTCATGAGCTAATGCCTTATGAGCTTCTCTTAAATGTGGAGCTTCATTATTCTTCTTTTCTAATTCTAAAATTTCTTCTTTAGATAAGAATGTTAAGAATTTTAAATAATCAATAACTTTAGAATCTTCTGTGTTAATGAAGAATTGATACATTTCATATGGAGAAGTCTTTTCCTTATCTAACCAAACAGCCTTACCATTTGTTTTACCAAATTTAGTACCATCTGACTTAGTTAATAATGGCATTGTTAAACCATAAACTTCTTTTCCAGTTTTCTTTCTTGTTAAATCAATACCAGCAGTAATGTTACCCCATTGGTCTTGACCTGCAACCTCTAAAGTGACATTTTTATTTTCACATAACCAGTAGAAGTCTAAGGCTTGCATAATCATATAAGAAAATTCTGTATATGTAATACCTGAATCTAGACGTCTTGCAACAATATCCTTATTTAACATGTAGTTAACATTAAAGAACTTACCATAATCTCTTAAGAAATCAATGAAATTGATATCCTTATACCAATCATAGTTATTAACTACTTCGCAACCAAATAAATCAGATAATTGCTTCTTTAAGCAATTGAAGTTATGATCTACAGTTTCCTTTGTAATCATAGGACGTTCAGCATCTGGTTTAGGGTCACCAATTAAACCAGTACCACCACCAACAAGTACAATTGGGTTATGGCCTGCTTCCTTTAATCTTTTACAAATTAAAAAGCTTGAGAAATGTCCAATGTGAAGTGAATCTCCAGTTGGGTCTGTACCAATATAGAAAGTCATTCCTCCTTTATTAAGCTTTTCTCTTAATGATGGATCAGATACATCCTTAATTAATCCTCTCCATTCTAATTCTTCATAAATACCCATAAATAAAATCCTCCAAAAAATTTATAAATAAAAAAGTCCTTAAAATTTCTTTTAAGGACGAATTCTTCCGCGGTACCACCTTAATTCTATAGAACAAATCTATAGCACTTAAAAATAGTTTTTCTCCAAGAGTGTAATTCATATATTAAGTCTTATCTGTTTACACCTGCCACAGACTCTCTTTAAAGTTAAATAATATATTACTTAAGTTCTTTTCATCGAAAATATTAATTTGATTCTCTTTCAACGATATGATATGGAAGTACAACTCTTGTTGAATCAATAGTTTCATGCTTCATAATCTTAGTTAATAATCTCATTGAAACAGCTCCTATATCATACACCGGAGTATCAACACATGTCAAGTTAGGTCTTGATAAAATAGCATATTTAGTATTTTGTAAACCAATTACTGAAATATCCTCTGGAATTTTAAATCCAGCTTTAATTGATTCATTGATGAAGCTTACAGCAATTGAATCTCTTACAGCAATTAAGCCATCAACCTTATTATTCTTTAAGAATTCTTCGAAATGTAGCTTATTTACAGCAACATCGCCAGATGTTCTAAAGATTTTAGGTTCTAAACCAGCTTCCTTCATTGCATCAATATAACCTAATTCTTTATATTCGTTGATAGAATACTTTCTTACTGTTGAAGCAAGATAAATATTCTTTCTTCCTTTATTTAATAACTCCTTAGTAATTTCATATGTAGCCTTTTCATAATCAATTCTTACTGCAGGAATATTTTCCTTATAGAATACATTTGATAATACAAGTGGAATTTGAGCATCCTTAATATGGTTTAATACTAATTCCATTTGTTCAGGAGATAATTCATCATTTAAGAAAATGATACCATCAACTTGTTCTGCAACTACGGCACGAATAGTTTCTTTAATATCTTCATTTTCAGTTAATGTGAATAATTTTGTTGCATAATCATATTTTTTAGCAATATCTAAAATACCGTTTAATAACTGAGCGGCTGAAGCTCTAGAAACATCAGCTAAAATGATTCCAACTGTTGTAGATTTTCTACTTGCTAGTCCTCTTGCGATAGCATTTGGACGGTATCCAAGATCCTTAATAACAGATAAAACCTTTTCTCTAGTTTCTGGATTTACTTTTTCAGGATTATTCATAACACGGCTTACTGTTGCTAAAGATACACCTGCACGACCTGCAACATCATAAATTGTTACGTTATTAGACATCGTTAATCACCTCAAAAATCTATGAAAATTATAGCATATTTTTCAAGCGTTTTCAATTATTTTCATGAAAATGAAAGTAATTTTTTTCATTCGATTAAAATGTAAAAAAATGGCGAAAATTTTTCGCCATTTTACTATTCTTTTCCATCCCAGCAATAAGTACATAATTTATTTTCATCAATTTCACATGCCTTCTTTAAATCATCTAATCTATTGAATGCAAGAGATGTAAATTTTAATTCCTTACGAATTGCTTCTACCATGTTTTTATATTTTTCACTATCAGGGTCTGTATATTGCTTTAAGATTTCATCTGTTACATCGCCTTCAAGCTTCGCAATTACTCTTCTTGTAATTAATTCCATTTCAGATTTAGATCTTGAGAAATTTAAATACTTACAGCCATATACAAGTGGTGGACAAGCTGATCTAATGTGAACCTCTTTAGCTCCACTTTGGAATAAGTATTCTGTTGTTTCTCTCATTTGAGTTCCTCTAACAATAGAATCATCTAATAATAATAGCTTCTTTCCATCAATTAAATCATGAACTGGAATAAGCTTCATTTTAGCAATTAAATCTCTCTTTTCTTGGATAGTAGGCATAAAGCTTCTTGGCCAAGTTGGAGTATATTTAATAAATGGACGTGAAAATGGAATACCAGATTGATTTGCATAGCCTACTGCGTGTGCTGTACCTGAATCAGGTACACCAGCAACAACATCTGGCTTTGCATTATCACGCATTGCGATATACTTACCGCAATTATAACGCATTCTTTCAACGCTTAATCCCTCATAAGTTGATGATGGATAGCCATAATATACCCATAGGAATGTACAAATACGCATTTTATCGCCAGGCTTAACTAATGTTTTAACACCTTCATTTGTTACAACACAAATTTCACCAGGTCCTAATTCCTTATAATCATTATAGCCTAAATTTAGGTAGGCAAATGATTCAAAGGAAATTGCGTATGAATCCTGCTTATGTCCTATAACAGCTGGAGTTCTACCATATTTATCTCTTGCTACATAAATACCCTTTTCATTCATCAATAATAATGTTAATGAACCATCAATTGAATCTAAGGCAAATTGAATTCCTTCTACTAAATTATCCTTAGTATTAATAAGTGATGCAACAAGCTCAGTTGGATTAATATCTCCCCCACTCATTTCCAAGAAATGAGAACAACCTCTTTCAAAAAGCTTCTTTTGTAACTCTTCTCCATTATTAATCTTACTAACTGTTGTAATAGCGTATGTGCCATGATGTGACTTAACAATTAAAGGCTGTGGTTCAAAATCAGATATACATCCAATACCAATATTGCCTTTCATGTTTAACACATCAGTTTCGAATTTAGTTCTAAAAGGAGCATTTTCAATATTATGAATTGACCTATTAAAACCATTCTCCCCATAAACTACCATACCACCACGTCTTGTGCCAAGATGTGAATGGTAATCTATTCCAAAAAATAGATCGAATACACAATCTTTTTTCGAAACAACCCCGAAGAATCCACCCATCTTCAATACCTCCATCAAAAAACATTTTTATTTTAGCACAAGAATTAATTTATTACTATAAATTATAAAAAAATTTATTAAAAAAATAAAAAAGCTACCCTTGCGAGTAGCTTTTAGATTATCGACGTTCCTTAATACGAGAAGCCTTAGCTGATAAGTTACGGATGTAGAATAATCTAGCACGACGAACTTTACCATGTCTTACAACTTCGATATGGTCGATTGATGGTGTGTGAATAGGGAAAGTACGTTCAACACCGATACCGTAAGAAACTTTTCTTACTGTGAAAGACTCAGAAATACCAGATCCTTGACGTTTAATAACTAAACCTTCAAAAACTTGGATACGGTGAGTATCACCTTCAACGATTTTAACAAATACCTTTACAGTATCACCAGCTCTGAATTGAGGACGATCTTGTAAGTATTGTGCTGTAATTTCGTTAATTAAAGCTTGACCTTTTGCCATGTTCATATCTCCTTTAAACAAAACTCATAGCCAATAAATCCCGTGTTGCCAGCGGAGTAATGTGCTTTGCTGCATAAAACAGCTTTTATATCTTATCACAATAATTCGACAATTTCAATATATTAATGTAATAATTTTTATATAATTAAAACCAATTATGAATCAATAATAATATTAAATATATTAACTTAAACGTTTAAATTAAAAAAGATTAGTGATATAATTGAATAAAAGGAGGAGTTATAAAAATGGCTAAAACATATAGTAACGATTATTTTGGAATTAATAGAATCGTTTCTGCTATCCTTGCTTTCTTCTTCGGTGGTATCTTAGGTATCATTGTTAGATTCTTAGAAGGTAACGTTGTTGCAGGTGTAGTTCGTTTAATCATCGCTTTAACAGGTGTTGGTGCTTTAATTCTTGGTATCATCGACTTTGTAATGATTCTATTAGACGGAAAGATTTTAAGAGTATTATAATAAATAAGAACCATTTCAAAAGAAATGGTTTTTTATTTTTAAAGTATTTAAAAGAAAATTTATAAGTGATATAATTTATTTAAAGGAGGAAGTTATAAAATGGCTTCAAGAAAAAAAGATTACTTTGGATTAAGTTACATTGTAAGTGTAATTCTAGCAATCATTCCTTTCACTGCTTGGATTTGCGGTGTAGTAACAAGAATTTCTGAAGGAAAGATTGTTGCTGGCATTATCCGTATTTTCTTTGGATGGATTTGCTGGATTTTCGACTTAATCTGTATGATTGTTAACAAGAGTATTTTTAGAGTTTTAAATTGTTAACAAAGAACAAAGGTAAATAAATTTACCTCAAGGAGCTTAGGCTCCTTTTTTTGACTCTTCAAATTACTTGAAGTCGTCTTGGTGTGCTCACACCTCTACGTAATAGATATAATATTTTATTCATATCACATACGCTACTTTTTCTATATATATTTAATGCTCCATTTACATCTGCATTAATATATTTATTATCTTTTGTTTTATATAATCCTCTTTCTATTCTTTCTCCACTAAATTGATACTTTAATTCATTTTCTTTACTATATACTGGTATTGGGTCTAAATCAAAAAATGATGATGCTGATGTATATGATTCTTCTTGTATTATTAATTCTATTCCATTTTTATTTGATAAATATTCTAATCTATTTTTTATCTTTCCAAATGGTATATTTAAAAATTTTTGATTATTTTCTTTTATCATATTCTTTTCAATATGCTTTAAATAATTATTCTTTTCTTTATATTCTTTACTATATTCAAATCCTAGAAAATACTAGGATTTTTGTACATGCATATTATATTTTTTTATTAATTGAAATTTACTAGTAAATTAAAAAAGAAAAGCATTAAATTAATGCTAAACAAAAATTTAATGCTTTATTAATATAACCAATTATGCTGGTTTATATTTAGTAATTATTGTATCAACACCAGGAATAGTCTTACTCCAACCATTTTCTGTATCAGTTACACAGAAATAAATTCTATAAGATGAATCAAATTTTGCATATGAATTTAAATATCTAGCAATTCTATCTGTTACTGCTTCAGCAGCAATACCTGTTCCGATAGATGCGTTAGTACTTACACCAGAATCACTACTCCATTCTAATGCAGCATAAATATTATATTTAATAGTTGGTTCACCTTCTACAGTATATGTTTGATTCTTTTGTAATGTATGATTACCAGATTGAGTAATTTCTGTATCGCCAACTTTTACCTTAAATCCTTCAATTGATGTTGTAAAATTAAAATCAAAATAAATATCACCAGGTTTTATTGAAGTCATGTATGATGTTGTAACTGTTGGTGTTGGAGTTGGAGTTGGTTCTGGATCAGCTGCTGGAGTTGGATCAGTTTTTGGTGTTGTACCAGAATTTGTATTATTTTTACTGTCACATGCTGCGACAAATAATAAAGGTAATGCTAACAATAATAAAGCTTTTTTCATAATTATAATTCTCCTCGTATAATATATTTGTATTAATTATTTAATGATGTTAATACGTAAACATCTATTATTATCATTATTAAAATGTTAATATTATTT
>JAEEGL016593742.1_pt1 | contig 38574 bp, 25 predicted proteins | sample 9134231 | NCBI WGS metagenome assembly JAEEGL01 (sample SAMN16246548, study PRJNA631951) | gut metagenome | biome: gut microbiome; feature: rumen; material: fiber-attached | host: Bos | place: Iran: Karaj | collected 2018-10 | reverse complement strand
CACAGGAATTCTTCTCCGGCGGTAGCCACTCCCCTCCCCTCGAGGGGAGGGGCAGGGGTGGGGGCTGTAATATCTTCAGCGAATATGTTATCGTCTGTGTTTTCTCGGCGGAAAAAGTTAGAGACCCCACCCCTACCCCTCCCCTTGAGGGGAGGGGAAAGGCTACGGGTAGGCGACCGAAGGTCGGGAATGTGCCATCCGGAAAAACAAATTCAGGTCAACTGCTATATCATTACCTAATAATAAAGGTTGCCAAGTGGCTTTTTGGAAAAAAAAATCACACAAGGCCCGGTGCTTAACTATTATTAACTAGATTTATTTTTAAAATCCCATTTTTTTCCGTATCTTTGCCCACGGAATACATGTGCTTATTGATGATTAAGACAATTACTAATTAATAATGTAAACTTATATGAATACAAAAACTTATTTCGGTCTTTTAGGAATTGCAGCCACCATGTTGGGAGGGGTAATTCTTTCATCATGTAACCATGATGACAATTATTATAGTGAGGAAAAGGTTGAACAGCTTGCAAACGATCAGTATGCAGCCGTTTTTGAGAAAACCTTTGGCAAGGTTGGCTCTAATGTGGACTGGGGGTTCAGCAGCAAGAATGCCGGTACGCGTGCATTTACACGTTCTGTGGGCACTTATGCTGATTACAGAGGAAACATACAGCCTAACATTACTTTCCCGTCAGATTGTGATGCCAGCAATTTCCTGGAAGAAGTGCCCACCTCAGGTGTTAACAGATTACCTGATAATGGTGGTGGGCCAGGTTCTTGGTATATTGATGCTAGTACCACAACAGTTCAAACGTGGGCAGGCGCAAGCAAGATTTATGTAACGGGTACCGTTGATTTATCCGATGAAACTGCAGAGCTAAACCCATGGAAATTTAGTCCAAGCAACACTTCGGAGATTTATCTGGTTAAAGGTTCAAAGTTAATTTTAGGCGAGGCAAGTGCCAAGAATTTCAATGTTGCTGCCATTTATATTGCAGAAGGTGCAACGCTTCAGACGAATTTCAGTCTCTGGGCAAATAATAGCACAAAGATTTACAATCATGGAATCCTCAAAGTAGGATCATTTGAACCTAACACGGAGAGTTTCCTCTATAATGTTGGTACACTGGATGCAGGAAGCGTGACTGCCGAAAGCAATGATAGCAGAATCGTCAACGATGCTATCATTAATTGTGCATCTGTCACAGTGAATGCCGGTGCTGTTCAGAACAATGCCGAGTGGACCGTTACAGGTACTACTCATATCAATTCCAACAACTCAGGCTGGGTCAACAACGGCCATTGGACAACTAAAGACTATGCTTATATCGGCGGAAGCGAGAATGTGATCAATAATTGTTACCTTGAGGTGAAAAATGATTTCGAAATGAACATTTCGTCAGTACAAGGTGCCTTTAAGATTGATGGCGGCGGCGGTGTGCTGACTCAGAATTTCTATGGAGGCAGGGATTCAAGCACTGGTGCCACATCTGGTCCGTTTGTTGTCGAGATGGGCGAGAATGCTGTATTCGTAGTTAGTGAAACAGCAATGCTTGAGTCAGGAAGAGGCGACGATGAAGGATTTGGATTCTTTGGCCCCTCTACAGGTGGATATGCCGTATTGCAGGCCAAGAATATTGTCAGAAACCCTTATCTTGAAAGCATCAACAGTCATGGTGCAGTGACCTATGGCGGCAACCTATACGTTTCTGCAGAAACTCATTTTGCACAGGGACATGACAGCGATGGCAGCGGCACTTACGTTCCCCAGCCGTTTATTTATGAAAGAGGTAGCTTCAAAATAGAAAACAATATCTATGCCGATGGCTTCAACGCTGGCAAGCCCAGCATCAACATTCCTGAGACACCATGTAGCCCTGGTTTCAAGGGGGGCAATCCGCTCTACCGTGTGATTGCTGAGGACCTGTCGGCTTCAGAAGCTGGTGACTTCGACTTCAACGATGTCGTCTTCGATGTTGTGAAGGCAGAAAACGGCAAGACTACTCTGAAGCTCATCTGTGCAGGTGGTGTGCTTCCTCTGAGAGTCAGAGGTGCTAATGAAGCTGAGGGTGTTGAGATTCACAGTGTATTTGGAGAAATGGCTCCCGACGCAAAGGGCTATTATAAGATGTATAACACAGGTGCTGGTCCTACTGTAGAAGAAAAAACCTTTACTGTGAGTGGCGAATACAAAACTCCTGAACAGATTAAGAATATCATTATTGAGGTCAAGAAGAATGAAGTGTGGATGCCGCTCCCGGCTAATCGAGGTGAGGCTGCATGTAAGATTTTGGTCGACAATTCGTTCATTCCTGTTCGTGAGAAAAGAAATATTGCTGACGAGCATCAGAAATTCACCAACTACGTACAGGGTTCATTCCAGGATGATTTCTGGTGGAAGTAATCTGATCAAGTTTTCATAACAATTGAATAAAAGGATGTTTGCCTCGAGGCAAACATCCTTTTTGACAATGATATAGCAGTTGACCTTGGAATTCTTCTCCGGCGGTAGCCGCATTCCCGACCTGCGGTCGCTTGGTGCCAAAGGGACGCAAGAATGCGCCCTGCGGAATAATCGATGAAGTGCCAACTGCTATATTATTGCCAAAAATAATCGTTGTTACATTTGCGGACATCGAAATAAATGATTAACTTTGCACCCGTATGACAGCTACATTCGGCCAAGCTCCTGTTCAACTAACTTCAACTGATGAAGATTATTCATGTGGATATGGATCAGTTCTTCGCGGCTGTAGAGCAGCGGGATCATCCTGAGCTGAAGGGCAAGCCAATAGCAGTAGGACACGATGCTGAGCGTGGCGTGGTGTCGACAGCCAGCTACGAGGCCCGACGCTTTGGGGTGCATTCGGCACAGTCTATTCAGCTGGCCAAGCGTCTGTGTCCGCAGCTGATCATCGTAGAACCGCACTTTCAGCGGTACAAGGAGGTGTCGGTACAGCTACATGAGATATTCCACGACTATACCGACCTGATAGAGCCCATATCGCTCGACGAAGCCTTTCTCGACGTGACGGAGAACAAGAAGGGCATGGAGCTGGGGGTGGATATTGCCCGTGAGATTAAGCAGCGTATCCGTGAGACTACGGGACTGACGGCATCAGCGGGAGTGAGCTACTGCAAGTTCCTGGCGAAGATTGCCTCCGACTGGCGCAAGCCCGATGGGCTGACGGTGATTCACCCTGACAGGGCACTAGACTTCATCGCTCAGCTGAAGATAGAGAAAATATGGGGCGTAGGCCAAAAGACAGCAGAGAAGATGCACCGCATGGGAGTCTTCACAGGCTTGGACCTGCGAAAAATGTCGCTGACACGACTGACTCAGGAGTTCGGCAAGATGGGGCAGGTGTTCCATGATTTCTCACGAGGCATCGACAACCGCCCCGTCATCAGCGAGTGGGAGCGGAAGAGCGTCAGCTGTGAACAGACCTTTGAAACAGACATTAGTGAGAATGCCGCCGTCACCATCCATCTGTATCATACGGTGCTGGAGTTGGTCAGACGCATCGAGAAGAACGACTTCGAGGGCCGCACACTGACGCTGAAAGTGAAGTTTGCCAATAAACGATGGCAGACAGCAACCAGCTTCCAGCCTGCCGAGCACGACCCGACCCTTCAATCTGCCAGGCCCTATGCCGAGCCAAGCAGCAGAGCCGAGCACCCTGATTTCCAGCAGATCACCCGCAGCATCACCGTTGACCATGTGCTTCGCACCAAGGACGAAATCCTTCCGCTGGCCAAGCAGCTGATGCAGGGCGTAGAGTTCCACTCCCACCCCATCCGCCTGCTGGGTTTGGGAGTGTCAAACCAGAAGAATTCTGCTGCACAGGAAAAACCGCAATGGGTAGAGCTGGAGCTGGAGTTTGAACCGTGGCCAGAGGCTTGACTTCGGGCGGGGACAAGAGAGAAGCAGCTGAAATAATGCTCACCTTCCGCAAAAGGAACGCAACGGACAAACTTCATTGAGCTTCTTTTGCGGGGACATTGAGAATAGCGCAGAAGGAGCGCAAGAACTCACTCTCGAAGTTGGGGGTCAGCACCCCCTGCCCCATCGCCTGCCGAATCTCCTGCATCGTCCAGAAGCGGCCACCATCCAGTTCGTCAGCCGATGGGCGTATCTCTTCGTCGTAGGTGGTACGATGCACATACACCAGCTCGCGCTCACGCTGACTTTCAAACACATACTTGCCCATGAACTCCGGCTTGAAGTCGGTGATGCCCAGCTCTTCACGCACTTCACGGCGCAGTGCCTCTTCCGGGGTCTCGCCATAGTCTATATGTCCTCCGACGGCCGTGTCCCACTTCCCCGGCTGTATGTCTTTCCACTCAGGCCTTCTCTGCAGGAAGATGTCACCCCTGGAATTGAACACATGAAGATGCACCACAGGGTGCAGCAGCTTGGAACCGCCGTGACACTCACCTCGTGTGGCAGAGCCAATCACTGTCCCGCTTTCGTCTACTATCGGGAATATCTCTTGCTGATTATCCATATTATCTGTTTCTCCGTTTGTCGTTACAGGCTTTGCAAAAGTAGTGATTTTTGCTGACATTACGCTCCTAATAACCAATCTTAACTTTTTTTATGCTGGCTTTTCCGTCATATTTTACTATCTTTGTAGCATCTTTTAAAAAGACGAGAAGAAACGACACAATAAATATAAATGCTATGAAACCTTTGAACTATTTCCTCGGGACAGTGCTTATAGCCTGCATCCCGTTTACTGCAAACGCACAGTTCGGCATGTTCGGAGGCGGGAACCGCCCAAACCAGGACAGCCTTCGCCGTATTGCCGCTGCCGATTATGCCGACATGCTGGCCAAAGTGGGAGCAGGCCAGCCCCGTGAAGGCCGTCAGCCCAACAGCCCGGACGAGCGCAAGCATCCCAACTATGACGAGCTCACCGCAAACCCCTACCCTTTCTATCCCGACCCGCTCGTCACCGAGAGCGGCAAGAAGGTAAGCAGCGCCAAGATGTGGTATAAGGTGCGCCGTCCGGAGATTGTACGCCTGTTTGAGGACCATGTGTATGGCCGCATCCCCGACAATGTACCCACCGTGAAATGGGTTGTCACTAACGAGGAGAAGAAGGACTTTGCGAGAAAGCCGGTGGTCGTCCGCTATCTGAAAGGCGTGGTCGACAATGCCAGTTTTCCATCCATCACGGTTGAGATTCAGGCCAATGTGGTCTATCCCGACGGCAAGCAGAACATGCCCGTCGTCATAGAGTTCGGATTTGGAGGCGGCGACCCTCTCCGCAGTTTCGGCGGTGGGGTATCCTGGAAACAGCTGGTCATCGAGCGCGGCTGGGCTGCCGCCACCATCGTTCCCTCCTCCATTCAGGCCGACTCCGGGTCGGGGCTGACCAACGGCATCATCGGTCTCTGCAACAAGGGCGAGCATCGCCAGCCTACCGACTGGGGCTCGCTCCGCGCCTGGGGCTGGGGGTTGTCACGCCTGATGGACTACCTGGAGACCGACAAGACCTTCGACGCCACCAAGTGCGCCATCGAGGGTGTCTCGCGCTACGGCAAGGCATCGCTCGTGGCGATGGCCTTCGACGAGCGCATCGCTGCCGGATTCATCGCCTCGTCGGGCAAGGCTGGCGCTGCCGGCTGGCGCCGCGACTGCGGTGAGAGCATCGGCAACATCGTCTCGGACGGGGAATACCACTGGGTGTGCGGCAACCTCATCAAATATGCTACCGACCCGATGACGGAGAACGACCTGCCCGTCGACCAGCACGAGCTGATAGCGCTCTGCGCCCCCCGCGCCTGCTTCATCTCCACCGGCAGCTGGAACGGCGACAAATGGCAGGATGTGGTCGGCTCGTTCATTTCGGCCTCAAAGGCATCGCCCGTCTATGAACTGCTCGGCTATAAAGGCATAGGCACTGACCTCTTCCCCGGCATGGACAACGGCCTCATGGAGGGTCGCCTCACCTATCGACAGCACCATGGCGGCCATGAAGCCGGCCCCAACTGGCCATTCTTCCTCGACTTCTTCGAGCGCGAAGTGGTCAGCAAGTGAAGCAAGTTCCACGTACTAAAACACAGGGATAAAAAGCGAGAAAAAAACATAAAACCTATATTATGAACTATCCGAAAATCGGGATCCGTCCCACCATTGACGGCCGCCAAGGCGGTGTGCGCGAAAGCCTAGAAGAGAAGACCATGGCCCTTGCACAGGCAGTGGCCGAGTTGATAACCTCTAACTTGCGGAATGGGGATGGCTCTCCTGTAGAATGCGTGATTGCTGATTCAACCATCGGCCGCGTGGCTGAGAGTGCTGCCTGCGCTGAAAAGTTTGAGCGCGAGGGCGTCGGAAGCACCATCACCGTCACCAGCTGCTGGTGCTACGGCTCGGAGACGATGGACATGAACCCTCATTACCCGAAAGCCGTTTGGGGCTTCAACGGCACTGAGCGGCCGGGGGCTGTCTACCTGGCAGCCGTGCTGGCAGCCCACGCCCAAAAGGGTCTGCCCGCCTTCGGCATCTACGGACACGACGTGCAGGATCTCGACGACAACACTATTCCTGCCGATGTGGCAGAGAAAATCCTGCGATTCGCCCGCGCCGCACAGGCCGTGGCCACCATGAGGGGCAAGAGCTATCTCTCCATGGGCAACACCTGTATGGGCATCGCCGGCTCCATTGTCAATGCCGACTTCCTGCAGCACTATCTTGGCATGCGCACTGAGTATGTGTCATTGGTGGAGATACTGCGCCGTGTAGACTTCGGGATATACGACAAGGACGAATTTGAGAAGGCCATGCAGTGGGTGGAGAAATACTGTAAGCCGCAGGAGGGTCACGACTACAACGAAGACCGCCCGCTCTTCCTAAACGACCAAACGACAAATGCCCCCATTCCCCCAATGACCACCTTCAACGGTAAAGGCAAGGGCAAGAACCGCGCCGAGAAAGATGCTGACTGGGAGTTCACCGTGAAGACGATGATGATTATCCGCGACCTGATGCACGGCAACCCGCGCCTGCGCCAGATAGGATATAAGGAGGAGGCGCTGGGGCATAACGCCATCTTGGGAGGCGTTCAGGGACAGCGCCAGTGGACGGACTATAAGCCTAATTTCGACTTCCCCGAATCGATGCTCTGCTCGTCGTTCGACTGGAATGGCCTGCGCGAGGCTGATGTGCTCGCCACGGAAAACGATTTCCTCAACGGGATATCGATGCTCCTGGGACATCTGCTGACGAACCGAGGCGTGATGTTCTCCGACATACGCACCTATTGGAGTCCCGAAGCCGTGCAGCGCGTGGCAGGCAAGAAGCCCGAAGGGGCAGCCGCCGGCGGGTTCATCCATCTCATCAACTCAGGAGCTACCACCCTCGACGCCACAGGCGCCATGACAGACGAAACGGGAAAGCCCACCATGAAAGAGTTCTGGAATATGACAGCGAGCGACATGGAAACCTGCCTAAAAGCCACCAGCTGGATGCCTGCCGATCGCGATTACTTCCGGGGCGGCGGCTATAGCTCTCATTTTGTCACGAAGGGCGGTATGCCGATGACGATGATACGCATGAATATGGTGCATGGAATAGGACCAGTGCTGCAGTGCGCTGAAGGCTGGACCGTAGAACTCGACCCGAAGACCCACGACATCCTCGACAAACGCACCGACCCCACATGGCCTACGACATGGTTCGTGCCTCGTCTTGATGCCACTAAAGACTGCTTCAAAGACGTCTACAGCGTGATGAACTGCTGGGGGGCCAACCACGGCGCCATCGCCTACGGACACATAGGAGCTGACCTCATCACGCTCTGCTCCATCCTGCGCATCCCCGTGTGTATGCACAATATTGCCGACAAGGACATCTTCCGGCCGGCGGCCTGGAATGCCTTCGGAATGGATAAGGAGGGGGCAGACTATCGCGCCTGTCAGAATTTCGGCCCCATCTACAAGTAATCCCCCGTCGGCATTGCACCGCCAATGGGGTATTCGCTGCTGCCAAGCGGAAGAAGGCCACCGCTCAACGAGAGCGAAAAACAGCGTGCACCCTACACATCGCGCAGCATCGACCGCCGCAGGGAGGACAGACCGTGTGTCCGTCCCTGCGGCGGGGCTTTTGGGGGGCAATGATATGGCGGGCGAGGATGCTCCGATTTTGCATCCTCGCCCGCCTGAACTGTTGCCGAGCGTAGTCCTTTGTTCCTGGCTCGGGAGAATTATTTCACGACGACTTTCTTTCCTCTGCTGACATATACTCCGCTCTTCGTCGGTTTCCCTTCGAGCTTGCGCCCGTCGAGGGTGTACCAGCCGCGTTGGAGGCGAGATGAGGATTTCAAATCCACATCAGCGATGCCGCTGGATTCCTTGTCACCAAAGAAGAGGCGGGTGGTGGCCACGTCGCCTGCGGTGATGCCGTTCAGCCGGAAGAAGGCACGGAAGGCTCCAATGCTGGGAGTAGATGTCAAATCGGGCTGTGGGAAGTAGAGCTTGTTCGCAGCACCAAGGAAGAGGATGCTGCGGTTCTCCTTATCGAAGGTCTGCTGGGCGAAGGTGCCAGTGAAGGTGATTTCATCGTTGTCGCCAAATGTCTCAGCTTCAGGCGAAGTGGCACTAATAGTCACATCAGTAAATGCAGGGGTTACAAGTGTTCCGCCCGTGTTTGTCCATCTAATAAGGTAGGGATAGCCAGCTATCAGCGTGGATACGCCAGGCACAATATTATCAGGATCTGAATCATCATCTGGATCTTTACAGTTCTCGAAGTTCAGCGTAAGGGTTCCTGTCTCCTGATCAAAGCCTGTCAGATTTCCATTTTCACCATAGCCAACCATCTGCCACAACTCTACGCCGTCGCCACCGAGGGGAGATGTTGCAATGTCGCCGATAGTGAACGGCAGACAGATGGTGTACCAGTCTCCATCCTTCACGAACGTGCGGTTAAGGGTTACCTTTCCACTCATTCCGTTATAGGTGCTGAGGAGCGTGCTGTTGTCACCATCGCTGCTCAACGTTATGTCCATCCCAGCAGGTGCTGCTGACGATAGGTAATATTTGAGATTATAGTACAGGCCATAGGCGTATGGACGTACACCATTCCAATCATACTGAGTTCCTGCTTCACCTATGTTTGAAGGCATGTTTTCAGATTCTACAGCAAGGAGGGCACCGTCAACGTCTTCACCACCTATACCCTGAAGCGTTGTGTTAGGTGTTGCGTTTGGGTCAAATCCATTAACATAATAGTTATTGGTGAAGGTGTTGGTGCCCTTATTCATACCTGCGATAGCACCTACGAATTGGTTACCATCTTTCTTGTAAATGTTGCCTGCGAAGAGACAGTCCTTCAGCGTGGCAGGAATTTCAGAATATGTGGCGTAGTTCATCCCTGGTGACACACCACCTACAATGCCGCCTACAAACGTGGCTCCGTCAATAGGATAGATAGTCGTTCTCATAACTGTACAACCCATGATGCTGCCGCCAGACTGCATACCTGCAATGCCGCCAATGCCTGTGGGATAATCGTTTGGAGAGACAAACATCACGTTACAATCGGCAACGTGGCAGTTCTCGATGATGCCGCTGACAGAACCTGCAATAGCTCCTACATACTGTTCTCCCTGCACCTCCGAATAGGAAAGAAAAACGTTCTTCACGGTGGCGCCCGATGGCACATCGCTGAACAGGCCAACGCCTAAACCACCTGTAGCGTTCATATTCTTAATGATGCAGACAGTGTTATTTGTGCCGTCTGCGCCGTCAAAAGTGCCGAGGAAGCCAGTGTCGCTACTGCCACCCATGCCTGGAGGCATGATTCCACCTCCCATTCCGCCACTACTTGCCACGTAGCCGATGGGCTCCCATGTGTAGTCTTGGAGGTTAATCATACTAGCACTGAGGGTGATGGTATAGCCCTCGTAGGTCTTACCGCCATAGTTCACATTATAGGCCAGCAGCGCTAATTGGTCGGCTGTCGTAATGGTGATTGTCTTAGCAGCATCATCCTGACTGGCAAAAGACGCTGCACGATGTGCCACCCAACTGTTCTGGGAGGGCACTGGGGCGAACATGGGATTGATGGTTACGCCTTTGGCGGGCATTATGAAGGTATAGGTGGTCTCATCGACTTTCGTACATTCTACATCCACCGTCTCATAGGTTTCCATGTCGCGATAGAACACCATGAGTTTTGTCAACATATAGCCCTCAGCGGGGTTAACAGTGCAGGTTACCACCTCATTTTCATCGGCATAGTTGCGTGGCTCGTTTCCAACGGTAACGACACATGTGCCATTTTGTAATTGGCCTGATGACGGGACGTTAATTCTGAACTTTAACGTTGCACTTACCGTGACGGCCTTGGCAGGCATGGTGAAGATATCAGCTTGATCACCATACAATCCATTCTCTTTAGAAACTTCTACTGACTGACCGTCTGCATCCGTCACTGTCAAAACCGTTACATAGTTCATCATTCCTTCATTGGAAGCATTAGCGGGGGTAGCATAGACCTTCACCTCATCGTCCTCATTGGCCTTTTTGATGGGGACGTTGTCTTCATTGTAGAACGTGAATTTGAAATCTTCTGTGCCTGCGATGATATCGTAGTCACCACCTGTCTTGTAGTATTCGACATAGACGTTCACTTCTTCTTCGGGCATGTTGAAGGTGTAGGTGCCGTTATTGTTATCTGTTAATTCTATGTCATAATATCTGCCTTCATCATACTTCTGGGCAGTTACACTTTCTATCGCATAGCCTTCAGCTGGCGTAACGGCCAGCGTTACGTCGGTACCTATTTCCACGCCCAGTGTATATTCACTTTGGCCTGACGGGATTGACACCTCTGTGCAGGTAGTGGTGATGGTGTATTTGCCTTCTTCTGAGCGGGCGTAAAGTTGAGCGAAGGGCTTCACAAATACGGGCTTAATGGTAATATCGCCCTCCGGCATCACAATAGTGCCCTCCCAATGGGCCTGGGTCTGGCGGTCGAAAGTGTTGTAATCAATATCTACACCATCAATATTTGCGCCGTAAATGATGTAGCCCTCACCAGCCTCAAGAATTACGGTAAGCTCTGTGTCGGCTGTGGCCGATGTGACAACATTGTTGCCGTTCTTCACGGTGACGGTGCCTGAGCCAAAGACGTCCGTATTGATGGAGTAGATTCCTTTGGTGAACGTAGCCACGTAATTTTGGCTATTGTTGCTGTCCCATACATCTTCACTTTGGAACCATACAGAAAGAGTATGACTGCCAACAGAAAGCTCAGAGATGTCTATATCAGTAGCGGCAAAGTCAGCCCCGCCTGACTGCAAAAAATTATTATTGCTTTCGAACTTAAAATATGTCATGGTGAGGGTCTGGGCTTCTCCGTTATCAATCTTATACCCCATCGTCATAGTACCTCCTCTCCAGTCACTACCATCTGTGTACACCTGCGATTGTCCGCCGATGGACAGTGAAGTTAAGTTTCCGAGGTTCTGCCCGTTGAAGGCTCCGCCAGTACACCAATTCAATTCGTTACCTGCATAATACCAGGTTTCGTTAACATTGATTGCGCTGTTGCCTACCCATCTGGCCGATGTCTGTGTAAGCCCGACAATAGTGAGTAGCAATGTCACGGCTACTCTTGCCAAAGTGTTTCCAGTTTTCATTCTAGTAACCATTGTTTGATTGTTTATTAGATGTATTATTCATTTTCTAGCTGTCTGACGCTATCGAGTGCAAAGGTACAACTATTTCGGCAAATAAAACTAAACGAAAGCGTTAAATATGCAAAAAGCGGGATTACTATTTCATCACTACCTTTATCGCCCCATGCTGCGTGGGCATCTTGCCGGGCTTCACAGCTTTTAGAGCGTAATAGTCCCTGTTTCTATTGACAGTACATTGCAGCACCGCGCCCGGCAATCTTTCCGTTTACTACGATGTCTGCAACGCCATTTCCGCCAAGGCGGTTGGCACCGTGGATGCCGCCCGTCACTTCGCCAGCAGCAAAGAGACCGGGGACGGGGGTGCCGTCGGAGCGCAGCACGTGCATGCCGGCATCGACACGTATGCCGCCCATCGTATGGTGGATGGCCGGCGTGACGCGGATGGCATAGTAGGGCGGCGTGTCGAGTGCTGCTGTCAGCTGCGTGCTGCTGCGACCGAAGTCCTCGTCCTCGCCTGCCTGGAAGAAGGCGGTGTAGCGGGCCAGTGTGGCGGCGAAAGTGCTGGCAGGCAAACCTATCTGAGCGGCCAGGGTGGCGGCATCGGCTCCCTCGGCCATGAGGTGCTGGTTGGCATAGCTCTCGATGGAGGCCAGCGACTGGCGCACGGCCTGGTCGAAGACGAGGAACGCCTCTGCCGAGGGCTGTGCAAGGATGGCCGCCGACACGACGTCGCGCGTGTCCATCTCGTTGACAAAGCGCAGGCCGTCGTGGTTCACCAGGATGGCGCCGTTGCCCCTCACCGCCTCGGTGATGAGGATATGGTTGACGGCCTCAGCCGTAGGGTGAATCTGTATATACTCCATCTGTATAGTACTTCCGCCTACGGATTCCAGCCATGCGAAGGCATCGCCCGTGGCTCCGGGATGGTTCAGGGTGGCAAAGCCTGTGAGCGAAGGCTGGTAGGCGGTCACCATCTGCAGGTTGGCGCCGAAGCCTCCCGTGGCTATCACCACGGCCTTGGCCTGCAGGCGGTAGGTGCTGCCGTCGGCATTCTCCACGGTGACGCCGGTCACGGTGCCGCCGCTGGTGAGCAGCCCTGTCACCTTATTTGAGGTACGAATCTCTATGTTTTCCTTGGCCGACGCCAGCTTGAGTACCTTCATCAGGTGGGCGCCGATGGCCGTGCCGCTCTTCGGCCGATGGGTGCGCTTCACGCTGCTGCCGCCCATCAGTCCCACGTCGCTCAGGTCGGCTCCCAAGGAGGAGAGCCACGCCACGGTGGGCGCGGCGTTGTCCACCAAGCTACGCACCAGCGAGGGGATGTTCATCTGCTTGCCGCCCGCCATGGTGTCGTCGTAGAACAGGTCGGGACTGTCGGCGATGCCCAGCGCCCGCTGAGCCTCTGTGCCTGCTGCGTTGATGCCGCCCGTAGAGTAGTTGGTGTTGCCGCCCAGGATGCCCTGCTTCTCCAGCACAATGATGCTCAGGCCGCCAGGGGCGCCTCCGTCTCCCTGAGAGGAGCGTGCAGCCTCTACCGCTGCCGTCAGTCCTGCGCCGCCACCGCCCACCACGACGATGTCGCAGCTGCCGTCGGTGTATATCTTCTTCGTTGCGGGGTCTTTACCCTGTGCGGCCAGGATGGCCATGTTCACTGCATCGATGACCCCCGTGCTGGTCAGCGTGGCGCCGGTCACGCCGTCCACCTCCACACTGAGCAGCTCCTGCTTCTGCAGCGCACGGGCCACCATCTCGTTGAGTGCCTCCTGGGCAAACGACGACTCCGACTGACTCACCACAATGATGTCGGTAATCTCGTGGTTCTCCACCGTCATCTTCACGACGATGGTTCCGCTGCGGCCTTCGCCACTGCCCGTCCACACGCCGTCCTGCAACAGCACTGTTTCCGGCCCCACAACAGGATTGTCGTCTACTGAGCATGCCGTCAACATCAGGCAGCAGACCATCGCCAGCACGCCCAAGCATGCTGAAAAATTAGAACGCATTCTTTTCATTTCTCACTTAACCAGAATTGTTATTGTTTTATAATATAGTATTTGCGTACAAAGGTACTATTTTTTTCGGAAACAGCCGCATTTTCCATTCTATTTTCTGCAGATTGACAAAAGATAGAGGCAAGCATCTGTAACGGCCTTCACCATCATGCCGGAACAGCGGTCTTTCAGCCCTGACCTCCTTTCAGGCATCATTCGTGAAACGCTTCCCCTGCGGGATGACGAATTCGCGCTGTGCCTTGCCCGCCCAACTGAAGTAGGCGGCGATAGCCTTCGGGACTCCGCAGCTAAGCATCGGTCAAGGCGACAGGGGTTCGTCTAAAAACGCTTAAATCTTAGGGTGATTATATGGATAATTGCCGGATTTTCTTTATATTTGCACCCTCAATGTGCGATTGTTATGAAGAGCAGACGTGATATTTACTCAGCCGCCGGTCTGATGGCGTATATTCAGGAGGTGGGGTTTCTCCCCCTGTTGAGCAGTGGTGTGTATGGTTTCTCTGCCGAAGAGGCAGTAGCCGACGATTGCCGTTACGTGGTGTTGCCTGACGGCGGCTGGGACTGGCCGCTGTGGAAGTGGAAGGGGCCTGTCGTGACGGAGGGGGGCTGCGTCTACGGGAAGTTCTTCGACAAGAAGGCAGGCTTCATCAGCCGTGAGTGGTGGCCAGACTTCTACAACTACCGCCGTAGCAGGTATCCTCATGCGGCCGAAGGATCGATAGAAGAGAGCATTCTGCTGACGCTGCAGGAGCACGGCAGCATGATTACGCGTGAGCTGCGTGCTGCCTGCGGCTTCGACGGGCCTAAGATGCGGGGCAAGTTCGACGGCTACGTCACCCGCCTGCAGATGAGCTGCCACGTCGTGACCGAAGACTTTGTCTATCCCACTGACCGCCACGGCAGGGAATACGGCTGGGGCTGGTCGCTGCTGACCACACCGGAGGCGCTTTACGGACGTGAAGCGTGCACGGCGGAGCGCTCGCCCGAGGAATCGTTCCTCCGGCTGACGGCTCATTTCCGAAAGATACTGCCTGAGGCCACAGACCGGCAGATAAAGAGACTGATAGGCTGACCGCTGCTGCGGGAAACACTAACGACCGAGGTGCGAGGCCAGGAAGTTCATGCACTGGCGGAAGAGGTGGTGACGGGTGTTGCCACCGTAGATGCTGTGGTTGCGGTTGGTGTAGACCAGCTGCTGGAAGTCCTTGTCGGCAGCGACGAGGGCGCTGACCAGGTCGGCAGTGTTCTGATAGTGCACGTTGTCGTCGGCCAGGCCGTGGCAGAGCAGCAGCTCGCCACTGAGCTTGTCGACGCGAGCCAGCGGGCAGACGTTGTCGTAGCCCTCGGCATTCTCCTGCGGCGTACGCATGAAGCGCTCGGTATAGATGGTGTCGTAGTAGCGCCAGCAGGTGGGCGGGGCGATGGCGATGCCGCAGCAGAAGACGGGGCGGCCCTCCATCATCGACATCAGCGTGTTCCAGCCGCCATAGCTCCATCCCCAGATGGCGATGCGGTCTTTGTCCACATAGCTTTGCTGACCCAGCCACAGCGCAGCCTCCACCTGGTCGCGTGCCTCCAGCTCGCCCAGGTGCAGATAAGTGCACTTTTCGAACTCAGCGCCACGTCCGCCCGTGCCCCGGTTGTCGACACAGACGCAGATGAAGCCCTGCTGCGCCAGATACTGCTCGAGGATGGCCCCCTGTCCGCTCATGCCGATGCCCCAGGCGTTCTTCACCTGCTGGTTGCCGGGGCCGCCATACTGATACATCACCACGGGGTACTTCTTCGACGGGTCGAAGCCGGCGGGCTTCACCATCCAGCCAATGAGCTTCACGCCTTCACTGGAGGTAAACACAAACATTTCCTTCTTGCCCATGTCGTAGGAAGCATACTTCCCGGCCAGCGCCTTGTTGTCGACGAGGGTGACTACCTTTTTGGCTGCACCGCCAGACACTGCACGCAGGGTGATTTGCGTGGGTGTATCCATGTTGCTCCAGGTACAGATGAAGCTCTTGAAATCGCTTGAGAAGATGGCCGACGACCAGCCGCCTTCGGGGGTGAGGCAGTCGGTCTTGCCATTCTTGTGAGCCACGAAGACCTGCTGCTCCGTGGGGCCATTGTTCAGGGCGGCAAAGTAGATGTCGCCGGTAGCCTCGTCGTAGCCGTAGACATCGGTGACGATGGTATGCAAGTCCTTCTCGCCACCGCCCAACCGCTGCCCTTGCGGCAGGTCGCCCACCTTGCGCAGCTGCTGGCCGTTGAGGTTGTAGAGGTAGAGGTGGTTGTAGCCGTCGCGCTCGCTGGTGAGGAGGATGTTGTTCTTCGTAATCTTGACGTTGGCGAAGACATTCTCGTTGATGTATTTGTCGACCTTGTCCTCAATTATCTGCTGGCAAACGGTGGTCAGCGGGTTGGCCATGAAGATGCGGAGGCAGTCCTGGTGGCGGTTCAGGGTGAAGACGGCCACCTTCGACGGGTCGCTGGTGGGCAGGATGCGGGGTATGTAGCCGTCGGCATCCAGCGGCAGCTGCATGGTGCGCGTCTGATGGCTCTTGATGTCGAAGCTCATCAGCTTCACGGTAGCGTTCTGCTCGCCAGCCTTCGGATATTTGTAGGTGTAAAGCCCATGGGGGTTCATCGCTGCGGCCGATGCCTTCGCGGCTCCGACATTCAAGTCGGCGGGGGCCATAGGCAGGCACACCTCGGGCACCTGGCTCTCGTCGTAGCGCACCCAGATGATCTGCTTGGAGTCGGCGCTGAACACCATCGCCGAGTTGAACGAGAACTCCTCCTCGTTCACCCAGTCGGGCAGGCCATTGATGATCTCGTTGCGGCGGCCGTCCTTGGTGACCTGGCTCTCGGCATTGTTGTAGAGCAGTTTCACAAGGAAGATGTTGTTGTCGCGTACAAAAGCCACCTGCTGGCCATCGGGGCTCCACACAGGAGTCTGCTGCGGCCCTCCGTCGGAGAGCGGCTCCAGCTTGTTGTTGGCGATGGTATATATATAATAGGTGGCGGTGAACGAGCGGCGGTAGATGGCGCGCGTCTGTGTCTGGATGAGGATGCGCTTGCCGTCGGGACTCATGATGTAGCCCTCGACACGGCTCACGGTGGCGCCACGGGCGGTGGAGGCGTCGAAGAGTACGCCTGTCTGCTTGCCCGTGCGGAAAGCGTACTTCACAATCTGCTTGCCGTCGGCCGAGATTTGGGCATAGCTCTCGCCGTCGGTCAACGGCTCGACAGCGGAAATGGACTCACCACGGAAGGCGGCGCCGGTGACATCTTTTAAAGTCAGTTTCTGTCCTGCCAGCAACTGTGAAAAAACCACCACGAGAGTGGCACAAAATAAAGAGAATCTTTTCATCGTCAAAACATTTTGACTGCAAAGATAAACAAAAAAAACGAAAGCACAAAAAAAAAGGGAAATAATGAAGGATGAAAGGTGAAAGATGAAAGATTTGACTCGTTTATGGGCTTTCTACAACTGCGGGAGCGACAAGGTTTGTTCCTGCGTTGAGCGCGAACCGGCGCAAGGTCTGTCCCCGTGATGGGCATGTCTTTGGGAGGCACAGCAAATGGGATGCCCTCAGGGAATAATGCCTGTCAGCGGATGGAATCGAGCATTAACAGCTCGGCCACGGACAGCTGCGGGTGGGATTTCCTGTATTTTTCTATCTGGGAAATCGTGTCGTTCGAGAAGACTCTTTGCCCTATGACCTGATTAACGACATACTGGATTTTCATCATGTGCCAGCGCTGCCGCGCGCGTGTCGAATCAGCATCCTGCGGCAACGGAAAGAGGCTCAGCAGATAGAATCCCAGACAGTCGGGCACGATGTATTCACGGGTCATCATGCGGCGCTGCCGCTCGCTGTAGCCATAGCGCAGGTAAGCGGGATAGTCGGCTCCCAGATATTTGTCGAGCGAAATGCCCAGCATGCTGTCGGTCACGACGATGCTCTGGTCCAACGACCCCACTTGCGCATAGACCCTGGGGGGCTCCATGTCAGGAAACAGCCTTGCTAGACGCCGGAAAGCACCTGTCAGCTGCTTGTTCAGGTCGTCCATGTCGGCATACTGCTGCTCCACGTCCCTGAGCAGGGCCTGCAAGGTGGAATCCTGGAAAAAGACCAGCCAGCGCGTACAGATGTCGGGATCGTTCACCGGCCCCAGCTGCAGCACATTCTCCAGCAGCGTGCGTGTCTGAACAGCATAGTCGGTCTTCAGCTGCTGCAAGGCAGCAAAATCGGCCATCGTCAGATAGAGCCTTTCCACACGGTCGAAGCGTTCTATGACCACTTCGTCGGAGCGTTTCTCTACGGCGTCGGTATGGGTCATCTGCCACTGGCAGCCAACGCAGACTACCAGCAGGGACAACAGGACCAAATAGACTTTACGCATCGAGGAAAGTTTTACTTTTGTTAAAACGCGGTGCAAAATTACTAAAAATTCTTGAATTAACCAAATTTTAACCTAAAATATTTAAAGAAATAATGCGTTTTCCTATCTTTTATCGTATCTTTGTACGAAAACCACAAAACATGAAACAGTTACTGACCATCCTGGCGCTGAGCCTCACCACTGCTGCCAGCGCACAACAGACCATCCGTATCAGCGTAGAGAACACGCTCAACCGTCAGCGCACCGACCAACCCGTGGTCGTAGCACTCAGCACTTACGGCAACGTGTGCTCAGCACTCGTCACCACCGACGGCAAGGAAGTGCCCTGCCAGCTGGATGACCTGGACCAGGACGAGACCTACGACGAGCTGTGCTTCCTGGCCGACCTGAACGCCCGCGAGAAGAAGACCTACACCGTCACGCTCTACGCCAACGGAGTGCCACGCCTCTACCCTGCCCGTGTCTACGCCGAGATGCTGATGCGCAACGACAAGGTGAAGGAAAAGAACAAGCACGACAACTTCATAGAGAGCATCACCGTGAGAGGCGACTGTGCCAACAGCTATAACCTGCAGCACCACCACGGCGTGGACTTCGAGAGCGAACTGAACGGCATACGCATCTATTTCGACAACCGGCAGACACTCGACCTCTACGGAAAGTTTAAGAAACGGCTGGAACTAAAAGATACTCAGTTCTATACCAGCAAGGAGCAGAAGGAGCAAGGCTATGGCGACGACGTGCTCTGGGTGGGCAACACCTTCGGCTTGGGAGCCTTCAGGGGATGGGACGGGCAGCAGCCCACGATGATAGACCCCGTGAAGTCGCGCACCCAGCGCATCATCAGCTACGGGCCGCTGCGCACCATCGTCGAGGTCATCGACAAAGGATGGATGGCCGACCCTGGAAAGCCCGCCGTGAACATGACCCTGCGCTATACACAGTATGCCGGGCACCGCGACACCGACGTGGACGTGAGCTTCAACCGCGACGTCTCGAACTACACCTTCTCCACAGGCGTCATCAACGTGAAGGGCTCGGTGGAGACCACAGACAAATACCCTGGGCTGCGGGCATGCTGGGGCACCGACTACCCCTCGACCGACACCCTGAACTGGAAGCCGGAGACGGTGGGCCTGGCCGTTCTGGTGCCCAGACAAAATGTTGTCCGGTCATGGCCCGCCAATAAAGATAACTACATGCTCACCGTACGCCCGCAAGGCAAGAGCATGGCCTACAAGGTGGCCTACTGCTCGGCCAACGAGGAGTTTGGCTTCCACAATGCCCAGGAGTGGTTCGAATGGCTGCGCCAATGGTGCAAAGAGGTGGAGAAACCGGTCGTTGTCACCTTGCTGTGAACGTAGCTATAGGCAGCTGCCTGCCTGCACGCTAGGCCAGCAGGCGAGGCTACCGTCACATTGCGTCACGCCGGGTTATTCCGCTTTCTCAAGTTGAGCACGGGGCGGTTTCTCACGCGCGCGCGTAATATACGCGCGAAAAAACGCGCTACAGGAGCTACTTTGACCCCAAACATACTGATTGGCAAGCGATTGCCTGTAGCTACAAGCCTCTTTTTGGAGCTACTCTTGTAGCTACAGGCAGCGGGAAGTGATGAGTGGAGAATACTAACGCCGTTTTGAAAAATACTGCCGCCGTTTGAGAAAATACTAACGCCGTTTGAGAAAATACGAACGCCATTTGAGAAAATACGAACGCTATTTTGAAAAATACTGCCGCCGTTTGGTTGAATTCTCTAGAGATTTTCGCGGAAAAGGTCAGTAGCAGATACTGTAGCTACTAAAGTAGCGCCAAACGGAGGCTTGTAGCCACAAATAATCATTTGAACACCAGCAGGTTAAATGTCAAAGTAGCTCTTGTAGCGCCTTTTTTCTTCTATTATACGCGCGCGCGTAAGCATTGACTGCGGCGCTATATATAATAGGCAACAATACAGCAGCTAATCCCAAGAAAAAGTCTCCGGCGGTAGCCGCTCCCCTCCCCTCAAGGGGAGGGGCAGGGGTGGGGTCTCTAACTTTTTCTACTGAGAGTACACAGACGATAACAGATTCGCTGAGGAAATTAGAGACCCCACCCCTACCCCTCCCCTTGAGGGGAGGGGAGCTGCTGCGCACAACAGGCCAACTGCTTTATCAGGGGAGCTGCTGCGCACAACAAGCCAACTGCTCATTTTTAGGGGCACATCAAATTGGTCGCCCTATTTGAAAGAGTTGAACAGGATTACATTTCCCCGCAAATGCTCTGCCCCATGAGCCGGCGCACGGTGTCGGCATCGTCGTATTTCCCCTGCAGGTACATCAGCTTCGTGACGGCGGCCTCGACCGTGCTGTTTCGTCCGCCCACCACGCCTGCCTCCTTTAGCTGGCGTCCTGTGTCGTAGCGTGACATCTCCACGCAGCCCTGCATGCACTGGCTGACATTTACCACCACCTTCCCCTGGCGTGTTGCCTGGCGCAAAGCCTGTAGGAGCCAAGGGCTCTGGGGGGCATTGCCGCTGCCAAAGGTACGCATGACAATGCTGCGCAAGCCCGGGGTGGCAATGATGTGGCGGATGAGGTCTTCACGCACACCGGGGAAGAGCGAGAAAATCACCACATTGGTATCGAGCCGGAAATGGGGTTCCATGGGTCTGCTGAAATCGGGCTGAAGGATGCGGTCTTCATGATAGATGATTTGAACACCGGCATCAGCCAGGTGAGGATAGTTGAACGACTCGAAGGCGTTGAACTCATCGGCGCTCTGCTTCGTGGTGCGGTTGCCCCGCATCAGATGACCACTGAAATAGATGCACACTTCTGGCACGATGGCCCTGCCGTCGGGATGACGGGCAGCGGCAATCTCAATGGACGTGATGAGGTTCTCCTTGCCGTCGGTACGCAACTGCCCTATGGGCAACTGACTACCCGTCAGAATGACAGGCTTGGTCAGGTTCTGCAGCATGAACGACAGGGCGGAAGCCGTATAAGCCATCGTGTCGGTGCCGTGGAGCACGACAAAGCCGTCGAACTGGTCGTAGCGGTCGCTGATGATATGGGCCAGGTCCGTCCAAAGCTTTGGCGACATGTCGCTGGAATCGATGGGAGGATTAAACTGATAGGTGGAGATGTCGGTCGGCAGCTGCGTCAGCTCGGGCACCCGGCTCAGCAGGTGCTCGAAGTCGAACGGCTCCAGCGCGCCGGTCTTCAGGTTGTGGTGCATGCCTATGGTTCCGCCGGTATAGACGAGGAGCACTTTGGATGTGGCGTTTGTTTCCATGATGGTATGAGTGTCTTGGTGGTTCTGCTATTCGATGGTCATGGCCCGCAGCTCTTCATAGCTGCCGTTGAAGATGTTCAGGTCGACTTTCTCCTTGATGCCGGGCAACTGGCCGATGTCGCTGTGCTGCCAGAAAGCCCAGGGGCCACGATAGTGGAGGCTGTCCACATAGTAGTGGGCAATCCAGTAGGGGTAGAGATTGAAGACGGAGTCGTTCATAAACTGCTGGCGGAAAGAGTGGTAGGTGTAGAGGATGGGCTTCACCTTGTAGTGCTGTTCCACACGGACAAGCCATTCTAGGATGCCCTGTCGGAACTTCTCAGCGCTGACATCGGAAGGCTTCACCTCCACGTCGAGCACGGGCGGCAGGTCGCCGCTCTCCAGCTTGACATGGCGGATGAAATGCTCGGCCTGCAGCTTCGAAGACGTGGAAGTGCGGTAGAAATGATAGGCACCGCGCATGATGCCATAGCACCGGGCGGCATCGAAATTACGTTTGAAGCGGGGATCCACAATGTCACTCCCCTCCGTAGCCTTGATGAAGACGAAGCTGACGGGCAAGGTGTCGATGGTAGCACGGTTGCGCAACAGCTCCCAGTCGATGTCGCCCTGATGGTGGCTGATGTCGATGCCGTGCACCGTGTAGCCTGGCGGCGGAACCGCAGTGGGAGTGGCACGGGTAGACATGTACCAGCGGAACAGCAGCCAGCAGGTGACCACGACAATGGCAGCTCCTACTAGCGGGGGCCACAGCTTCTGCCAGCGCAGCTTCTTTTTGGCGGTACGCTTGCCGGGCTTGCGCTTCTTCTTTGTAGGTCTGCTATGGGCTATGTTTTTCTTTGTGGGCATCGGTGCTTCTGAAGAGTGGCATCGGTTTTACACGGTTTTAAACGGATTAACGTGGCATCGGTTTTACACGCTTTGAAACGGATTAACGAGGCATCGGTTTTACACGGTTTGAAACGGATTAACGAGGCATCGGTTTTACACGGTTTGAATCGGTTAAAGAAGAAAAACCGTAATAAACCGTGTAAAACCGATGCTGTTAATAACCGTGGCTTTACTTAGCCTGCTCCAGTGCCAAAGTCTTTGTCGGCTGGTCGCAGACCTCTGAAGGTCCCCAGTACTGGATGGGACCGGGATAGACGTAAGCCGTCTTGCGGGCCCACTCTTCACGGTGAGCGGCAAACTCCTTGAAGGGAGCACCGTCAAGCTCTACCAGTGCCTTGCGGATGACAGGCTTCATCTCGCCATTGCGCTTCTCCATATTCATCATCATGGTGATGGGCACGCCGCCGGCTTTCCACTCGGCAGCGGGAGCGGTGGTGTTCTGCACAATAGCCATATAGCCCGTCTTGCCGGCGGCAATGAGCTGGGCGGCACTGTTGCCCAAGGCATAGCAGTAGTCGGCGTCGAAGTTCGACGGAGCGGCGCAGCGGTCCTCGTAGCCAAAGAAATGGTGCAGTGCAGAGAACTTACCCACGTACTTACCTTCCTTCTTCATCTTCTCCAGCTTCTGTGCAACCATTGTGGAGAGCAGCTTCTCGGTTTCGATGAGGCTCACCTGAACGTTGCCGTGGGGGTCACGGTCGAGGGCGAGCTGCCTGGCCACACCCGTAGGCAGACTGTTGAACACGGCGAGGTTCTCCTCGGTGAGGTGGCTCTTCACGAAGTCTATCTGCTCGGAGCGGGCCAGATTCTTGGCTGCGGGCAAAGCCAGCACGTCGTTCAGCTGGGCAATGAGCTTCTTGATGGCAGGAATGAACTCGATGACACCCTCAGGAATGATGACCGAACCGAAGTTGTTGCCATCGGCGGCACGCTGGCAGACAGCGTTGGCAATATACTCCACGATGTCGTCAAGACTCATGCCCTTGGCCTCAATCTCCTCGGAGACGAGACAGATGTTGGGCTGCGTCTGAAGGGCACACTCCAGGGCGATGTGCGATGCCGAGCGGCCCATCACCTTGATGAAGTGCCAGTACTTACGTGAGGAGTTGCAGTCGCGCTCAATGTTGCCGATAAGCTCCGAGTAGGTCTTGCAGGCGGTATCGAAGCCGAAAGAGGTCTCAATCTGTGCATTCTTCAGGTCGCCGTCGATGGTCTTCGGGCATCCGATGACCTGCACGCCGTAGTTCTTGGCAGCATAGTATTCGGCCAGCACACAGGCGTTGGTGTTGGAATCGTCACCACCAATGATGACGACAGCCTTGATGTTGAGTTCACGGATAATCTCCAAGCCTTTCTCAAACTGCTCGACCTTCTCCAGCTTTGTGCGTCCTGAGCCAATCATGTCGAAGCCGCCGGTGTTGCGGTACTCGTCGATAATCTCCTTCGTCAGCTCCATGTAGTTATGGTCGACAAGTCCGCCAGGGCCGAGGATAAAGCCGAAGAGGCGGTTTTCGGGGTTCAGCTTCTTCACGGCGTCGAACAGGCCGGTGATGACGTTATGTCCGCCAGGGGCCTGACCGCCCGAAAGGATGATGCCCACATTCATGGGGGCATGCTCCGTCTCCTCACCCTTCACGAACTCTACCAGCGGCATGCCGTAGGTATTGGGGAAAAGCTTCTTGATTTCTTCCTGATTGTCAACACTCTGTGTGGGCTCGCCCTCTACAGCTTTCACGGCTCCCTGCAATCCCAGGGGCAGCTTAGGCTGATAGGCAGCGCGGGCCATCTGCAATGCACTTTTTTCCATAATTCTTTTAAATAAATAATGAGTATCTTTATCTTTGGGGTGCAAAGTTACAAAAGAGTTAGGAGTTAAGAGTTAGGAGTTAGGAGTTATTTCTTTCCATTAATTATTTTTAACTCCTAGCTCCTGGCTGCGGCGAACACGCCGCACTCCTGACTGCAGGAAAATGGAAACACCTAACTCTTAACTCCTAGCTCCTGACTCCTAGCTCCCAGCTCAAAGGTTTATCCGATTTCAATCTGACGGCTCACCTTCACTTTCTGCTCCTCGTGCTTGGGCAGCTCAACGGTGAGCACGCCATGCTCCACACGAGCCTTAATCTGGTCTTTCTCCACATCGTCGGGCAGAATCAACGTCTGTTCGAACTTCGTGTAGGAGAACTCGCGGCGCAGGTAGCGGGCGCTCTTGTCCTCATCTTTCTTCTCCTCCTTCTTCTCCATCTTGACCATCAGGTTACCCTCGTCGTTGATGTGCACATTGAAGTCCTCCTTCTTCATGCCCGGAGCGGCCAGCTCCACGATGTAGGCCTTGTCAGTTTCTTTTACGTTAATGGCAGGTGCAGTAGCACTGGCCTTCGGCATGAACTCCGTGTTGAAAAGATCATTAAACACTGCTGGAATCCAATTGTTTGTTCTCATCATTGGCATCATAGTTTTGTCCTCCTAATTTTGTTTTTTATTGGGTTAAACATGTTAATTCTTTTCCGAGCATTTTTCTTGTTTCTGCTCACTCAAACATAAGCAACAAAGATGCCAACACGCACTAATTGACAAAATGACACAGGCGAAAGACAAATTGTCACAGACAAAAGGATGAAATTTTTTTGCCAAAAAGGTTGGTCAAGTCATTTTTTCTTATTATCTTTGCAAATGAAGAATTGAAAGGAACAGAAAAATGGCAAACAAAAGACTATTGAAACACGCCGTCAACGGCATCAGCGAGGAGCTTTTTGCCGAGTGTATAGCAGCATCGCTCTACGGAAGCAGCAGGCATCAGGAGAACTCCGATGCCCTGCTCTTCACCATCCTGAAGATGCAGCGCAACTTCATCAGCCGGATTTCCCATCCGGAACCTGGCATCACTGCCAAAGCATATTTCAAAGACCTGCGCGAGAAATTCACCTCACAGGTGGGAGAGATTGCAGATCAAATCAACAATTTATAGCGTGGGGACATTCTATGTGGAAAAAACTATGTCATTGGCTTTTGTACCAACGCATGGGGTGGACTTCTCAAGTTACGGAGGCTCATCCCGATAAGTATATCATCTGCCTGGCTCCACACACCAGCAACTGGGACTTTCTCATAGGTCAGCTCTACAATCATGCACACGGACTGAAGAGCAATTTCCTGATGAAGAAAGAGTGGTTCTTTTGGCCTCTTGGACCCATATTCCGCTATATGGGCGGCATTCCCGTTCATCGACAGAAACACACCTCCCTGACCGACGTGCTGGCCGACACCATACGCAGCACTGAGCATTTCCGTCTGTGCATCACCCCTGAAGGCACGCGGAAACGCGTGGAGGAATGGAAGAAGGGCTTCTATTTTATCGCGCAAAAGGCCGAGATTCCCATCTTGCTTTACGGCCTGGATTACGAAAAGAAGCTCATCCGGTGTACGAAGACCATCATCCCCAAGGGCGACCTGGATGCCGACATGAGAACCATCAAGCTATACTTCAAGGACTGCAAGGGCAAGAAGCCCGAAAATTTCACGATTGGAAATGTATAAACATCTAGCATCTCTAGTATTACTGTTATTATTAGTATCTCAGGATAACATTGCACAGACTTCATGGGGAAGGGTGGAGCACAAAGGAGAACCTTGGGTGCGAAACGCCTCACTGCCCTACTCCATCGACCGGGGCCTGCAGGGGCATCATCTTTCCCTGTGGGCGAGCCACGGAATCTTTTACGACCAGAGCAAGGGAAAGTGGAGATGGCAACGCCCGGCACTGTTCTGCACCACCGAGGACTTGTTCACGCAAACCATCGTCGTGCCTTATCTCATGCCGATGCTGGAGAACGCCGGCGCCGTGGTGTTCACCCCCCGCGAGCGCGACTGGCAGCGGCATGAGGTCATCGTAGACAACGACCCGACCAACTCGCTGGTCAATTTCCGCTACGAGGAAAGCTATTACCGCAACGCCTGGCAACCGGCCCCCGGAAAGGGATTCTCCATGCACAGCGGCGTCTACCGCGACGGCGACAATCCCTTTGAAGCCGGAACGGCACGTATGGCAGAAACCACCAAGAACAAGAACAAGGCCAGCGAGGTGAGCTATCAGCCCAATCTGCCTGAGGAAGGAAAATATGCCGTCTACGTCAGCTATCAGACCGTTCCTGCCAGCATCGACGACGCCCATTACACCGTTTGGCACAAAGGCATACCCACCGAGTTCCGCGTCAACCAGCAGATGGGCGGCTCCACATGGGTCTATTTGGGAACCTTCGATTTCGACGCAGGCATGTCGCCGGGAAACCGCGTCGTAGTGTCCAACCTGAGCAGCAGCAGGGGAATGGTGACCACCGATGCCGTGCGCTTTGGCGGCGGCATGGGCAACATCAGCCGAGGAGGAGCCGTCAGCGGGATGCCCCGATGCCTGGAGGGAGCACGCTACTACGCCCAATGGGCAGGCATGCCCTACAACATCTATAGTTTCCGGCAGGGACAAAACGACTATGCCGACGACATCAATGTGCGTTCCTACATGACCAATCTGCTGGCCGGCGGCTCTTGCTACGCCCCCGACTCAGCAGGCCGCCGGGTGCCCATTGAACTGTCGCTCGCCGTACATAGCGATGCAGGCTACACGGACACAGGCCTGGGAGTCTACGGCACCCTCTCCATCTGCACAACCGGCTATGGCGACAAGACACTGGCCACCGGCCTGAGCCGGGAGGCGTCGAAAGAGCTGGCCACCGACCTGCTGCAAAACACCACTACCGACTTGCAGTACCGCTTCGGCGAATGGAAGCTGCGCAAGCTCTACGACCGCAACTATTCCGAGACACGCCTGCCCGTGGTGCCCAGCGCCATCCTGGAGACCATGTCGCACCAGAACTTCGGCGACATGCGCTATGGACAGGACCCCAACTTCCGCTTCTGGCTGGCCCGCAGCATCTACAAGACACTGCTGCGCTATGTGGCCTCCCACCACGGCCACAAATATGCCGTCACCCCGCTTGCCCCAGACCATTTCCACATAGAGTTCACCGGCAAGGGCAGTGAGATACGCCTCAGCTGGCAAGGCCTCATCGACGGACAGGAGAAGACCTCCGCGCCTACGGGATACCTATTATATATAGCACAGGGCGACGGCGGCTTCGACAATGGCACGGTGCTGCGCGGCACGTCGTGCACCATCAAGCTGCAGCCCAACCGCCTCTACAGCTTCCAGGTTCGAGCCTTCAACGAGGGGGGGCAGAGCTTCCCCACCGAGGTACTCTCCGCCTTCTGGTGCCCCACGGCCACCCAGAAGATTCTCATAGTCAATGGTTTCCAGCGCCTGTCTTCCCCTGCCATCAGCCGCTACGGCCAAGGCTTCGACATCGACGAGGATCCCGGCGTCAGCTATGGGCGCACCGCAGGTCTGCTGGGACGGCAGGTGGCTTTCGACGTTTCCCGCATCGGCAAGGAGGACTCCACCGGCCTAGGCTTCTCCACCAGCGAGCTGGCAGGCAAGTTCATAGCAGGCAACGACTTCAACTACGTACGCTCGCACGCAGAGGCCATCGCCGCCACAGGCCGTTTCTCGCTGGTCAGCGCTTCGGCGCAGGCCGTGGAAAGCGGGAACATGGCCCTGTCTGGCTATTCGCTCATCGACCTGCTGCTGGGACTGGAGCGCAACGACGGCCACAGCCTTGTGCACTACAAGACATTCACGCCCGCCATGCAGAACCAGCTGCGCCGCTTTGTCGGCGGACGTGGCAACCTGCTGGTCAGCGGAGCATACATCGGCACCGACATGCAGGACCCGCCTGAACAGCAGTTTCTGGCCGACGTGCTGAAAGTATATTCTCCCACAAGCTATCGGGGAGCTAGCGGACAAGTCAACGGCCTCGGCACCACATTCAGCTTCTACCGCCAGCTGAACGAGCAGCACTATGCCGCCACCCGCACCGACGTGCTCATGCCGTCGGTCAGCGGCACCGCCTTCCCCACCATGGTCTATGCCGATGGAACCAGCGCCGCCGTGGCCTACGGCGGCAGCGACTACCGGGCATTCACCATGGGATTCCCTTTCGAGTGCATCACCGACAAGGGAATGCGGCAGGCCATTATGCAGGGAATACTCAATTATTTATTACCATACTAGAACATCTTGATTATGGCTAAGATTCAAGCAAACTCTTCCGGTACAAGAAGTATCGAGGTCAGCGAACAACATCTACAGACGCTGGAGGAATACCAGCTGCTGCGCGACCTGATGGACAGTCACGGCTACGTAGACGAAGAAGTGCTCAACAAGCTGAAGCTGAACATACGCTCATTGCTCGAGTCGGAGGCTGTCCGCGACAAGCATCTGCTCGACCTCTGCCTCGATGTCATCTACAACCCCAACATGAAGGCCCTCGGCTTGCAGAACCTCTACCAGCTCTACCTGGAATGGAAAAACCGCAACCCCGAAGACCCAGACATGCCTACCAGCGTTATCCAGGGAACACCCTTTAATTAAGTGAAGAGTGAAAAGTGAAGAATACCGGCTCACCGATTTTCTCCCCACCACTAAGAAGGAGCTGGAGCTGCGAGGCTGGGACTATGTAGACGTCATCCTGTTTTCCGGCGATGCCTACGTCGACCATCCGTCGTTCGGTGTGGCTGTCATAGGACGCACCCTCGAGGCAGCGGGCTATCGGGTGGCCATTGTGCCCCAACCCGACTGGCACGGCGACTTCCGCGATTTCAAGAAGCTGGGGCGTCCTCGGCTCTTCTTCGGCATCTCGCCGGGGTGCATGGACTCGATGGTCAACAAATACACCGCTGCCCGCCGCCTGCGCTCCGAGGATGCCTACTCCCCCGACGGCCGCCACGACCTGCGCCCTGAATACCCCACCATCGTCTATTCCCGCATCCTGCGGCAGCTGTTTCCTGATGTTCCCATCGTGCTGGGTGGCATCGAGGCATCGCTGCGCAGGCTCACCCATTACGACTACTGGCAAGACTGTCTGCGACCGAGCATCCTCGTCGACAGCGGAGCCGACATCATCAGCTACGGCATGGGCGAGAAGACCATCGTCGAACTGGCACGCCGGCTGACCGACGGTTTCCCCATCGGCGCCCTCACCGACCTGCCGCAAACGGTCTACCTCTCCCGCCGGGAAGACATCCCCGGCGGCATCACGCCCGATGACATCCTGCTCCATAGCCACGAGGAGTGCCTGGCCAGCAAGCGCGCTCAGGCCGAAAACTTCCGCCACATCGAAGAGCAGTCGAACATGATTCACGCCCGGAGGCTTATTCAGCCCATTGGAAGTGAGAAGCTAAACCCTGAGCGCTGTGTAGTGGTTAACCCACCCTATCCCCCCATGACCACTGAGGAGCTTGACGCCTCCTTCGACCTGCCCTACACCCGCCTGCCTCACCCGAAGTATAAGGGTAAGCGCATTCCAGCCTACGAGATGATTAAGCACTCGGTCAACATCCACCGAGGCTGCTTCGGCGGCTGTGCCTTCTGCACCATCTCTGCCCATCAGGGCAAGTTCGTCGTATGCCGGTCGAAAGAGAGCATCCTCAAAGAGGTAAAGGCAATAAGCCGCATGCCCGACTTCAAAGGCTATCTCAGCGACCTTGGCGGCCCGTCGGCCAATATGTACGGCATGCACGGTCGCAACCTGAAAGCCTGTGAACAATGTAAGCGCCCCAGCTGCATTCACCCTGCCGTCTGTCCCAACCTCAACACCAGCCACCGGCAGCTGCTCGACATCTACCACGCCGTCGACGCCCTGCCTGGCATCAAGAAGAGCTTCATCGGCAGCGGTGTGCGCTACGACCTCCTATTATATAAAGGTAAGGACGAGGCCGCCAACCGTTCTGCCGAGGAGTACACCCGCGAGCTCATCACCCGCCATGTCAGCGGACGGCTAAAGGTGGCTCCCGAGCACACCAGCCCCCGCGTGCTGCAGCTCATGCGCAAGCCCTCGTTCCAGCTGTTCCAGCAGTTCAAGCGCATCTTCGACCGCATCAACCGCGAGGAGGGCCTTCGCCAGCAGCTCATCCCCTACTTCATCAGCTCCCATCCTGGCTGCCGCGAAGAGGACATGCGCCAGCTGGCCGACCTCACGCGCAACATGGGCTACCAGCTGGAACAAGTGCAGGACTTCACCCCCACCCCGATGACCGTGGCCACCGAGATGTTCTACACCGGTCTTGACCCCTACACGCTTGAGCCCGTCTACACGGCTCGCACGCCTGAGGAGAAACAGGCCCAGCGGCAATATTTCTTCTGGTACAAAGAGCCACCCGCCAACCACCACCCTACAGACAACAAAAATGCAAATCATAGAGCAGGCCATCGTCCCGAAAAGCCCCAGCAAGAACAGCGAGGACGCCATCATCGTCACCGCTGACTTCATAGCCGTCGTCGACGGCTCCACGTCAAAGAGCCAGTTACGCTGCCACCGCAGCTATTCTTTCCGCACCCACAGCAATGGCGAATGGGCGATGCTCACCATCCGGGCCTTTATCCGCAAGATGCCGAAGGACATCTCCTGCCACCAGTTCTGCCTCGGAGCCACCCAAGCCATCCGCAGCCGCTACAAGAAGTCCAAGCTCATCCATCTGGCCGACCATCCAGAAGACCGCCTTACCGCCTCAACCATCATCTTCAGCAGGCTGCGCCGAGAAATCTGGATGATTGGCGACTGCCAGTGCCTGGTAAACGGACAGTTGTTCGACAACCCCAAGCCCTACGAGCAGGAACTGGCCCAGCAGCGTGCCGACATCATCAAGTCCAGTCCGCAGCCGTGGGATCATTTCCTCTGCGACGACACCGCCCGTGCCGCCATCATCCCCCACATGCTGGAAACCATGCGGCAGCAGAACAAGACATATAGTGTACTCGACGGATTCCCCGTCGCCGAGCGACATGTCCCTATCGTCAGCTTAGACTTCAGCCCGAAGGAGATTGTACTGGCCAGCGACGGCTACCCATTCCTCTGCCCCACCCTTGCCGAAAGTGAAGCCCGCCTGGAAGAGCAGCGCAAAAAAGACCCGCTCAACATCGGCCCCAACTTCATGGCCACCAAAGCTTTCGCTGCAGGCAACAACTCATTCGACGACCGCGCCTACATCCGTTTCCTTGCATAAATGAGTCCACTCCAATAAATTGAGGGATTTCGGGAAAGGCGGTGATGGTAATCCGGGTTACAGACATTTCACCACGTCGCCGCCCACTCTCAACACGCAGGGCCGTCCGTCGGCGAGTGGCAGGGTGATGTCGGTACCGCTTGACACGTCCTGATGAAGGCAGACGCCACGCAGGTCGTAGAGGGATACGCGGGTGCCTGCGGGAACGCCTGAAAGGAAGATTGCCCCACGCTCACGATGCCAGGTCCAGATCTTTTCTGAACGGGAACTAGCGAGCTGGGCATCGTGAATATCGCTGGCCTCAGCCACAACAGGGTTGATGACGAGGCGGAGGCACTGGGGCATGGTCATCGACAGCGACGGGCCGCTGACTTCATGGGTCGACGACGAGCCACTGTTGATTTGCAGAATGCGCCAGCCCGTCACCTCCAGCCCGTCGGAGGGAGTGGCTTCGAGCGTCAGCGGGCGTCCTGCGAAGAATTTCCCGTCGAACGTGCTCTCCGACAGCCGTATGCCGTTCATGCTGATGCCGACCGTCGTTTCCGCGCCTGCCGGAGGAGTGACAATCATCGGCGTGGGCACCCCCAGCTTGTAGAAGTCGGCCAGCTGTTTATAGAAGATGTCGGTGCGCTGGTGCAGCCAGCTGCGGGCGTTGGTGAGTTCCTCGTTGTAGTTGGGCCACCACTGGTTGATGAGCTTGCGGTGGTAGGGATATTCAAAACTGATCTGCTCGTACATCTCATCCCACAGCTTGCGCACGCCGCGCTCGTTGAGGAAGTCGCCCATGTAGACAGCGCAATGGTCGATGAACTCGCGCTTGAAGTCCCCGTCGTCCATCAGGCGGCGGAACAGACGCGTACTCTCATAGCTGTTCGCCCCCCAGTTCTTGTTGCGGTCGTATTCCGGGTTGTGGAGCCACTCCAGAATCTTGTAGTCTACAGGGTCGTTGTACAGCCCCAGGGCATATTCACAGTCCTTGGCTATCCAGCGCCAGCGGCCGTCCTTGCCCTTCCCGCCCGAAGCATCGCCATTCCTGGCCCGCCACATGACGATGTTGTTCCCGGGAAAGTCGTAGTTGTTGAAGTAGAGGTTCATGGCCATCAGGTTGATGAACTCCTGGCAGTCCATCCACTCCTCAAATTCGGCCATCGTGTGGCCATACTCTTCATAGAAAGCCTTGAACGCCTTCACGGCCACCTTGTCGCCCTCCTTCAGGCTGTTCCAGTTTTCCAGCAGGTCTATGTCCTCCAGCCCGTCGTAGTGGGTGTAGACATTGTTGTCGTTTGCCCGCTCGCGGATGTTCAGCATGCCGTAGTACTGGCCGTTGATGTAGACGATGGCGGGGCGCCAGGCCTGCCAGTCGAGGTCGGCATGGCTGGCCATCGTGCGCTGGATGAGGGCATCGCGCATGTAGAGATAGTCGAAGTCGTTGCCGGCATTGCGCAGCACCAGCGACTTGTAGTCGGTGAGGCCAGGGCATTGGTCGGGGAAGAACTCATAGCTGAAGCGCTTCGTGCCGAAGCGCTTGTGGGCATAGATGGCCATCGACTTCTTAGCCGCGCCGCGCGAGGCCGCTCCGGCCACACGCGTCTCGCAGAGCTGGTTGACGGCACTGGCGCTGTCCTCGCCGAAGAAGAATTCGATGTTGATGGGGCGCCGCCAGTCTGTATGCTGGCCGCCGTTGTTGTTGGTAAGGATGCCCAGTTTCGAGTCGTTCAGATATTTGTTGTTCGTCGCGATGGAGACCACAGGCAGCGTCAGCTGGCGGGGGAAGAAGATGTAGCTCTGGGTGACGGAGCGCGGCGACAGCCAGCCCTCGCAGAAAAGCTTGGCACGAATGACGCGGGTAGTGCTGAGCGTGAAGGGCACCAGATATTTCGTGCTGCCCGCCGTGGGCTCGCTGCCGTCGAGCGTGTAGCGAATCACTGTCCCCTCCGGCGAGCCGTCGGGCACGGAGATGGCGATGCGCAGCGTATGGTTGCCGGTCAGCACACGGCCTGGCTCGCTGAACACAGGGTCGCCCAGCAGATGGTCGACGTCGCAGATGCCGCCGCTGTTGGCCTCCCCGGGCGATGGTGTCAGCTGGTAGCCCCATTCTGTTGAAAGGTCGGTCTTCCGCCCGTAGCTGACGTTCGGCGCAGGCTGCTTCGCCAGCCCCACGACGCTGTCCACCAGCAGGCTGTCGCGAAACAGATAGACCTTGCAGCCCTTTCCTGTCTCCAGCCGGAAGGGAGTGTGACGCCCGCTGCCCACCTTGTCGCAGCAGATCAGCACGTGCTCGCCCGGCATCACCATCTGCGCCGGCAGCTTGTAAGCCTCCTTCGGGTCGGGAGTGATGCCCAGCTGGTACTTATACAGCCGCTCTCCCACGCTGCAGCCGTTATACAGCTCCACCCACGAATCGGGGAAGTCGTTCAGCTCGTCCAGCACGCAGTCCACGTTCGACTGCATCAGCTCGTTTATCGTCAAGCTGGAAGCCTGCTGCGCACTGCACGTCGAGGCGGCAAACAGCAGCAACATTGAAATCAGTAGTGTCTTTCGTGTCATTTGGCGGCAAAGTTACGAAAAGTCGAGCGCAAAACAAAAGAAATTCATTTCTTTTTTTTGCCGAGACGGAGTAAGTTCGCCATTTTAATGGCAAAGTTCTTGCAAAAGCAAGCGACGGCAAGCGTCGAGCGACGAAAAAACGAAGGGAAAAACTTTTCACATTGCGCTTCTCCTCCTTGATGAATAAGAGCAACACTGACAGAGCCGATGTAGTCCTTGCGACAGAACAGCGACAACGACATGCCGTTGAGATAGCCAGCCACCTAAAAAGGATTTTCAGCAACCTGCACATAGAGGAGGTTTCGCGCGCGCGCGTAACTACGCGCGAGAAAACGTGCTACTCGAGCTACTTTGACGCTAAACAAGCTGACGGGCAAGAAGTTGTCTGTAGCTACAACACTATAATTGGCGCTACTCTGGTAGCTACAGGGAGAGTTTTGTATTTACTGCCGCCGCTTGAAAAAATACTAACGCCGTTTTAGAAAATACTAACGCCGTTTTAGAAAATACTAACGCCGTTTTAGAAAATACTGCCGCCGCTTGAAAAAATACTAACGCCGTTTGAAAAAATACTGCCGCCGTTTGGAAAAATACTGCCGCCGTTTGGAGAAACGCCATCTCCATCTAGGCCGGTAGCTACAATAGTAGCGCCGAAGAGAGTGTTGTAGCTACAAACAACGGAATGCAGGACAGCAAGTTAGATGTCAAAGTAGCGCATGTAGCGCCAATTTATAAGAAATATCCCCTTATATGCGCGCGCGCGAAGGTTATCCATTTCAACTCAGCTGCTTTTCTTTATTTTTGAGCATTTCTGAAAAAAGGGGGAGAAAAAGTTGCATATTTCAGAAAAAGTTGTTACCTTTGCAGGCTGTATCATGGGGGTGACTGGATTTGACGGCAAGCCGAAATGGTACGTAAGCATGCGGAGTGACGGCTGTGTTCTCCATAATCAAGTCGGTCGGAAAATTAATTGGCAACAATGAGTATGCTCTCGCTGCTTAATCGAAGCACAGTAGATTACTAGCTTAATTCCGTCACAAGGTGACAGAACGAGACGTCGCTCCGAGGATGTTGTTCCGAATCCGGAGATCAAGCGGCGCAGGTAAAATCGGGAATAGTCTGGCCGGGCCTCGCTGGCGGGATGAAACTTCAGAGGATAAGGATGCTGTTGGTAGCCCAGGTCTTGCAGCATCACGAAAACGAAAGCTGGGATAAGCATGTAGAAAGCGTATGGTTTCCTTGTGCGGACGAGGGTTCGATTCCCTCCACTTCCACAAACGGACATGCCGGGCGATGAAGTTCATCGCCCGGATTGATTAACGACAGCCTGTCCCCCCTGTGGAACTAGAGCGCATCATCGCCAAGGCAGTCATCAAGATGAGTGTGGACAAGGTGTTCGAAAGTGTTGTGTACTAAAATTGATTAAAAAAACGCACTTTATGGAGTAATTGTTTGTGGGTTCCGCAAATAGTTTATATTTTTGCAGTCAAATTCAATAATAGCTTACCAAATTAAAACAAAATGTTTATGAAAAAAATGAAGTATGAAGAACCATCTTCAAGGGTGGTAGTGACCATGCATCGCGCCCAGCTGCTTGCGGGCAGTGTAGAGACTTCGGGGAGTATAGGATTCGGATCTGATGAGAATTATTATCTTCAGGATGGCGAAAACTTGTAATGTAAGTGTCTAACCTTTTTATAGAAATCTATCGATTATGACTATTCGGAAATATTTTTACGCTCTGCCTGCAATGGCAGCCTTGCTGCTTACTGCATCGTGCAGCAACCAAGAAAATGAAATGATTGAGGCTCCACAGCCCGCCAAGACCCGCATCATCCCTTACACGGTTCAAGTGAATGACAATAGTGATACGCGACTCACACTGAACGAGAGCAAAAAATATACATTTGAAGATGGCGACAAGTTGTATATTTGGGGCAGCGGCGGAGAAGGCGAAGGCGCATGGACAGTTGGCGGCGAGCTGAATTGGGTAGAGGGTTATTCTTTCTCGGGCAGTGTCGCTGTTACGGGAGAACCAAGTGACGTATATGTGAATGTTATTGTTAAAGGAAAAAATGACCAGCTTCTGCCTGCTACTTTTAAAAAGTTTGAAGAAGGCGGTTACAAAGTAGATGAGACAGTGTTTCCTGCTAATGCCATTGCTGCCGATGCCAAAGAAGCAGTGGGGAAATACAGCTTAATTAGTGGCGATGGAAATTTTAGTGGACAGGAATACACTGTCAGTCAGCGGTCGTCGTTTATCGAGTTCGATATCACCCTGGAGGATGGAACGGCAGCAGATGAAGCGCTCGCTGTAAGTATAACGAGCGATGATGAAGCAATCCGTTCGGGAGCTTCTGTAACAACCATAAACGTTGATGGTGCAATTAAGGCTAAGTTCGTAGTACCCTTTGATTCCTATCTCCCATTGAAAAATGCCACTGTCACGCTGGGCACCAAAGATGCCATCAGTTTCGGTGGGGAGGAAACATATCTGTGGTCAAATTACAAGCAGAAGGTGACGAGGACCTATGGCAGCTACCAATTGACGGTTTCTGCTTATGGTCAAGATATAACATCTTCTTTTAAGGTCTTACCGCATAAATACAGCAACACGATTGAAAAGATATTGGAAGAACTTGGCTGTTCAGATGTTGAAATAACGGGTTGCGATATGAAATCAGGCGATGAGAATATATCCATTGAAGGCTATGGCCCTCACACACTGAAAGCTATTGCAAAAGGCACGTCTACTTATAACGTAAAGGGTACGGCCAATATTAACTTCTTGGGTAACGATGTGAATATCCTGCCTCTTGACGTCACATTCACCGTGGCTGACGCTGAAGAATAATTCTGTAATTACGGAGCTTTACCCGTAACACATCCCCTTTCAGACCCTTCTGGTTCGCCTGCCGAACGAGGAGGGTCTTACTTTTAGTAAGGCAACGATATAGCAGTTTACCCAGGAATTCTTCTCCGGCGGTAGCCTTTCCCCTCCCCTCAAGGGGAGGGGCAGGGGTGGGGTCTCAAATATCCACAATGAATTTATTATCGTCTGTGTTTTCTCGGCGGAAAAAGTTAGAGACCCCACCCCTGCCCCTCCCCTTGAGGGGAGGGGAAAGGCTACCGCCGGAGAAGAATTCCTGGGTAAACTGCTATATAATTGCCATAATAATTATGGGCGTCCGTAGGTACAGTTTTTTGTATTTGTCCGCAGCAGCAAAAGTTACTTCTTCAGTCTGCTGACAAATGCGAGAATATGTCCCTACGAGCAGTGGTTATTCTTTGCAGAGGTGCTTCCTGAGTTTGTTGAAGATCCTGATGCCGATGTGTTTGCGGGGAAGGATGTTCGCCGCCATGAGGAGGAATCGCTTTTTAGCGTATTGCCGCCAGGGCAGGGCTTGTGCGAAGCGGCGGGCGATGGCGCGCAATGTTTGGCTCTTGGGCTGACGGATGTAGTAGTAGCAGAAGTCGAAGAGGTATTTGTCGGCCTCGCGGTCCGCGTCGCCCGGCGTGAAGTTCCTCGAAATGGTGTCAGCGATGATGTTCTTGTGGAGGAAGATGGAGGCCGTGTCGGTGCCGTAGGTGATGGAGTCAGGGCGCTGATAATAGAAATAGGTGACGTCGGGAATGAAGACGAGATGGCTCAGGTGTTTCATCTCGAAGAACGTCCAGAGGGCATCCTCCCAGAGCTGCCCTTCCACAAATGTCAGCCCGTAGCGGCGGATGAAGTTGCGGCTGGTGAGCTTGTTCCAGGCGGCATGGACGAAAGGTCGCTCCTTGTCCAGATAGAAGTCTCTCACCTCACGCAGCGTCTTGAACTCTGCCTTTTCGCGCTTGCAAAGCTTTTGCAGGCGCTTCTTCCCGTCGGCTGAGAAGGCGGCATGCCCGCCATAGACCATCTCCACGCTGCTGTCGGCCAGAACGGGCGCCACGAGCTTCTGCACGCAGTCGTCGCTGATCATGTCGTCGCTGTCCACGTAGAGGATATAGTCGCCCGTGGCGGCGTCGGTGCCGGTGTTGCGTGCCGCTGAGAGCCCTCGGTTCTTCTCATGCCGGAGTATGCGGAAGCGGATGTTGCCCCCGTAGGTGGCAATCATCCGCTCGCATTTAGCTATGCTGTCGTCGGGCGAAGCATCGTCGACGAGTATGCACTCAAAACGGTCGTAGGTCTGCCGTATGACCGACTGCAGACAACGCTCCACGTAGGGTGAAACGTTATAGACGGGAATGATCAGCGATAGGGTGATGTCAGTCATCCGCGCTCAATCCATGCCAGCACGTCGCCCTTGCGCACCTTGGCTCCCTGCTTGGCACTGATGTCGACGAGCTTGCCGCCCAGTGCAGCGGGGATGGGCACTATCTCGCCCCATTTCTCGACGAGGTAGCAGAAGGTCTGCCCCTCCTCGTACTTCTGTCCGATGAACGGCTCGATGCACGGGGCGCACTCGCCGTCGCCGTTGAACTCGTAGAAGATCTGTCCGGCCGACGGGCATACCAGGGCATCGGCCTTGGCATGCTTGAAGGCTGCCAGCTCCTCGGGCTTGAGCTTGCCGGCTCCCAGCTTGGCATCCTTGGCTTTCTGTATGTCGGCCAGCAGCTGCTTCTTGGCCTGGCCGCTCTTGAAGGGGCGATACTGCTCGGGGTGCATGGCCAGCTCGAAGAGCTCCTCGTTG
>JAEEGL013633160.1_pt1 | contig 38575 bp, 37 predicted proteins | sample 9134231 | NCBI WGS metagenome assembly JAEEGL01 (sample SAMN16246548, study PRJNA631951) | gut metagenome | biome: gut microbiome; feature: rumen; material: fiber-attached | host: Bos | place: Iran: Karaj | collected 2018-10 | reverse complement strand
TACCCAGCTGTTCTCTGCGATCTCATTCTCGCCGTTCGCGTCGCTGAAATACTTGCCGCACTTCGAGCAGCTCCAGTATGCGCTGTTGCCGGCTGTCGTGCAGGTCTCTTCTACTGCTTCGTGGGCTGTCAGAGTGTGATGCGCTGCTATTACCCAGCTGTTCTCTGCGATCTCATTCTCGCCGTTCGCGTCGCTGAAATACTTGCCGCACTTCGAGCAGCTCCAGTATGCGCTGTTGCCGGCTGTCGTGCAGGTCTCTTCTACTGCTTCGTGGGCTGTCAGAGTGTGGCCGGTTGCGGGTGTTGTTTGATGAGTGCGACTTAATTCTTCGCCACATTCAATACAATAGACCACTTCATCATAACTTCCACCTGTGGTGCAAGTAGCAGCTACTGTGTTCTCATGAACTGAATTTCCAGGCGTGTGCTCGTGAGCCTGAGGATGATCATGCTGGGCACTATACCATGCATCACATGTTGCGCAGTAATAGAACGTGGTACCTGCAGATGAACCAGCCGTTGCGGTATATTCACCAACAGCATAATCTCCGGATGTTGGATGATTTGAACCATTGTGGAGTTGAGCAGAAGTCACCGAAATCTGATCATATTGGTTATATCCGGTTTGGCCTCCGTTTTGTCTCGTTTCGTATAAATTACCACTAACGGGTGCTGATAAAAGAGCAACCACTCCTTTTTTCCCTGAAGAGAAAATATTTGAGCCACCCGCAGTTGTGTAAAGCTGACCATTAACATTAATCACTCCGTTAACATTTAACGAAACATCTGTAAGATCAGACGCCTGCCTTTTGTATCTTCCGGCAGTTGGAGACCATCTACAGGCAATTATATTAGTATTGCTTGAAGAAACGTATCCAATACCTGTAGTTGGATTACTTCCTGTATTATAAAAATCTTTCTCATATGACCATTCATCGGAATCATACAAAAACACTCTAACTCCGCTTGGAATGGAAACAATCGCCCCTTCTGATATATTAATTACACCACCTGGTAAAATCTCAACATCTTGACTAATCGAGAGAGTGCCACTCAAAATGTCAATCGTAAAGTTTCCATTCAATGGTAAAACATAATCTTGCGAACTAAGTGACACACCAATGTTTAATTGAATTTTATTAAGTGATGTCGTACCGTTAACTTTTATTGTTGTACGATCAGTAGCAGGATTATATTTCTTGGAAAAACAAGCGTCTGTACTCTTTAATAAGAAAAGCCCATTGTCTTTTCCAACAAAATTTAATGCAATGGTTTGAGTCGAGCTATTAGCAGAAGTATACGAATGAACAACTTCCGATCCGCCATATTCGATAGTCAATTCTGCTTCAATATTTTGAATATAATATTGTGAAAAAGGAAATATCTTATAAGTACTCCTATTGATATATAGTCTCTCTGACCCTCCTCCACCGCGGAAATCTGTAAATTGAAAGTTTTCATGTACAGTTGCACCATTTTTTACAGTTACCGTTCCATCTCCTGTAATAAATCCGTAAACATATAACACAGATCCTGATTCAGCGATAATAGATGAATCAGAATTCAATTTTATTATTCCATATGCCCCTGTTGGCATGCCGCTGTATCCCTGCACGTTGGATGCTTTTGAATTAACACATAATTCTGAACCGTTCTGAAAAACTATACTTGTGCCACTAGGAATGGTCAGTGAACGATAAAGTGTGCCAACCGACGAAGACGCAACAGGTTCTGGTACTGTTGAATATGTTTCAGCTCCATCCATTGGAACAAGAAGTTTTACTCCAGCAGGAATAGTAAATGACAGCTGGTTCAAAGAACCTATAGCGTTACCATTCTTGTAAACCACAATGGTTCCGCTATTTCCAGCCGCAGAGATTGCATTGTCAAAAAAATCATAAAAAGTCCCAAATGCTCCTTTTTTATAAAACACGGCATTACCGGTCTTATAGAAAACAGCCCTTATTGTATGATCTTCGAGCCCTTGATAATTAAGCGTTGAATTTGAACCAAGTGCCTCATTGTCATCATTAAACCACCCCAAAAACGAATACCCGTTTGCAGGAGTCGCTATTAGAACATAGTTTTTTTCTGAACTTTTTTTGTAAGCCGTATTATATTCTAATACCTCTCCGTCATAACTAATGGAATAACTTCCGTTTACAGGAGCAGCAAATGTTGTGTTCGGGGTTTTTACTGCAACAACAACATTACTAAATGTAAGAGTGGCTTTTCCCTGTGTTGAATTATCTGACTTAATCGAAATCGTAACCGTTTGCCCGATACTAAGAGGAACAGTTGTTGAAGATCCGCTAGATAAGCTCTGACCATTAACTTTGCAGCTATAACTTTGACCTGAAACTGACGTGCCGGCAATCGTCACCGAATCCAGATCCGCTTTTGCTGTAAGGGTTAAACTAGTTGCGTTGTCACTTCCACATGTTCCACTGGTATAGGTTGCTGTTAGAGTATACGTCCCTCCATTTGCGCTAACTGTACCTTTACCACTACTACCAATTGTGGCGCTAGTCTCAAAGTAATTCGAATACGCAAATGTTCCTGTCGGTGTGTAGTCATCAGCATATACCGGTACTGTGATAACCGGCGTTAAGGATAAAACTATTACAAATGCCAAAAAGAGTGAAGAAAATCTTTTCAAAGCTCCTTTAATCATTTTTGTTTTAACCCCTTTTTCTTAGATTTGCGGTTCATTTCAAAATAAATGCTCGCGCCGGCTATCACCGCAACCGCCGACCATATGTGTGCTAGGTGAAACAGATTGTCCGTTTCGCTTTCCCTTAAAAACTCTATCACAAACCTGAACGTGCCATAACACATCAGGTACAGCGGGTATATCTCCCCGTGATTGCTGTTTTTTACTATTTTTATAATTATGGCTGTAAGGAAGACCGCATAGAACACAAGCTCGGCCTCTCTCGTAGGCCATCTTACAGTATGAGATTCTATAAACGGAATTATCTTACCGAGGCAACACCCCGAAAGAATGCAGTTCACGCGTGCGCACGCAAGAGTAAAAACAAGTGGCACGGTGAACTGATCGAATACCTGTCCTGTATCGCGCCTGAACAGCCTAGCGCCGACAAAATACAGCACCGGCATGAAAAAAACCGCTCCGTAGAGACTCATTGCACCGCTCAAACCGCTATCTGGCGCCTCAAGGAACGCAAAGCCCTTGACGCAAAGAACTCCAAACACTATGTGAAGAACCGACAGAGCGGCAAGAACATACCATTTGGCTTCTAGACGATCACGGAACAGCATCAGCCACACAAATGTGGCAAAACAGGCAAACCCAAGCAAGAAATACAGCGGGTGGCCTCTTAAGAACAACAAGAAATCTGTCATCCGATAAAACATGTTTTAGCCGACCGACCTTTCGGCCGGCCGGCTGAATTTTTTATTACCAATCCGGTGTGACAATCGCGTCTTTGGATGAAGCGTCGTGAGTTGATGACAGCTGAGAAAGGACTCCGTCGGTACCGACCGTCACAACCTGCCATGCGTCCTCAACGGCATGTTTTGAACCGTCGTCGGTCCAGCCGGCGGCCTGAACAGTCTGCGAAAGAATCTCTACATGAAGTTGATATCCTTCCGGAGCCGCTGTTATCTGCGTGCAACTGTCAATAAGAACAGAAGTTTCATCGCCGCTGATGACCATATTTTTATGATACCAGAAACCGCCAATTTCAAACCAACCGTTGGTGGAGTTCATTGAAATCGAATAATCTGTACCTTCAACAGGAGCGAGCGGATATATATCCCCTGCAGTGTCCTGCCAGTTAACAACCACGGCTGCGCGGACATAAACGGAGTAACCCGTTTCACCGATTTTCACTTTGACGGCCGATTTGACATTGTTCTCAAACGTCTCGGTTACGCTCGGATCAAGATCGCTGTCAGCTTTAAGAGTATTTGTTACTGTTCCGCTTCGACCTTTGAGTATCGCGTACACAGTGCCGATGGCGGCAACAGCAAGGAGGACAGCAACTATTGAAATTATCAGAATCTTTCTGTTTTTCATTTCGTGTTATCCTCGCTTGCCACTGTTTCAGTGAATGTGTTGTCGATACTGTTTTCGCCGTGCAACCAGTTTTTATTGTTTAGTGAGTTCGTAAACTCAACTGCGGCCGCCTGGCCGCCCGTCACATGGACGCTACTGTCCGGATCGGCGCAGTTGTATCTCCAGCTCCAGTCGGTCACCTCGATAACAGTATACCAACCCGCTTTAAGATTTTTGACGGTAACCGTCTTGTTTGCTGTCATCGTCACATAGATCGGATTGAACGTCGTGTCGACCGAGCCGTTCTGAGCGGTAAGTTTTTCGATCCTGAAGATGAACTTCTCGTTTGACGCACCTGATTTCGTTGTCGAGCTGGAATTTGCATCAGCAACATTCTTTGTGATCGTAAGATCACCGGTCACGCGGGTATTTGTGACGGTAAGCTTGTTAGATCCTTCAGCAATCACAATAATATGATCACTGGGGCTGTACGTCGTGACGATTGTCGGATCGTTGAGATCGCTTTCGGTTATGTCAATCACTTCGCCTATAAAGAACTCGTTACTCAAGGTAATCGACTCTGTAGTTGCTCCGCTCATCGTGATGGCGAAATTTCTATTCAAACTACCGTTGAGTTTCCAACCGAAGACATACTTCTTGCCACTTGCGTAGTCTGCAGCATACTCACTGACAACAGCTTTTTCAACCGTAAGCTTACCGATACGACGCTTGTTCGCAAAGGTGAAGTCTTCTGATTCGGTTATAGTCACAGTCTTTTTCGCCGGTGTCTCAAAGAGATCAGCCACTGTGTACGAAGTGCCGAGAATGTTTGTGAAGAACACCTCATCCGTCTTTTCGGCGATCGTGACGGTGACACCCTTCGGGACGGTCACTTTAATGCCCGTTGCGTTGCTGGGTTTGACATCATAATACGTTGTCACCCCATCAAGGGTAACACCGAATTTGAATGTCTCGTTTTCGTCAGCATACTTGTCGACAGTCTTCTTTATGTAGAAGTCAACGACGGGACGGGTGTTCGTGATCTTGACAGTGTTGTTTGAATCTGCTGTGTCTTCTTCAACCGTAATCACGGCATTGTTGCCGGTCACATCGAAGTAGGCGGGAACAGTTTCAACGATCTTGACGGTGTCGCCTACAAGGAAGGTCACGGGAATTGTGTATTTCGCCGTATTACCGCCGTTCATCGAAATGTTGAACGACCCTGTGGGACTTGCGGAACCGTTAAGGAAGTATTGGAAGCTGAATGTCTCGTTTTTGTCAGGAGCGTAGTTGCTTACCAGGTTCTTCGTGACGGTTATAGTTCCCGTACGCCTGATGTTATTGAAGATTAGCTCTCCAGTGGTTATCAGCTTAGCGATGCTCTTGGCTTCATCGGTTTTGAAGAGATAGCCAACCGTTTTGCCGGTGTTGTCGAACAAATCATCGGTAATCTCCGCAACAGTTATTGACGAACCGTACATTACCGTACTGATAGTTAGCGTATGTCCGCCCTGAACCGTTTCGACGGTATCCGTTCCGGCTATCGAAACGTTGAAACGGAAATTCTTGCCTTCATCGGCGGTTCTGTCGACGTTCTTTGTTATCTTCAGTGTAACTTTTTCTCTGGTGTTAGTGAAGATAACCGTCGTCTTGCCGTAACGCGGACCGATATTCGCGGTCTCATCGCCGCCGTTCATCTCAATCTGAGTTTCAGAAGCTCCGTAAACCGCCCACGTGGTTACATAGGTACCGTTCTTATCAGTCTCAATTACGGTTATTGACGTTCCGACGGGAACGCTGATAGCATCGGAGGTCTCGCCAGCCTTGATGCCGGTCTGATCGCCTTTCTTCACGGTTGTTCCGTTTACAGTAAACTGGAAGAGGTAATCTTTGTCATCCGGGTCAAGCGAATCCTCTACATCCTTCTTGACGTGAATATCAATCGTAAGACGTTCGTTTGTGAACGAAACGGTCTTTGATTCGGTCATAGAAACTGTCTGAGGATCAACAGGCTTGAATATCTGAGCATACGTGTAGTCGACATTATTGTACGACTCATACGTCCCGGTCATGACCTCGGTTACCGTGACATCAATACCTTTCGGGACTTTGATCGTCACTCCATCGGTCGAACCGCCTTCGGCAACTGCTACAACGTCATTAACAGACTTTGTTTCGCCTCCGGCGATAGTTGCGGTGAAATTGAATTTCTTTCCGACGTCGATATCGTTTTTAACGAACTTTTTGACAGTCAAATCAACGTCGGGACGTGTGTTTGTGACCGTGTGAGTGTTATTACCCTCTGCAACCGTAACTATCTCGTTATTACCAGTCACCTCGAAATTGGAATCTATCTCAACTTCTACGATCTTAACTTTATCCCCGACAAGGAACGTGCCCGGGATATCGACAGTCTTGGAAGCGCTGCCTTCCATGGAGATTGTGAACTCTCCCGCCTTTTCGGTACTTCCGTTGAGATAGTACTCGAACTTATAGGTCTTGCTCTTATCGGGAGCATAACTGCTTGTTATGCTCTTTGTGAGCTTGATGATACCAGTACGGCGGGTGTTTGCAAACGTAAGAGACTCATGCACTCCCTCGATATCGCCTGTGATTGTCTTGGTCTGTGCCGCGGGTGTGTTAAACAGCTGAGCAACAGTGTATGCGCTGTCAGTAGTCGGATATTTGTCATCCGTTATTTCCGAAACTGTGACACTTACGCCCTTCGGTACGGAAACAGCAGTGCCAGTTGTGTCACCGGCTGTCACGCTGTAAGGTGATTCAGTCGTGAATCCCGTGCCTTCGACATTGAATCTGAAGGTCTTACCGTTGTCAACGCTGTTGTCGACCGTCTTAACGATATAGAAGTTTACGTTCGGACGCTCGTTTTTAATGGTGTGGGTATTGCTACCCGCTGCCATTACAAGCTCCGTGCCGCTTCCTGTGACAGTAAAGTTGCTGTCCTGGTTAACTTCGGTCACGATGACTTTGTCGCCGACAAGCAGACCCGAAATGGTGTATGCGCTTGACTCTGAGAGATCAATGTCAAACTTGTATCCGGGGTCTGAATTTCCGTTCACAGTATATGTAAACGAGTAAGTTGCTGACAGATCCGGCGTATACCCGCTCACGACCTGCTTCGTGACAGTAAGTGTAGCCGGGATACGCTTGTTCTCGAAGGTGAGATTCTCGCCGCCGGAAATGGTCGCGGTCTGTGCCGCAGGTGTGGTGAACAACTGAGCAACCGTGTAGCTGCTGTTCAGATCCGGATACTTGTCGCTAGTGATTTCCGAAACCGTGACACTTACGCCCTTCGGTACGGAAACAGCTGTGCCGGTTGTATCCCCGGCCGTCACGCTGTAAGGTGATTCAGTCGTGAATCCCGTGCCTTTGACATTGAATCTGAAGGTCTTGCCGTTGTCTACGCTGTTGTCAACCGTCTTGAGGATATGGAAAGTAACATCAGGACGGGTGTTGGTTATTGTGACAACGTTGTTTGCATTCGTTGACGTGATCGTAAAGGTCTTCGGGCCGTCCTGAGTCATATTTGAATCAAGTCCGGTCTCAGTTACCTTGACGGAAATGCCGACAGGCAGATTCTCAATGAGCGTGTAGGCCTCGTCAGACCCGGTCATCGTTACGGCGAACGCTACGTCTACGCCGTCAATTGTATACTTGAAATTGAATACTGTTCCGTTTGTATAGTCGGGAGCATAGTTGCTCACTACTTTCTTTATGACTTTGAGAGAAGCGGTCGGACGGGTGTTCGTGATCTTTATGGCGTTACCGTTGCCTTCGACGATCGTGACCTCCTTCGGGCCGTCCTGAGTCATATTGGAGTCAAGACCGGTTTCGACTATCTTGACCTCGTCTCCGACAAGCAGGTTCTCGATCGTGTACGTTCCCTTCTTGGTGCTTGAGGAAGGAGTGATTGTAAAAGAATCGATCTTTGTCCCGTTGACATAGTAGTCGAAGCTGTACGCCTTGTTCGTGTAATCGGGAGCGTAGTTGCTGACGACTTCCTTAGTAACGGTCAGCGAGCCGGTGCGACGGGTGTTGCTGAATGTCAGCTCCTGCGTGGACGTCAGGTTAGCAATGCTCTTTGCGCTTTCGGTGTTGAAGAGATCACCGATTGTCATTCCGGTATCTCCAAATATATCCTCTGTGCGCTCGGTAACGGTAATCGGCGAACCATACATTATATTATCGATAGTAAGCGTCTGCCCGCCTTTAACCGTTTTCGTTGTAATAGTATTGTTTATATTGACGTCGAAATAGAAGTCCTTGCCGTTATCGAGATCAGGCTTGTCAACCGTCTTCGTAATCTTAAGAGTAACTTTGTCTCTCGTATTTGTGAACACGACGGTCGTCGTATTGTAGCGTGTTCCGATATTAGCTGACCAGTTCTCATCAACAGGAGATTCATCAGCTCCGTAAATCGCCCATTTGGTCGTATACGTGCCGTTCATATCCGTCTCTGTGACAATCACCTCAGAACCGATCGGAACCATGACGGCGTCGGATGTCTCTCCGGCCTTGATGCCCTCAAGCTCGCCCTTCTTGACGGAAATTCCGTTTACAGTAAATTTGAAGCGATAATTGGAATCGGCGGGATCGAGCGATTCCTTTACGTCTTTTACGACATAAATCTCAATCTGTTTTCTTCTGTTGGTGAACTCAATGACCCGATCGCTATTCAAAGCGGTTGAAATGGCGACATTGCCGTAATTACCGCTGTCTATCTTTGTATCAAAGATCTGCCAGACAGTCATACCGTTTTCATATTCGGCATTGTCTTCTGTCAGCGTAAAATCGATTCCCTTCGGAACTGTGACAGATACGCCGGTCGCGGTTCCCCCGACAGCGGCAGAGGTCGCGGTCGCGGTCTTTGTTTCGCCGCCTGTTATTGCAACCGTAAATCCAAACGACTTTCCGACATCGGAAGCAAATCCGTCGACGTACTTCTTTATAGTTAGAGTAACGTCCGGACGGGTGTTCGTGATCGTGACGTTGTTTGTCGCAGCGCCGATCGTGATTTCCTTCGGGCCGTCGTTTGTGAGGTTTAAGTCGTAGCCCTCGGTCTCGGTGACGGTAACTTTCGAGCCGACCGGGAACGATCCGATCTCCTCGGAAGCGGTATCAGTACCGTTCATGGTGATCTCAAACGTTCCGCTCGTTCCGTAGTCAGTATTGTACGAGAACTTGTACGTCTTGTTCTTGTCCGGCGCGTATGAGCTTACGACATTCTTGGTCACGGTGAGCGGGGCGTTTGCACGAATATTGGTGACGCTCGCAGAGTTGCTGTTTGCGCTGATCGTTATTTCGTTGCCAACATCACCGGAAACAGCCATGTTGGCCGGCGTGTCCTCTGTGAGGACAATCTTCGTGCCGATCGGGAACTCGCCTATCGTTGTCGACGCAGTTTTGCTGTCTGCACCGGTCATCACGATATCGAATTTGTAAGCGTCATTCGACACGCCGTTTACGGAATAGGTGAAACTATACGTCTTGCCGTCCGCATAGTCAGCCGGATAGTCGCTGACAACCGTCTTTGTGACGGTGAGCGTTCCGGTTCCGCTCGTGTTGGTAATCTGCACGGCGGCGTCTGCGGTCATCGGCCCGACAGGAGCAACAGTTGACGCCGCAAATACCTGCGACTCGGCATCCGTCAGAACCTCGGTTACCTGAACAGTCGAGCCGTAAGGGATGTTTTCAATCACGAGCGGCGCACTTACAGAGACCTTAGCGCCATTTGTGCTCTTTGCGTCAACGTTCGGATCTGCGGTATAACCGTCTTTATAGGAAACCGTATAATTGACCGTAAACTGATACGTGTCTGTATAGATGCTCGCGTACTGAGGAGCAAGCGTACCGACATACGCTTTTGTGACGGTCAGATTGTATCTCGCGATCTCCCAGACGGCGTAGAGGGTGTTGGACTTATCGTTCGCCGCATCGATATCCAGGTTATCGGCTCCGTAATTGCCGGTCTCTTCGCCGGTGAGGAAGACCTCGCCGTTTCTGGTGAGCGACCATCCCTTGAACTCGTATCCTTCCCTCTCGACGATCGTGCCGGGCTGGACGTGGAACACAGAGTTCACGTTGATCTCTTTTGTGATCGTGTTGTACGTCGTTCCGCCCTCGGAAACCGTGCCGGCTGTAAAGTCGGTCGGAGCCGTGGAGGTGAACGTACCGCCGTTGGCGTCATAAGTCAGATGCGTCTTGTCAGGAACCGCGGGGAGATATTTCGCTTTGAGGCGGACGGTATATCTGTACTCGTAGTCACCTTCGCTCGTCGGAATGCTGGCGATAACTTCCCAGTCGCTTTCGCTAGTGCTACCCTTTGCACGGCGCTCAACCTTGACGCCGCTGCCCTGGATCGTGACAGCGAATTTTTCGCCGGGATAACGGACGTCACCGGCTTCCGCCCAGTGCCCGTGGCCTGTCTCTGTCTCAGAGTAGACCCACACCATCGGCTGCCAGCTGCTGAAGTGCATGCTGCTGTCATCCGGATACGTAGCGGCGATCGCGTAAGTATCGGAGTTGTCGGCATAAAGCAGGCCGTCTCTATAGAGAGTGCTGTTGTTGGCAAAGTGTCCTTCGCCCGCAACCGCGTCGTACTCAAGGTAAATACCCTTCGCGCCTATGAGTTTACTGCTCCACTTTGCGTAGAGATCAAGCTTTTGAGTTATCCAGAAACGGTCTCCGCCGTCGTTGCCCACGAGATCGGAGTTCCACGGTTCATTATGACCATTCTCTGGATCACCACTGAGGTCGCCCCACTTGTCCATTTTATCGGTCAAGTCGGTGGTCTTGTCGTACGTTGACAACCCGCGGGTGTTATCGTTTATTCTTGTTCCGCCGTAGAAATAGCTGTTAGAGCTGAAATTCGGGTCCGTGTACCAGCCGAGGAAATAGTACATATCGCGGCGGCCGGTCGGGATGCTTATCGTTCCGCCGTTGGAAACGCGGAAGTTCATCACCTGGCTGGCGGAACCCCAGTCAAGAGACCAGTCTTTCGTGCCGTCACTAGCCGATCCGGCGTTCGGATGCAGGAATACCCTGTACTGTACCTGCCTCCATTTTGCATAAACCGTGATACCTTCGGTCATGGTCGTGAAGGTGTACGGATGAGTGCACGCGTCATCGATGTACCAGCCCTCGAATACGAAGCCGGCATAATCGTCAGGCGTGTAGTAATTTGCGCCGCCTTTATTGTAAGACGACAGGTTGGAATCGTAATCTACGCCCTCAATCAAGTGCAGTTCACCGCGGCTCGAGTAACCCTGTACCGGGTTGTTGTTTCCGTCGACGTACTGACCGTCCATAAACAGAATATCATACTGAAGCGGAACGAAACGGATGTAAAGATTCGTATAGGATCCGTTGCTTACAGTTGCGTAACGACCGTTTCCGTCTTTTTCACCAAGAGACGTCCACGCTGTGCCATTTGTACTGTAAGCGCTTGCCTTATACCCGTTATATTTATCCGTTATATAGAAAGTTCCGCCTGAAGAAGTTACGCTATTCGTCGGATTGTTAAGCGCCGGCCAGCTTCCGTCTGCATTCTGCTTGTACCATCTGATGGTTGCACCGGTCTGATGTGAAAAGCCATAGAATGTTTTTGAAGAACCACCGTCGGGGAGAATGAACGCATCGAGGAACGTGGTTGTTGTACCTCTTCCATCATTCTGATCATTCCATCTGTAATCAGTCGGCCAGGTATAACCGTTTGATACAAGCGTTGAACCGTAAAGGCCTTGTAACTGGTGTATCGTCAGATAGCCGGACGAAGAAGTTTTTAGTTTGAAACGTTCGCCGGTATAAACCGCCGCTTCAAGCTTGTAATATGGTCCTTCGTACGGGATAGAATGAGTATAAACCGTACCAGTGTACTCCGATTCAACGTCTACTTCTTGACGCAAATAGCGCGTGCCATTATACTGCGTCTCATTTCTTTCATAACGAGTACCCGTATATTCTTGATTACTATTGGGTAAATAGTATCTGTAACGTTGTCCTCTCCACTCAGATCTCAGTTGAACATACTTGCCATCAACGAGAGCATATCGTGTACCCGCCCCATAACCGTTTGATGTACTGACACTGTATGTGTAGTAATACCAATAGGATGAGCCAATCCACGGATCATAATAGAAAACCTGGACATATTCTCCACTGATAAGAGCATACTGTGTACCAGTTGTTGATGTCGTTACAACGTATTGAGTTTCTGTGCCAGAAATATAGTAATAATGTCCGCCCCTCTCAGTAAGCTGGACGTACCGTCCGTTTATAAAACCGTATTTCGGACTGCCGACAGTATTAGCCGCATAATCAGCTTCATCAGTATAGTACCAAGTGTCACCGGTTTTGGTTAGGAGAACGTAGTTTCCGTTTACAAGCGCGTAAAGCGGGTCAACAAGCTCTTCCGTTTCAACGTAATTGGCGCCGGCGATCGTATACCAGGTCGTGCCGCCGTCGTTTGTGAAGATCGGAACGTACTGACCGTTTACATAACCATACAGATCGCCCGTCGTATCAAGCGTCGCCTCATAAGCATTATTGTTACTATTCTGAATCTGGAAAGTCAATGTAACAACGTTTCTGTCATAGTAAACGTTAAGTATTGACGTGCCTTCCGGAACGATCTCGACGTTGGAATCCATGTGGTCATAATGAAAACCGGTATAACGTTTATTTGTACCGTCTACGATCGCATAAGCACCATCGCCCGTACCGGTAGTCGTGACAGTAGAGATGTACTGACCGACGCTGCCGACGCGAGTGATCGATTCGCCGAAATCATATCCTGTACCGCTGACGTTCTGTTTCCAGATAATGACGGTATAGTTTGCCGTTGCATTCGGAATCCAGCTCGCGTAGATTGTTGTGTTCGCGGTAAGCGTTTCTCCAAAAGTGAATTTGCCGGTCGTATCCGAAGGATTTTCAGCGTGCGCGTCGGCGTGCGCTTTCGTATCATACCAGCCGCCGAACGTGTATCCGAAACGCTGCATAACAATATCGGAATCGGGATATTCTTCGGGATCGACTGTATTGTCGTTATCCTCTACGAACTGAGGAGCAACGTAGGTAGCGCCCTTGCCGTTTTCATCAAACACAAGCCAGTGACCGCCGGGAGCGTACGCGTAGAGATCGATGTCGCCGGTGATTCGAACCCAAACGGGGTTGTTGTAAATATACTGCTTTGCCGCATCACCGGTAAGAGCGGGCGTCATAGTAGCCGTCGGGCTTTCGCTGCTGCCGAGCTGTGTATAAACGCCGATAAAGTTATTATACGACCCCTGCTCGAGCTTCCAGCCGAGGAAAGAAGCCGCCTCGGTATAAGGAGTATAAGGAACGTTTATGCGGAAATTGAGTGACTCGCCGTTCGTATAACTGTCATATCTCTGAAGCGCGTAGTCAACGCCAAAGCACGTCACGTGCAGCTCATCGTAGAACGTGACGGTATAGCGCTTATAGAGCATAGCGTAGAAATTGAGTTCCGACCCGTGGTTCGCGTCATTGAACGCGGCCTTCACGGCGTCGCGGACGCCCTGAATGGTAAGCGCATTTTCGGCGTCGGCTACGGTATACGCTGTATTGGTGGTCCATCCGCGGAACAGAGCGTTGGCAGCCGTCGTTGCCGTGATGCCCGGCTCGTAGATCAGGCGCTCATATTCGCCGGTCGTGTCGATAGTGTCGGAATACTTGACGTCGACCGTCTCGACAGGCGTTGCGCCCGACGCGGTCGATTCGTAAAGATTTACCGTGATTATATCGTTTTCACCGATAATAAATATCGAGAACGAGTTGGTTTTGAAGGTTATGTTTTTGCCGGAGACGATAAGACCGTCGTCTGCGTCAATAATTTCGGCGTAGATCACGCCGGACTTGCCCGTCGCGCTCTTGGCAGCAGACACGGCTTTCTTGAACACCGACGAGGAAACGTAGGCGGAATCGCTGATCTCTATCTTCTTCTGAGACTTGCTTATCGCGTTGGCATCCTCGAGAACATGGAGAACGTACACCGACTGATTGTTGCGTATGTTGGCGTTCAGGATCGTTACGGTGACCTCGTTTTTGGGCTGTACCGTTCCTCCCGACTTTCTGCCGCTGACCGCCTTTATATCATAAACGCAAAGTATATTGCTGTCAGAAGGAGCAAAACTGTTCCTGACCGTTGATATGGTCGCGGTCGCGCCGGACTGGAGCCCTTCGACCTCAATATCGGGCTGGGGCATTGTGGCGTAATCGATCGCTTCAGCAAGTTGTTCGAGTGCATAGATCGACGTGGTCGAGCACAGCATCACGAAAGCCAGGAGAAGCGATATTAATTTTTTAGGTGCTGATATTTTTCTCATTGCTTAATATCAATCTCCTTAGGGATTTGCTGTGGTTTCGACGGCCATAAGACCGCTATCCTGTGCGACCTGAGCAGCTGTTTTGTCTCCGGTCTTCTGAACTATGTAAGCTCTGAACGTCAGCGACGCGCTGGTGCCGCGCGGGAGGTTCTGGCTAACCTTAAGTTCACATTCATCGACAAGCTTTGTGAGGATCGGGAACTCAAGCGTTTCCGTTCCGGTCAGCGCCGTCGTTTCGTTCGCAACCGTCGTTTCGGGCGTTCCGGATGTTTCACCGTTGACTTCTCTGTACCAGAGCGTGTCTGTGAGCTTTGTCCAGCCCGCGGCGATGCTGTATTCCACCGTCGACGGCAGGCCGCTGTCATCTACAGAGATGAAGACGTAAGCCGGCATTCCTGTGTAACCCGTCACGCGGACCGTCGGATCCTTCGGCACATCAACGCCGGGCATTAGCTTGTATTCATTTGCCTTGACCTCGGAGGTACCGAGCTTATACGAGCCGTCCGACTGACGAACCGCCTCATGCTCAAGCACCATGATGTTCTTCGCGAGCGTCGCCGAAACTTTTACAGAGCCGGTCGCGCTGACCTGCTGTACATATTTGGCGGAAACATAGCCGATTACCGAAAGAAGAAGCACGGCCGCCATGGCAATCAGCGCGATTTTTGTTATCTTTCCGCGCTTCGCAAGAAGTTTTTCACTCATTCTTATAACCGCCCTTCTCAATCGATCTGCGTGAACGTGACGAGCACGTCAAAATCGAGGTCGACGTCATCCATGGCAATCGGATTTGTATCGGTTTCGTCATGCCATCCGCTGGTGTCGAGCGCGTAGACCGCGTCTGTGATCGCGAATGTGAGATTCTCCGTCGCCGTTCCCGTGCCCGGGATGAGGTCCGCGCCCGCAAAAATCACCCTGCCTTCGGCGGGGGACTTTGTTACGTTGTCCATTGTAACCGTGACATAATCAACACCGGCCGGGAAAACAAGCTCAACCGTGTATCTCACGGCAACTTCGGATTTGTTCGTCAGTTTGACCGTGTAAGTGTCCGCCCCGTCGGATGTTTTCACAAATATGCCATCCGCCTCATAGAACGAGATGTCACCTGAGCCTTCAACGGCAACGTTGATTTTTGCCGCCCGGCCGCTGCCCGACGCGCTTCCGCTCGTGGCGTAGCGAGCAAGCATGCCCGACGTCATATACACCGAAAAGAGTACGAGACATATCATGATGCTCGCTATACGAATCGGTATATTCACTTTCCTGCTTTTTCTGATGTGCATGCGTCTGCGATCTCCTCGTTCTGCTTGTTTTCGTTATTGTTCCCGGAGCCGGCTTCGAGCTCGGCCCGGAGTTTCCTGATTTCCTCCTCAACGGAAGCGGCATCAGGAGCCGTTTCGCCCTTAAGTTCCGCGATTTCAGCCTTCAGGGCTTCGATATCCTTTTCGGATTCCCTGCGCTCGTTCTTCCACGACCTGACCATCAGGAGCGCGGCAAGCGCGAGGATCGCAATCGTTCCGGGGACGCTTTTCAGAGCGTTTACGACAACTCCGACGTACGGGATCCTGAAGCTGAACTTTCCTTTGATCGCGCTTGCTGAGATCCAGCCGTCGTCGACGTTGTTTGCGTCGCCCTGAGTTTTTATTCTGAATTCCTCGGTGTCGATTTCAATGATACGGTGTATCACAAGGCTGTCGCCCTGCTGAAACACCACTATGTCTCCGACCTCGAACGAATCCGCCGTCTTTACGATGACGAGGTCGTTCACGTTGAGCGTCGGCTCCATGCTGCCGGTGAGCACAATCGACATCCCGACGCCGAAGGGCATCGGCATTTCGTTGTGGAACATCCTTCGCGCGTTCCAGGTATATACGGTCAGACCGACTGTCAGGCCGATTATGATTATGAGAAACGCCCTGAGGATTATTCTTCCCGCTTTCATTTCAGTATGCGGCTCAGGCCTGCTCCGCTTCCCTGTCTTTCTTCTTCCATGCGGCAAGTATTATAATGAATACAAGCGCGATGAGCGATACGGCCGCGAGGACCGGGATGCTTGCCGATTCGCCGGTCGGCGGGTTCGGAGTTCCTCCGCCGCCGTCGGAGACCTCGGCCTCCGTGCGGATGATTATGTGGAGCTCGAGGCTTTCGCCGCTCGCGGCGAGGTTGCCGAGCATGGTGTCGAACTCGTCGTTCGCGTCAAGACCTTCGCCGTCGGTGCGCTCAAACGGCCAGCGCCACTGGATCGTATAATCGGCGATGTGGTCGGGCGAAAGGTTGCCGTTTTCGACGATCGGGTCGAGCTCAAGCACGGGACGCCATTCATCGGCGCTTCCGCAGAGATATTTGCCCGTGTAGTCGTACATTTTCGCCTCGACGGGGATCGTGTACTCGGTGTTCTCAAAATACGCATCGACATAGAAACGGTATTTGAGGGATTTTGTTCCGGTGTTGTGGAGAGTGAAAGTGTAATCGTTCTCCGTTCCGGGGGCGATGACCTTGTCGGTGTTGTTGAAGCTGTTGACCGTCGTCACGAGCTCGCCGTTTTCATAGGCGACTTTGAAGATCTCGATGTCGGTGTGGGTTGACCAGACGACGTTTTCGTCATAGACCTCGAGTTTCGGGTCGTCGGAGAGCTTTTTCACGGTCGGAGCCTGCGCCTTTGATGACGACGCGCCGAGCTTTGTGAACGACGCGCTTACAGCCGGCGCCGCCGCGGTCTTTTTGCGGGTGACCGTCAGCTGCGTGTCGCCGTAAGCCTCGGTGAGGCGGATGTAATTCCGCTTCTGTACCGTCGCGTAGGAAAGAATCTGCGAGCCGAGCACGGCGAGCGTGCAGAACTCCAGTACAATGAGAACCGCTATCGCGAGCCATAGTACCGAACCGGTTTTTTTATTTTTTTTCAGAGAAGCATATTCATTCATGCCCTTGCTCTCCAATCTTTTTCTGCTGTCCTTAATTCTGAGATCAAATCCGATACATATATCCGCGCGCAAATGTTTTGTACGCGCATATCCGAGCCGGATTTTGAGTGATGAGTGATGAGAAATGAACGATAAGCGTTCATTATGCATGCTGCATTCAAAATCCCGCTTCCCCGCCCCTGCCACAATCGGGGCGGGGAAAGCATGATTCTAGTTTTAAACTTTATTTCAGACCGTTAAACCTGAATTAGTCGATCTGAACCGCGGTAGCTACAAGAGTTGCGCTAAGATCGGTAGAAATCTTACTTCCTTCTGCAAGCTCTACGACACCAGCAGCAGCAACATTGCCGAGATAGGTATCAGCCATGTCACCAAATTCGATAGCAGTGGGTGTTACAGTAGTATCAGAATAAGTTGCATCAGCAATTTCTGTCTCAAAAGCCCATGCCCAAGAAAGCTCGAATTTGAAATCCATTACCTTATTCGGGTCGAAATCCATGGAAATCACAAGGTTGCCTTCTTCATCAGTTGTTACCTGGGCATTAGAAGCACCAGAAACCATACCTTCAAGAACGGGAAGCAATTGAGCCATTATACTAGTATCGTTAACAATAGCTTCTGCTTCTGCAAATGAGAAGCCAGCAACATTCACTCCAAAGGTGGCTGCTGTTTCAACGAGACTAATCGGAGTTCCACCAGCTTTTGACACCTTGATATCCCATTTTACAGGATAATAATCTTTAGCAAGTTTGAATGTGTTAAAATATCCATACTCGCCGTCTTTAAGAACAAGGTTCGTGTAATCAGTATATTCTCCTTCCGGAAGAACAACGTCTTTAAGATTCTTTATTGTGAGGCTGTAACGCGTAGCAACTTCAGGAGTTCCCTTTACAGTTGCTGTGAGATTGCCGTTTTCAAGATCCTCTGAACTGGTTCCGGGAGCGACAACTTTGTCCTCAAGGGCAGATATTACAGAATACTCACCCTCATATACGGACGGAGCATTGTCACCAGTTTCAGCCACTTCATGTGTAGGGTACTGAATGTCAAATACATCACCGCCGCTGATGCCGAGGACGATTCCCCACTTAGCAACGCGGGCAGAATCCTCACCGGACGCCTTCGTTACATATTTTGCGAACGTGCCGGAGATCGCGCACGTTGTCAGAAGAGTCGCGACCAGGAGAATGGAAGCGATTCTCATCATTTTGTTTTTCATTATGAAAAACTCCTTTCATTATTGCCTCACACGGAGGCTTGTTTTATTCTCCCCTCAATCCGGGGAATGATTTATTACCGGGCATCCGCGCAAATGCGTTTTCGCCCATCCACGGAGAATGCCGCGGCATTTTATATTCATTCCCCCGGTGTGGCTTCCAAGGGAAGAATGTCTAAATAGTTATGAGTGATGAGTGAACGGGGGCGTTCGTAATTCATCGGTTCGTCAGTCATCTCTCTCATTTCGTTCTGCGTTCTGCGCTTCTTTAAGTTTTCTGAGTTCTTCGAGCTCTTTGAGTAGCGCGTCGGTGTCCTTTTTCTTTTCCTTGTCGTTCTTTTTGCGGAGAACGACCTCAAGGACTATGAGAAGCAGAACCGGAACTGCAATGCAGACGATAAGTCCGGGAGTTGACTGGAGGAACATGGCGACCGAGCCGAGACCGGGCAGGACGGTTCCCGTCCATTTGCCGACAAGTTTTTCGACCGGAATGCTCATCCGGTCGGCGGCGTTGTTGTTATCGCCTCGCGTGCGGAACGAAACAAGGTTTCCCGATCCGTCGTACTCAAGAGCAACGACTCTGTGCGTCACGACGGCATTGCCCTTTGAAGAATCGGGATCGAAGAACGAAATGACGTCGCCGACGTTCACGTCCTCGGGCTTTGCGTTCCTCATTATAATAAGATCGCCGCTAGCTATCTTTTTTGACGTTTCGGTCTTTCCGTCAATCGTGACCTCAAGGACCCTGAGCTTGTCAGTACGGTTTACGAATATCTCGGCCGTCACGGCTTTCAGCCCGTCTGCGACCTCCTCGTCGAAGGTCATGTTAATCGGGAACATTGGAGAAAACTCCGCTTCCGTCGGCGGGTTCATCGAATCGGTCAGGACTATCAGCGGCGCGTATCCGCCGAATGTCGGGACCTCGTTCTTGTTTATCAGACCCTTGATTATCATCGTGAGATTGATGATCAGAACGGGTGCGAGGATAACGCAGATAATAATGCCTACGACCGTCAGCGCCTTGCCGCCGGGCGATAGCTTATCCCGCTTTGTATTCTTTTTCTGTCCGTCTGTTTCTGTCATCAGATCCCTGCTCCGGTATAATCCGTTTTTTCGCCGTTTTCGGCCGTTTCAGGCCGCACGGAAAACCGGGCCGATAATCAGCCCTATAATTAATTCGTATTTTACCACGGTCGGCAGCTTTTGTCAACCTCAGAAATACATAAAAAACGTCGGTCGGAGTTTTTTACAATTTATTCATACTATGTATGGACAAATAGTGAACTCGGAGCAAAAATCACTCTGTGTCACGGTGGGATAAAAGCAAAAAAGCCGCCCGCAGGCGGCTTGGATTATAGGATTATTCGTCTTCTTCGGGCTCTTCCTCGTCCTCGTCTTCGAAGTCCTCGTCATCGTAGTAGTCTTCGTCATCGTCGTAGTAGTCGTCGAGCTCGTAAAGCTCCGATTCGACGTCGCCGAGGTCATGATCGAGCTCGTCGAGGTAATCGTAGATGCGGTCGTTCTCCTGCTTGAGATCGGCAACCTCCGCCGCCATTTCGTCAAGCGTTTCGATTATCGTCGAAATGAGCTTGCCTTCCGGCTTGTCCTCGTCGATCTTGAGCCCCGCGAGAAGTCCCTTAAGATACGCTGTCTTTTCTGTGATGTTCATTTATGTGCCTCCTCATTTTATGCTGAGTCTTATGTCAAGCATCGAATAATATTTCTCAAGTTCCGGACGGACGCCCTTGCGGTGTACCATCTGGCAGACAAAATACTGTCCGAGACAGTTACCTTCGACCATTATCCAGCCGTTGTCCGTCAAAGCGAGATCCCAGCCTGTGTACCGGTTGTCCGGCAAAACGGTCGCGAGCTCCTTCGCGAGCTCCACGGCTTCGCGCCAGCGCGGTATTCTCATGCCGATTAGCTGCACACCCGTGTCGGGGTGCGAAAGGAATTCGGTCCCCTTCTCGTCCTTGCAGTATGTTATGATGCCCGTAAGCGGATCGATCGCGCAGCATATACCGCCGGCGCCGGCGTTGTCGACCACCTTGTTGCCGCACCCGGCGCGGAAAAACGGGAAAAATATCCTGACTTCGTCGTCGAGGCGCATCGTCGTGATGCGGACGGTGTTGACAGACTGCGGATGTATCCTCCCGAGCTGTTCGCTCTGGGTTATGACCTCCTCAAGTACGGCGCCGTCGCGGTATTCCTTGTAAAAATCTGCCCATTTCGGCGGAGTTTCGAACAGCTTAACGCCGTTTCCGAAGCTGTCGTCTATCGGCTTGGCGATAAATCTCGGATGCCTTTCGGTAAAGGCGGAGTAGATCTCCTCGTCTTTTTTGACGACTTTGGCAACCTCTCTGCCATAGTATTTCTTGAAGCACTGATAGGTGAGGGCCTTGTCGTTGAAAAGCTGCTCGTTCTCGTCGCGGTTAACCTTGCGGATGAAATACACGCGCTCGTAGTCGGAAACGTATCTCCTGCGCTCGGCCTTGGATAGCTTCCAGAAGCAGAAAAGCAGATATTCCTCGAAGGTGAAGTATCTTAGACTCTTCTCCCTCATCATATCTCTTTTGAGCCTGCGGAGCTCCCTTCCCTGAGGCGGTTTGCGGAGTATCGTGTTTATCGCGCGGTCGGCCGCTTTGGAGCGGAAAATGCTGTTCCCGACGTATCTGAGCGGGAAAAGCAGCTTCGAGGTGCGGAGAAACGTTGAAAACTTCATCGGTAAAACCCGGGCGCGTCCGTGCCGTCAGGCGCGCTGCAGATATTCGCCCGTGCGGGTGTCTATCTTAATTTTTTCGCCAGTCTCTATGAAGAGCGGGACCTTTATCTCGGCGCCGGTCTCAAGCGTTGCCGGCTTGAGTGTGTTTGTGGCGGTGTTGCCGGCAAAGCCGGGATCGGTAGCCACGACCTCAAGCTCAACGAACATGGGCGGCTCGACAGAGAACACGTTTCCCTTGTAGGAAACGAGCTTGCACATCATTTCCTCCTTGACGAAACGGAAGTTGTCCCCGACTATACTGTGCGAGACGAGCACTTCCTCCCACGTTTCAACGTCGGAGAAATGATAGAGATCGCCGTCGTCGTAGGAATACATCATATCCCTGCGCTCGACGTACGCATTTTCAAATTTATCGGTGGGGGAGAAGGTCTTTTCGATGACGGCGCCCGAAATGACGTTTTTGAGTTTCGTTCTGACGAAAGCCGCGCCCTTGCCCGGCTTGACGTGCTGAAACTCTATTACCTGCATTACGTTGCCTTCCATCTCAAACGTAAGACCGTTTCTGAAATCACCAGCTGTAACCATATATTGTATCCTCCGTTACGCCCGCACCGGCGGGCGGTATTATTCCTTTAATATTATACTATATCCGCGTTTCTTTTTCAACCGTTCGCGGGGAAAAGTTATTTCTCCGGTCTGAGCGGCGCGGGCTTTTCGTGTATTTCGCCGCAGAGGAGCTTTTTCGATCTCTCGAGAGAGTCTTTCGAGCTGCCCCACGGCTCGGCATCGTATCTGTAGTCGAACTTGCGGCAAAAGCGGCTGACGTCCTGCTTAAGCTCCGCCATATACCTGAGCGTAGGAGCCGTAACCTTCGAAGCGAATTCGTCGAAGCCTTTTTTCAGCTCGTTTTTCGCGGTCTCAAGCCACATTCCGAGGTGCGGCAGGCAGATAAATTTCTGCTCAGCTGCACGACGGCGGAAATCCTCGTCCTCGAACCAGAAAGCTACGGCGTTCGACATCATGCGTGAAAAATCGTGTTCCAGCCTGTCGCAGACGTAGCAAGAGCAGTCGAGCTCATGCAGACGTTTTTTAATCTTTGTCTGCTTTCTGCCGAGCAGAGCCGAAATCGCATCGCCTTTCAGATCCTCCATAAGATTTTCAAGATGCGTTTCGGTGATCAGCCCGAGGCCGAGCCGGTTCCTGCCGGAAAGCATCATTCCGTAATGGGTCTGGCAGAAGCCTTTTTCGTTTGTCTTTATGCGCGTGTCCGGCTCCATAAGCGAGGCGCCGAGGATAAGGTCAATCTCGTTTGCCTCAAGTTTGTTGAATAGCCGGCAGAACGGGCATCCGTCGCCTATCTGAAGCGTTTCGTCAAACGCTTCGGAGACAGGTATCGTGTAGATCTGTTCACTCATTACAGGTCACCGTCACACGAACGTCGCCACGGGATTAAGCGGCTCGGACGTCTTTTCGCAAGATATCAGGCTAAGGACCGGGCCGTCTCTGCCATACATGCGGCAGGGCTTAACCGAGACCTTCGCCTTAATCTTCGCCCAGATCCCGTCCTGCGCGATTCCGGCGTTGCCGTCGGCGTAAAGGCCGCAGAACTGGGCGTCTGCCTCGCAGCAGTTCATGACGTACCGCCCGACGACCGCGCCAGGTTTTGTGCGCCTGTTGTTCTGAACGAAAGCGACGAAACTAACCGTTTTTCCCTCGTAGTCTTTCATGTTCGCCCCGAGATCGCGGTACCATATTCCGTAATCTGTTATCGCAATGTCGATCTCATCGGCGTCCTTGTCGAACGGGAGCGGATCCTCGATGTTGTCAAGCGAATATGAGCCGTCGGTGTACTCGTAGGCGATCTTTGTATAGGTGTTTGCGGCGCGCACCGCCTTGTGGAGTGTCAGTTCGTCCGTTTCGCCTTTTTCGCATCTGTTGAAAACGACGAATCCGGAATCGATTATCTGATCGACAAACCGCTCGCGCATGTTTTTGTAGAAAACGTCGAAGGTCTCGGCGCAGACAAACGTCATAATGTCATAGACCTCCCACCTTTCGGGGAGCGCGTCGTAAAGCTCCTGCATCATCCACGTGCCGTTGTATTCGATGATAACGACGTCGGCACCCGACTTGCGGCGCAGCGCCTCGAGCTTGTCGCTGTTCAGCTGACTCTTGGAGGTTAGCACCTCACAGGCCACGTTTTTTGAAAAAAACGACGGCGTGTCAAGTTCTGTCTCGCCCTCCTCGCACTGGATGACAAGTATCCTGTCGCATTTTTTTGCGAACGTGTCTGACGAAAGCGTTTCGTTGATAAAGCTTGTTTTCCCGCTGTCGAGGAAGCCGTTAAAAATATATACCGTTGTTCCTGGCATTTTCAGCACCTCTCAGCGATCATTCACAGGTTGAAAAGCTCCCTGATCATGTTTTTGTCGATGTCCGCCCCGATAACGCACAGCTTGCCCGTGACGTCGGCGGAGCCGGTCCTCACGTCCTTCTCGCCGGGGACGTAATCGAAATGGATCCACGTGCCGTCCGTCGACGGAAGCACGCCTTTGCAGCGCAGAACGGTGCCGAAGTCGCCGCTGTCGAGCCGATCGAGGCAGGCCTCGATGAATCTGCGTTCGAACTTCCCGGCCGTTTCGAACCCGCAGCTTACGAACACCTCGTCGGCGTCATGGCCGTGATGGTGATGATGGTGATGTTCATGTTCGTCATCATCGTCATCTTCGTGGTGGTGATGATGACATTCGCACTCAGGGTCGTCGCATTCCTCGCCGTCTTCGTGATGATGGTGGTGATGATGTTCGTGCTCCTCTTCATCCATCTCGGCAAGCAGTTTTTTCAGTTCCTCCTCGGCGGTCTCGGTGTTTTCCATGGCCGACAGAAGCGTGTCACCGTTAAGCTCGTCCCAGTCGGTCGTGACAAGGGTTGCGCGCGGGTTCAGTTCTCTTATCACGGAAACAGCCTGCTCGATCGCTCCTCTGTCCATTTTGCCGGTGCGGGAGAGCACGACCGCGGTCGCGCTTTCTATCTGGTTTTTGTAAAACTCCTCGAAATTTCGGAGATACATGCGGCATTTTTTGGCGTCCACAACTGCGGTCATGCAGTTAACGACAAGCCCGTCGACGCCGGCGCCGAGCACGGCCGTCGCCACGTCGGAGAGCTTTCCGACGCCGGATGGCTCTATAATTATTCTGTCAGGCTCAAAATCGGCGCAGACCTTTCTGAGCGCTTTCGCGAAGTCTCCGACAAGCGAACAGCAGATGCATCCGCTGTTCATCTCGGTCACGTTCACTCCGGCGTCGCTGAGAAAGGCGCCGTCGATTCCTACCTTGCCGAACTCGTTTTCTATAACGACGACCTTTTCCCCGCGGCGTGAAAACGTCTCGGCAAGAAGTTTTCTGATCAGCGTCGTTTTGCCGGCGCCGAGAAATCCGGAGATAATGTCTGTTTTAATGGTTTTCATATCTTTTTCGCCTTGCGGCCGTATCAGTCGCCGAGTCCCTCTCCTTCAAGCAGAGAAAGAAGCCCTATGACCGAGGATAAAGCCGGAATCTTTATATCATTGATTCCGTCTCCTTCAACAAATTCAGCGCTTTCCCTGAGTTTTGCCATTTCGTTTTCGATGTAATACGGAAGCATCAACACGGACGCGAAACTGCTGCTGCTGTTAATGAAATAAACGGTAGTATACATGTCGGCGATCTTCCTGACTGCAATATCCCCCGGCTGACGCTCGTCGGAGGCAAGCCATCCGGAGAAGGAAGGCATTGTCCAGTCCGGGTAGCGCTCGAATTCCTGAGCCCTCGGCTTTGCATATACCGGCTCTTCCGGAACGTCGGTGCTGTCGTCACCCTCGGAAGGCTCTTCAGGAACGTCGCCCTCGGAAGGCTCTTCAGGAGCGTCGTCTTCCATGGGTTCAGTCGTTACGTCTTCGTCCTCGGATATGTCGTCATTAACATCCGAGTCGCCGTCTTCCGCCCTGATTATATCCTTTATGTACTCCTGCGCTTCCTCTACCGAAAGGGCCTTTAGGTCCTCAATTATATCCGACGGATCAAACTCGGTGTAAATGGCGTCGAAAGTCAGCGCTTTGCTGTCCCTGTGTTCCTCGCCGGACAGAATAACAAAGCAGTCCTCTCCGTTCTCCGTGCCGAATACGTACGAGCCCGGCTGTGGATTGAGTTCAAGAAACAGAAGGATCTCTGGATCAGTGAAGTCTGGCTGACTGACGGTGCTGACTCCATCGCCGTTAAGCGCCTCAAGGTGGGACGCGATGATCGCGGCGTCGTCACCGGCATCTTCGGAAAGCATTTCTCTCAGCCGAGTCGCGTGGACCCCGCGGATGACTGTGTAAACGTTCGACGTGAAATACGTGCCGATGTTTTCTTCCGAATTCATGAATTCGGAGATCTCGTCTGCCGTAAACTCATGTCCGTCGAAAGAGCTTTCAAACTGGTTCGCAAGATAAACTATCTCGAGAAGCGAGCGGAGATCCTCCGTTGTCGTGTCCTCTCCGAACATATTCTTGAGCAACGCGTCGAGATCCTCGTATCCGTTTTCCTTCGCGAGTTTTTCGATTTCCTCAAGCGCCTTGTCAATCTCCTCCTGATCCGGGGTCATTCCTTCTGTACGCGCCGCCTCTGCGGAGATCAGTATGGATTTGAGCGCTTCATCCGCCAGCTGACGGATGTAATCCATCATTGTCGCCCCGGCTTCGAGATCGAACATTTCGGCAAACAGCTCCGGGAACGGGATCTCGTCGATTGTCTTTCCTTCCTGAAGATCGTCTTCGCTGAGGATGCCGAACATTGAGAATGCCGTGCTCACCGACGCCCACATATAGTCGAGAAAGCCCTCGTACTGCTTCAGCGTGACAGCGGTGGATCCGAGCGCGAGCGCGATGTCGGACATCGGATCGGCGGGAGCGCCGGAAGTGTCTCCGCCGGGCGCATCGGTCATCGGCTCGCTTGTCGCGGGAACGGACGTTCCCGGAACCGGAGCCGTGCAGGAAGTTTCGGTATCATTGCCCTTGTTTCCGAGGAGCGAGCATGACGTCATGAGCATGCACGCCGCGATCGCCAGCGCGACCGCTTTGAACAAAAATGTCTTTTTCATCTTTTTTGCCTTTCTTTTTGTCTGTATTCAGTCGTCGGTAGACGCATTTTTCAGCATTTCAAGTATCTCAGCGGACGAAAACACATACTCCTTGCCGCAGAAACGGCAGTTCACGCGCGTTTCCGGATCTTTGGCCATGTCGAGAAGTTCTTCGCGGCCCGTTGAAATGAGCGCTCTCTCCACCCTTTCGCGTCCGCAGGTGCAGCGGTATTCCGGTTCAAAGCTGTCAAGAACGTTCATTTCGAGCCCGCCGAGCACAGTGCCGCACATTTCTTCGGGAGTCAGTCCCCTGGAAAGCATCGCCGTGACCGGCTCCGAATTCCGCACTTTTTCCTCGACTTCCGCGGCAACGGCTTCATCTGCCGACGGGAGAAGCCGGATAAAATATCCTCCCGCCGCGGCGACGGTTCCGTCGGGCCCGACGAGCACTCCGAGCGCGCAGGCGGTCGGAGTCTGCTCGCTTTCCGCGAAATACGACGTCACGTCCTCGGCAATTTCCCCGGATACAAGTTTCACCTGTCCTGTATACGGTTCTCCGGTACCGTAATCGCGAACGACGGATAGATATCCGTCACGCCCGACGGCGCCTCCGACGTCAAGCTTGCCGTCGGGGCGGAGCGGAAGCTCGGCCGACGGGTTCCCGACATATCCGCGAACGTTCCCGAGGCTGTCGCTCACCGCGATGAGCGTGCCGGCGGGACCACCGCCGTTTATCCTGAGTGTCGCGGACGCCTCCGGCTCCTTGAGCAACTGTCCGGTAAACGACGCGGCTATGAGCAGCCGGCCGAACGCCGCCGAGCATACGCGACTTGTGCCGTGTATTCTCTGCGCTTCGCGCGCGGCGTCCGTCATGTCGGCAAACATGGCAAACACAGCGCCGTCTCCGGAAAGCGCCCTGATAAGTTTTCCCATGCTTTTTCTTTACTGTTTTTTGTTCAGTTTGTTCAGCCAAAGAAGCCCGACGTCGATCGCGTCGTACAGCCCGTTCTTTTCAAACTGCTTGTAAAGCCGGTCTGTCGGAGATTTGGTTTCATCGGTGCTAGTCACCTGAACGATTATAAGGTCCGGAACTTTTTCTGTCCCCGACGGTATTTTTACTTCCTTTTCCGTCAGCACCATGAGATAGAGTACATAATCATCGCTCATGTCGCCGTAGCAGAGCATATTGCCGTGTCTGACAAGAGGTTTGCCCTTGTAAAGCACATATCCGCCGTCTATATTTTCTGTTTTGTATTCAGACATATTCTCCTCCGATAAGTTCAAAAACAGCCCTATCCATTTTAATAACATGGTATTATACATCGAAAAAGCCTTTTTGTCAATATCCGCGAGCGAAAAATGCGGCTTTCAGGGAAAACCGCAATGCGGTAAACGGACGTGTTTCCCGTCGTCTGCTCCCCTGAATGATTTTCGGCAAAGACCGACGACATGCGTGTCATACAGAAAACCCGGCGTAACCCCGTTAAAAGGAGATTACACCGGACTATCTGTAAAATAATTCTGACAGTCTGACGGACTGCGCCCGCCTTCTCTGTCATTGTGATCGGGAGATCAGGCGTCTGCGGCCTCTTCGATCTTTTCTTCGGTCTCTGCGACCTTTTCCTCTGCCTGCTCGGCGATCTCTTCGGCTACGGTCTCAACCGTCTCCGCGGCTTTTTCCTCGACCTTCGTCTCGGGAGCCGTTTCGGCCGCGCCCCTGCGGGCTCTTCTCGGCTTCTTGTCGGACTTTTTCTTCTTATCCGCTTCGGCCTTTTCCTGAGCCGATATAAGGACTATGCGGGCCATTTCAGCGCCGTCGCCGCGACGGGGACCGAGCCTGTAAACAGCCGTGTATCCGCCGTTTCTCCCGGCGTTGTCGGCCGCGATCTCGGTAAAGAGCTTGGTCACGACGCTTTCCTTTGTTATGAAAGCAAGCGCCTGACGGCGGGACGCGAGCGTGTCCTTCTTGCCGAGCGTGATCATCTTGTCGGCAAGACTCCTGACCTCTTTGGCTCTTGTAACCGTTGTATCGAGCTTACCGGTCTCAAGCAGAAGCGTGACCATACCGCGAAGCATCGCTTTACGGATATCGGTCGTTCTGCCGAGTTTTCTTGTTCCTGGCATAACTATTCCTTGCCTTTCTTCTTACTGACGGTGAAAAATCATTCTTCCTCAGAGACTTCCTTGAGCTTCAGACCGTAGGAGTCGAGCTTGTCGATGATCTCATTGAGCGATTTTTTACCGAGATTGCGGACCTTCGTCATATCATCCATGGTCTTGCCGATGAGGTCGCGCAATGTGTTGATATCCGCACGCTTAAGACAATTGAACGAGCGAACAGTCAGATCCAGATCCTCGACCGTGATGTCGAGAACGTTTTCGTTCGGAATCTTCTCTTCCTTTGCCGGGGGCGTTTCAACCACCGGAGGAACAACGACTTCCGGAACTTCAGGTTTGACTTCGATAAAGTAGTTGAGCATATCACAGAGTATCGTCGCCGCGGACGAGACCGCAGAGGCGACCGTGATCGTTCCGTTTGTCTTAACGTTCAGTTCGAGTTTATCATAGTCGGTATCGCTGCCGACACGAGTGTTTGTCGCCTGATAACCAACGTTTCTGATGGGCGTGTGGATTGAATCCGTATAGATCGCGTCAATCGCCGCGTTTCCGAGCGCCTTGGCGTTTTCTTCGTTGTGCTCCGCCGAGACGTACCCGATTCCGCGGGCAAACCTGAGCTCCATCGAGAGCACAGCGCCTTCGCCGAGCGTCGCAATATGAAGGTCAGGGTTGAGGATCTCAAGCCCGTCAACCGAGACGATATCGCCGGCCGAGACGTTACACGGCCCTTTTTTGTCTATGCGGACTATAACGCTTTCCGTTGCCGGATTGCTGAATTTGGCGATGATGCCTTTCACGTTCAGAACGATCTCCGTGACGTCTTCCGTGACGCCCGGGATCGTCGACATCTCATGAAGCACACCGTCGATCCTGATCTGAGTAGCGGCCACTCCGGGGAGAGAACTCAGCAGCACTCTGCGCAGCGAGTTTCCAAGCGTAGTGCCGAAGCCCCTCGGCAGGGGATAGACCACGAAAGTGCCTTCCGTGCTCTCTTCGTTGGCCGAATTGTACTCAATATCCGGTTTTTTAATTTCTACCGACATGAATATCGATAACCCTCCTGTTGAGTTTGTGTGGGTTCAGCCTGTCAGGCGAGCCGCGGGCAGGCGCAAGCCGCCCGCAAAAACGAAGCGAAAATTACTTCGAATAAAGCTCGACGATAAGGTGTTCCTCGTGGGGGTAGTCCAGCTCTTCACTCGACGGCATCTCAACGACCTTGCCGGTGAATGACGCAACGTCGTATTCGAGCCATTTCGGAGTGCTTCTGTAAGCGCCGTTTTCGGTCAGTTCCTTGAAATTCGCGAGGGATCTGCTTGATTCCTTGACGCCTATGACCATTCCGGGCTTTACGATGAAGGACGGGATGTTGACTTTTTTGCCGTCAACGGTAAAGTGACCGTGAGTCACGAGCTGACGAGCCTCTCTGCGTGTGGAAGCGATTCCCAGACGGTAAACGACGCTGTCAAGACGGCGCTCGAGTAGTCCGAGAAGATTTTCACCCGTTACGCCGGGCATTCTAGCGGCCTTTTCATAATATCCCTTGAACTGAGCTTCGAGAACTCCGTAGATGAACTTAACTTTCTGCTTCTCGCTCAGCTGAAGCGCGTACTCGCTCTTCTTTGCCCTTCTCTGCGAACCCGGGTTGCGCTTTGTCGAGCCGGATTTGCTCTTGCTTACATAACCCATAACCGCCGGAGATATTCCGAGAGCGCGGCAGCGCTTGATAATGGGCTGCGTATTTCTTGCCATACTCTTTTCCTCCTGTCGTCAGACTCTTCTGCGTTTGGGCGGTCTGCAACCGTTGTGAGGTATCGGCGTGACGTCCTTGATCATTTCGACCTGCAGGCCCGCTGTCGCGAGCGCACGGATCGCCGATTCTCTGCCCGAGCCGGGCCCCTTGACGTAGACCTCAACGGTCTTCATGCCGTGATCAACGGCAATTTTCGCCGCTGTCTCGGACGCGCTCTGCGCGGCAAAGGGAGTGGATTTTCTCGATCCCTTGAATCCGAGCTCACCGGCCGACGCCCATGAGATGGCGTTTCCGGCCATGTCTGTGATAGTCACGATCGTATTGTTGAATGTGGCCTGGATATGCGCCTGGCCCTTTTCGACGTTTTTACGTTCACGACGTCTCTTGACGACCTTTTTAGCATTTGCCATGTTTCTGTCTTACCTCTTATTTCTTCTTGTTGGCGATGGTCTTCGCGGGACCTTTGCGCGTCCTTGCGTTGGTCTTTGTTCTCTGCCCTCTGACGGGAAGGCCTTTTCTGTGCCTGATCCCGCGGTAGCAGTTGATCTCGACCATTCTCTTGATGTCCATGCCTACTTCGCGGCGGAGATCGCCTTCCACGTGGTAGTTGGTTTCAATCTCGTCACGAAGCTTTGAGATCTCCTCTTCGGTAAGATCTCTGGCTCTCTTGTCCGGGCTGATGCCCGTGGCGGCCAGTATTTTGTTAGAGGAGGTTCTTCCGATACCGTAAATGTACGTGAGCGCGATTTCCATGCGCTTGGCGTTCGGTATATCAACACCTGCTATACGTGCCATTGGAGTTATTACCCTTTCTCAGCCCTGTCTCTGTTTGTGCTTGGGATTCTCACAGATGACCATGATCCTTCCCTTGCGTTTAATTATTTTGCATTTATCGCAAATCTTTTTGACGGATGGCTTAACCTTCATATTAAAACCGGTCCTTTCTTATTTTGCGCGCCAGGTGATGCGTCCCTTTGTGGGATCGTACACAGAGACCTCGACGGTCACTTTGTCACCCGGTAGTATCCATATGTAGTTCATTCTCAGTTTTCCGGAAATGTGGGCGTTAATCACATACCCGTTGGGAAGCTTGACCTTGAAAAGCGCGTTTGGCAGCGATTCAAGAACTACGCCCTCAAATTCCACAACATCATCTTTTGCCAAAACTAATCCTCCGTAAATTCAGTGATCACAGCGTTTCGTCAACCCGCGTCAGAAATTCGACGCCGTTTTCCGTAAGCGCACAGGTATGCTCATAATGGGCCGCAAGGGAGCCGTCAGCGGTGACAACCGTCCAGCCGTCGCCGAGTGTTCTGACCCGGTAACTGCCGGCTGTTATCATGGGCTCTATGGCCAAAACCATGCCCCTGACAAGCCTTACGCCTCTGCCCGGCGTGCCGTAGTTCGGCACCTCCGGCGATTCATGCATTTCGGTCCCGACCCCGTGCCCTACGTATTCACGTATAACACCGAAGCCGCGTCCCTCGGCACATTCCTGTACTGCGTGCCCTATGTCGCCGAGACGGTTTCCGTCGGCAAACATCCGGGCGCCTGCGTAAAAGCTCGCCTTTGTACCGTCGATCAGCGCCTGCGCCTCGGGCGATATCCGCCCAACACCGAAGGTGTTTGCCGAATCACCGACATACCCCTTATAGGTCGCGCCGACGTCAATCTTGACGACGTCCCCCTCCTTCAGCACCGTCTTTGCCGACGGTATTCCGTGTATAACTTGACTGTTCAGCGAAATACACGCGGAAGCCGGGAAGCCCCCATAGCCGAGGAAGGTAGGTTTTGCCCCGCATTTTTCGATATGATGCCGGATCAGGTCGTCGAGATGCTTTGTCGTGACGCCTTCCTTTATGGCCTCCATAGCGACGATCAGCGCCTCGCCCGTTATCCGACCGGCCTCTTTCATTACCGAAATCTGTGCCTTGCTTTTAAGCTTGATCATTTATTCTCTTTTCCGGAGGCATCGCCTTCGCGGTCGATGACCTCAAACGTGAGTCGCGTCGTGTCGGCAACCTGCTCCTGACCTATTACGGTTCTGAGCTTGCCCCTGAGTCCGTAGAACTCCTTGAGCGGCTCCGTCTGCTCGTGATACTGAACGAGGCGGTTCCAGACTACCACCGGGTCGTCATCATTGCGGATGATCAGCTCGGCGCCGCAGGCGTCGCAGGTCCTGCCGTCCTTTGACGGACGGTAGTCTACATGATACGACGCTCCGCAGACCGGGCACACTCTGCGCCCGCTCATGCGGCGGATGATTTTTTCGTCCGGCACCTCTATGGATATCACGACGTCTATTACGACGCCCATTTTTTCAAGTGCCTCAGCCTGCGGCACCGTTCTCGGGAATCCATCGAGGATAAAACCGTTCGCGCAGTCGTCCTGCGAAAGTCTGTCCCTGATTATCCCGATGACAACCCCGTCCGGCACGAGGGCGCCGCTTTCGGCATACGCCTTGGCGGCAAGCCCCATTTCCGTACCGTTCCGGATTGCTTCTCTGATTATCGCGCCCGTGGAGACCGACGGAATGCCGTATCTTGCGGATACATTCTCCGCCTGCGTGCCTTTGCCGGCACCGGGCGCTCCGAGAAAGATTATATTCATCGCGCCTTCCCGTGTCACTCAAGGAAGCCCTTGTAGTGACGCATCGCAAGCTGCGATTCAAGCTCATGCGCGGTTTCAAGCGCAACGCTGACCACGATGAGGAGCGACGAGCCGCCGAAGGCGAGAACGCCGAACTGGTTGCTTGCGACCATATTGACGAGCAGCGGTATTCCCGCGACGATCGCGAGGAATATGGCGCCGATGAGGGTGATCCTGTTAAGGACCTTCTTTATATAATCCGACGTGGGCTTTCCGGGCCTTATGCCGGGGATAAAGCCGCCGTCCCTCTGCAGGTTGTTCGACACTTCGACGGTGTCAAAGCTTATCGAAATGTAGAAATACGCGAAGAGGAATATAAGGATTATATAAATAACAAGATAAAGCGGCGACGAGGTCTGGAAGAGATTTACAAATCCTTCCCAGAAACTGCCCTCCTTGGGGGGCCAGAACATTGCCAGCGTAGCGGGTATCGACACGATCGAGCTCGCAAAGATTATCGGCATAACGCCGCTCATGTTGAGCTTGAGGGGAAGATTCGACGCCTGACCGCCGTACATTTTCCTTCCGACAACGCGCTTTGCGTACTGGACCGGTATCCTGCGTTCTGAATTCGTGATGAACACGACAAACGTGATTATCGCGATCATCATGATAATCGAGAGAATCGCGAACAGGATGTTCCAGCCGCCCTGTACGAACTGTGCGTATATCTTCTGAGCCATCGACCATCCGCTCGACAGAATGTTGACGAAGAGGATGATCGAAATGCCGTTTCCGAGACCGTAATCGTCCACTTTGTCGGCGAGCCACATGACGAGCGAAGCGCCGCCGCAGTACGACATCACGATGACTATTCCGGCGAAAACACCGGTGTCGGTAAGAGCACCGTTGGCCTTCAGATAGCTGTAATATCCGTAAGCCGTCACGAGCGACAGAACGATTGTCACTATTCTCGTGATCTTGTCGATCTTCTTGCGGCCCTCCTCGCCGTCCTTTGAAAGCTTTTCAAGGGCGGGGATGGCGATTGCGAGAAGCTGCATGACGATCTGCGCCGTGATGTACGGCGATACACCGAGCGCAAACAGCGTTGCCTGTGAAAACGCCTGACCGGACAGAATGTTCAGATATCCGAACATCGATCCCGAATACGTATCGATCAGCGCTCTCAGCACGTCAGAGCTGACGTACGGAACGGGGATCTGACAGCCGAGCCGGTAAAGCACGGCAATCATGAGCGTAAACAGTATCTTTTTACGGAGATCCGCGACCTTCCAAGCGTTGATGAGTGTCCTGAACATCAGATCACCTCAGCCTTTCCGCCTGCGGCTTCGATTTTTTCCTTAGCTGCTGCGGTAAATGCTGCTGCGCGAACCGTGAGCTTTTTGCTGATTTCACCGTTTCCGAGGACCTTGAGTCCGTCGGCGGATTTGCCGGCAAGTCCGGCCCTGATCAGCGCGTCGCAGTCAACGACCGCGCCGTCTTCAAAGCGGTTCAGTACAGAGATGTTGACGGTCTCGTATTCTTTGGCGAATTTGTTCTTAAAGCCTCTCTTGGGGAGCTTTCTGTAAAGCGGTATCTGTCCGCCCTCGAATCCGGGGCGTACTCCTCCGCCGGAGCGGGCGTTCTGTCCCTTGTGTCCCCTGCCGCCGGTTTTGCCGTTGCCGGAGCCCGGGCCTCTGCCCTTGCGCCAAGCCGGCTTGACTGACCCTTCGGCCGGTCTGAGTTCATAAAGCTTCATTGGGATTCCTCCTTCTTAAGTTATGTTCAGCCGACCTTCTCGACCTTTACAAGGTGAGAGATGACTTTGATCTTGCCGGCGATGACGCTGTCGTCATTGTGGACGATGCTGTCGCCGATTTTATTGAGTCCGAGAGATTTCGCGGTTGCCTTCTGCTTGGGAATGGCACCTATCGTGCTCTTTACGAGAGTAACCCTGATCTGTTCCATTAAACCCACCTCACAGAGCCGTCACGTCGAGACCGCGGGTCTGAGCGACCTGCTCCTCGGTACGGAGATTTCTGAGTCCGTCGAACGTCGCCTTGACAACGTTGACGGGGTTGTTTGAACGGAGGCACTTCGCGCGCACGTCGCGGATTCCGGCCGCCTCGAGAACTTTTCTCGCGGCGCCGCCGGAGATCAGTCCGGTTCCTTCGGAAGCGGGCTTCAAAAGTACTCTGCCTGCTCCGTAAACACCGATTATCTCGTGCGGGATCGTCGTTCCCTTGGTGGAAACGGTGATCATGTTTTTCTTTGCGTCCTCGGTGGCTTTGCGGATGGCTTCCGGAACCTCGGCGGCTTTGCCGAGGCCGTAGCCGACCTTGCCCTTGCCGTCGCCTATGACCATGAGCGCGGCGAATCTCGCGATACGTCCGCCCTTGACCGTCTTGGATACTCGGTTGATAACTACGAGTTTCTCGATATACTCGCTTTCGCGGTTAAATCTGTCTGCCATTATGTTATCCTCCGTTATCCTCAGAACTTGAGGCCGCCCTCGCGGGCACCCTCGGCGAGCTCAAGCACGCGGCCCTCGTACTGGTAACCGCCGCGGTCGAACACCACGTTTTCGATTCCCTTGTCGAGCGCTGCTTTTGCAACGGCCTTTCCGACCTCGCGTGCGGCCTCTTTGTTGCCGCCGTAGCCGTCTTTGCCGTATGTTGAAGCGGAGCAGAGCGTCACGCCGTTGACGTCGTCAATGACCTGAGCCTGAATGTTGCAGAGAGAGCGGTAGACGCAGAGGCGCGGACGCTCCGGCGTTCCGGAGATCTTGCTTCTGATTCTCTTGTGTCTCTTGAGTCTCTGTTTGTTAGAGTCTTTTCTGTTGATCATACCAGTCTGCTCCTTTCTTACTTACTTGTCTTTCCTGCCTTGCGGCGGATGTGTTCACCGGAGTACTTCACTCCTTTGCCGAGATACGGCTCGGGAGGACGTTTGCCCCTGATTTCGGCGGCGATCTGGCCGACCGCCTGCTTGCTTATGCCCTTGACGATGACGGTGTTGGAATCCGGCACGTCGAAGGTGATCCCGTTCTTTTCCTCAAAGTTGATCGGATGAGAATATCCGAGGTTGAGAACGAGCGTTTTGCCCGATTTCTGAGCGCGGTATCCTACGCCGACAATCTCGAGCTTTTTGGAGTAGCCGTCGGTCACGCCGGTCACCATGTTGGCGATAAGCGTTCGTGAAAGTCCGTGAAGGGACTTGTCAAGCTTTTCCTCGGAGCTACGCTCCACGTGAATGACCGGGCCGTCAACCTTTACGCTGATGCGGGGGGAGATTCTCTCTGAGAGTTCTCCGCCCTTGCCCTTGACCGTGACGATGTTGTCCTCACTTACGTCAACGGTAACTCCGGCGGGGATTGCTATCGGATGTCTTCCTATTCTTGACATTACGCTACCCTCCCGAAATCACCAGATGAAGGCGAGCACTTCGCCGCCAACATTGAGTCTGCGAGCTTCCTTGTCAGTCATGACGCCCTTTGACGTCGAAACTATCGCGATTCCGAGTCCGTTCATGACCTTGGGCATATCATCGCAGCCCGCGTATATGCGGAGGCCGGGCTTCGAAACTCTCCTGAGCCCTTTTATGGCCTTCTCTTTGCCGTTATACTTGAGCGCGATGCGGATGATTCCCTGATTTCCGTTGTCAACAGTCTCATACGACTTGACATATCCCTCTCTTACGAGGATGTCGGCGATGGACTTTTTCATGTTGGAGGCAGGGACGTCAACCGTTTCGTGTTTTGCGTTGCTTGCGTTTCTGATTCTCGTCAGCATATCCGCAATTACGTCTGACATTTGCATGAAATTAAATCCTCCTTATAAACAGCTTTGCGCCCGCAGGCCGTACCGTCCGATACAGCCGCACGCGGAATGCCTTCCTTGCACGGCCGGATAAAACCGGCCTGCGCCCACGCAGTTCTGCTTATTTTATTACCAAGATGCCTTCCTGACTCCCGGGATCTCGCCTTTGTAGGCCAGCTCTCTGAAGCAGATACGGCAGATTCCGAATTTGCGAAGATAAGCATGGGGACGCCCGCAGATCTTGCACCTGTTGTATTCTCTCGTTGAATACTTCTGCTGCGCCTGCTGCTTAAGAACCATCGATTTCTTTGCCATTTGTTTCTCCTTACTTTGAGAAGGGAGCGCCCATGAGCCTGAGAAGCTCTCTGCCCTCTTCGTCGGTCTGTGCAGTGGTAACGAATACGATGTCCATTCCGCGGATCTTCTCGACCTTGTCGTAGTCGATCTCGGGGAATATCAGCTGTTCCTTAAGTCCGAGGGAATAGTTTCCACGGCCGTCGAAGCCGTTCGGATTTATACCCTTGAAGTCACGAACGCGGGGAAGCGCGAGATTGAACAGTCTGTCCATGAACTCGTACATTCTTTCGCCGCGGAGCGTGACCTTCGCGCCGATTTTCGTGCCGGCACGAAGCTTGAAGTTTGCTACCGACTTCTTCGCGTATGTCGGTACGGCCTTCTGACCGGTTATCGCCGTGAGATCGGCGATGACGGTGTCGATGACCTTGGAATTGTCCTTTGCGTCTCCGGCGCCGACGTTGACAACTATCTTGTCAAGGCGCGGAATCTGCATCGGGCTCTTATAGCTGAATTTGTTCATGAGAGCGGGGGCCGCCTCTTTAACATAGAACTCTTTAAGTCTTGCCATTTCGGTTCACCTCGCTCAGAGTTTTGCGCCGCACTTGGCGCATACTCTGTATTTCTTTCCATTTTCATCGTAAGCGGCCTTAACACGGGTGCCTTTTCCGCATTTTTCGCAGAAAATCTGAACCTTGCAGGCGCGCATCGGTCCCTCAACCTTCACGATTCCGCCTTCGTCGCCCTGCTTGCGGGGTTTTACGTGGCGGGTCACGATGTTGATTCCCTTTACAATGATCTTGCCCTCTGAGGGGCTGGTTTCAAGGACCTTTCCCTTTTTGCCCTTGTCGTCACCGGAAACGACGATGACGGTATCGTCCTTTTTTACATGAAGTGTATTCATACGATCCGCGTCCTTTCACAGTACCTCGGGAGCGAGCGACAGGATCTTGAGATAATCCTTTTCGCGAAGCTCGCGTGCGACGGGCCCGAAGATACGGGTGCCCGCAGGGTTTTTGTCCTCTTTGATTATAACGGCTGCGTTGTCGTCAAATCTTATGTATGAGCCGTCCTTGCGTCTGAGTCCCTTCCTCGAACGGACCACGACCGCCTTGACAACGTCACCTTTCTTTACGGAGCCGCCCGGCTGTGCCTTTTTGACGGCGCAGACGACGACGTCGCCGATGTTGGCGTAACGTCTGCCTGTACCGCCGAGCACGCGGATGCACATGAGCTCCTTGGCGCCGGTATTATCGGCAACCTTCATGTATGTCTGCTGCTGTATCAATTTGCAAATCCTCCTGTTTGCCGAAGCTTGGCAGGCACGGCACGCGGCTCAGGCCGCTCGGGCGCGATGCTGCACCCTCCGCCCTGCTGTTTCCGGCTGTCATTTTGCTTTCTCGATAATTCTAACAAGACGCCATCTGACGGTCTTCGACAGCGGGCGGGTCTCCATGACCTCGACTCTGTCGCCGACACCGCACTCGCTCTTTTCGTCGCGTGCGTGTATCTTGATCGTGCGCTTGATGACCTTGCCGTACTTCGGATGCTTGACGTTGTCGGCGATGGCGACGACCACTGTCTTCTCCATCCTGTCGCTTACGACCGTACCGACGCGGGTTTTTCTGAGATTTCTTTCTTCCATTTCTACACCTCGTTACGCGTT
>JAEEGL010349387.1_pt1 | contig 38578 bp, 29 predicted proteins | sample 9134231 | NCBI WGS metagenome assembly JAEEGL01 (sample SAMN16246548, study PRJNA631951) | gut metagenome | biome: gut microbiome; feature: rumen; material: fiber-attached | host: Bos | place: Iran: Karaj | collected 2018-10 | reverse complement strand
CTGAAAGCTATCTTCAAGCGGCTTTATGAGGACTCCGTCAGCGGGCGGATCACCGATGAACGCTTTGCCGAGCTGTCCGCCGACTATGAGCGGGAGCAGACTGAACTGAAAGAACGAATCGCGGCGCTTCAGGCTGAGCTGGACAAGGCGCAGGAGAATGCCGCCAATGCCGAAAAATTTCTGGCCATAGTCCGCAAGTACACCAGCTTCGAGGAACTGACGCCTACCCTCCTCCGGGAGTTCGTGGAGAAGATCGTGGTCCATGAGGCGGTTGCACTGGACGGAAAGAAGCGCGGCAAGCAGAGGACGCAGGCCATTGAGATTTATTACAGCTTCGTCGGCAAGCTGGAGTTGCCGCAGAAATGACCAACCCGATCCGGCGCTGCGCTGACGCCGGACGGGCTGGCATTTCGACCTCTTTTTTTGAGATAAATTACTTCTTTAACATTCACGAACTAAAAGCCAGGGCATGAAGCAGCTCGTCGCCGGAGGCGGCGTGGCCGCCGTTGGACTCCTCCTCGTCCCGCTGCTGACCGGGCTGTTCGACTGATCCCGCACACCCATTCCGGAGGGGCCGCTTCCGGCGGCCCCTCCCTCGAAAGGAGGCAAATCCATGGACTTGCTGTGGGAAAAGATCACTGAATGGCTGAAGGGAGTTCTCATTTCCGGCATCACCGGCAACCTCAGCGGGATGTTCGATGCGACCAATCAGAAGGTGGCCGAGATCTCCGCGCAGGTCGGCACCACGCCCCAGGCGTGGAACAGCGACATCTTCGACATGATCCAGACGCTTTCCGAATCCGTAATCGTCCCCATCGCCGGAGTCATTCTTGCCTTTGTGATGACTTTGGAACTGATACAGCTCATTACGGAGAAAAACAACATGGCCGATGTGGATTCCTGGATGTTCTTCAAATGGGCGTTCAAAAGCGCGGCGGCGGTGCTCATCGTCACAAACACATGGCATATCGTCATGGGGGTGTTTACCGCTGCGCAGAGCGTGGTGGCAGGCGCCTCGGACATTATGATCTCAGAAACCGGCATCGACCTCACAACGGTGCTGACAGACCTGGAAGGCAAGCTGGAGGAGATGGAGATCGGGCCGCTGTTCGGGCTGTGGTTCCAGTCCCTTTTCGTGGGCATCTGCACCTGGGCCCTGTCCATCTGCATCTTCATCGTGATCTACGGACGCATGATCGAGATCTACCTGGTGACCTCCCTCGCGCCGATCCCCCTGGCGACTACGCTCAATCGGGAATGGGGAAACATGGGGCAGAATTACCTTCGCTCCCTGCTGGCGCTGGGTTTTCAGGCGTTCCTCATCATCATCTGCGTCGCTATCTATGCGGTGCTTGTCCAAAACATATCCGAGATGGAGGATATCAGCGCGGCGATCTGGACCTGCCTGGGTTATACCGTGCTGCTGTGCTTCTGCCTGTTCAAGACCAGTTCCCTGGCCAAGGGAATCTTCAACGCACACTAACACTGAAAAGGAGGCCCTGCAATGGCCTACGTCAACGTACCCAAGGATCTGAGCAAGGTGAAAAGCAAGGTGCTGTTCAACCTGACGAAAAGACAGCTTCTTTGCTTCGGCGGCGGCGCGCTCATCGGCGTCCCGCTTTTCTTTTTGCTCAAAGGCGTCACCGGCGTCAGCACGGCGGCAATGGTGATGATGCTTGTCATGCTCCCGGCCTTTCTGTTGGCCATGTATGAGTACAATGGGGAGCCGCTGGAGGTGGTGCTGCGGAACATCATCCGCGTCTGCTTCCTCCGCCCCAAGGACAGACCCTATAAAACCAATAACTTCTATGCCGTTCTGGAACGGCAGGCCAATCTGGATCAGGAGGTGTACCGCATTGTCCACGGCAAAGACGAAGCTGTCCCGCGCCGATAAACAGGAGATCCAGGCGATCATCGCAAGGGCCAACGGCACGGACAAAAAGGAGAAGACCGCACAGGACAGCATCCCGTATCTGCGGATGTATCCGGACGGCATCTGCCAGGTCACGGATACCCGTTATGCTATGACCATTCGTTTTGAGGATATCAATTATCAGCTTTTGCTGGATGCAGACAAAAACGCCGTTATTGGCACCTGGTGCGATTTCCTCAACTATTTCGATTCCTCCGTCTGCTTCCAGCTCACCTTCGTGAACGTCACGGCCTCGGAAGAAGGCATATTCCGGCAGATCAGCATACCTCTCCAGGGCGACGAGTTTGACAGCATTCGGGAGGAATATGCCGCCATGCTGCGGAACCAGCTGGCAAACGGCAGAAACGGCTTTTCAAAAACCAAATACCTGACTTTCAGTATCGACGCGGAAAGTCTGCGTCTTGCGAAATCCCGGCTTGAACGGATCGAGTTCGACCTTTTGGGCAATTTCAAGCGCATGGGCGTCGTTGCTTCTGCGCTGGACGGCAGGGAGTATCTGGAAGTCCTCCATGATATCTTCAACATGGACGAGCGAAAAGAGTTCCGCTTCTCCTGGAAATGGCTGGCTTCCTCCGGGCTCTCCACCAAGGACTTTATCGCCCCAAGCTCCTTCGAGTTCAAGAGCGGAAGGCAGCTCCGCATGGGACAAAAGACCTGCAGAGTCAGCTTCCTTCAGATCCTCGCGCCGGAGCTGAACGACCGGATCCTGGCGGATTTCCTGGATATGGACAGCAATCTTGTGGTGAGCATCCACATTCAGTCCGTGGATCAGGCCAAGGCCATCAAGACCATCAAGCGGAAGATCACGGACCTGGACAAGAGCAAGATTGAAGAACAAAAGAAGGCCGTCCGCGCCGGTTACGACATGGATATTATCCCCTCCGACCTGGCCACCTATGGCGCGGAGGCCAAGAAGCTGCTTCAGGACCTCCAGAGCCGCAATGAGCGTATGTTCCTGGTGACTTTCCTTATTCTGAATACCGCCAACGGTCAGAGACAGCTCAACGACATCGTTTATCAGGCGTCCGGCATCGCCCAGCGGCACAACTGCGCCCTGACCCGGCTGGACTTCCAGCAGGAAGAGGGTTTGTTCAGCTGCGTCCCCCTGGGGAACAACCTGGTGGGCATCCAGCGGGGCCTGACCACCTCCAGCACCGCCATCTTTATGCCCTTTACCACCCAGGAGCTTTACCAGACGGGGCCGGAGGCACTGTACTACGGCATCAACGCGCTTTCCAGCAACCTTATCATGGTGGATCGTAAATTGCTCAAAAATCCCAACGGCCTGTTTATCGGAACTCCCGGCTCCGGCAAGTCTTTCGCCGCAAAACGGGAGATCACCAACGCCTTCCTGATCTGCCCGGAGGACGACATCATCATCTGCGACCCGGAGGGAGAATACGCGCCGCTGGTGGAGCGCCTCCACGGTCAGGTCGTGAAGATATCCCCCACCGGCAGGGGCTACGACGGCAAGCCCTGTTACATCAATCCCATGGACATCAACCTGGACTACTCCGACGATGAAAACCCTCTGAGCCTGAAAAGCGACTTCGTGCTTTCCCTCTGCGAGTTGATCGTGGACAGCAAAGAGGGGCTGGCTCCGGTGGAGAAGACCATCATCGACCGCTGTGTCCGGCTGGTGTATCGGGAGTACCTCAAGGACCCCTGCCCGGAGAAAATGCCGATCCTGGAGGATCTCTACAATACCCTCCGCGCCCAGGAGGAAAAGGAAGCGCAGTATGTCGCCACGGCGCTGGAGATCTACGTCACCGGCTCCCTCAACGTGTTCAATCACAGGACGAATGTGGATATCGGCAGCCGGATCGTCTGCTACGACATCAAGGAGCTTGGAAAGCAGCTCAAACAGCTCGGAATGCTCATCATACAGGACCAGGTGTGGAACAGGGTCACCCTCAATCGGGCGGAGCGCAAGACTACCCGCTATTACATCGACGAATTCCATTTGCTCTTGAAGGAAGAACAGACGGCCAACTACTCAACCGAGATTTGGAAGCGGTTTCGGAAATGGGGCGGTATTCCCTCAGCTCTCACGCAGAATGTGAAGGACCTGCTTGCCTCCCGCGAGATCGAGAACGTCCTGGAAAACAGCGATTTCATATATATGCTCAACCAGGCGTCCGGGGACCGGCAGATCCTGGCCGCCAAGCTCAACATCTCGCCCCATCAGCTCTCCTACGTCACCCATTCCGGCGAGGGCGAAGGGCTGCTGTTTTATGGCAATACCATCATTCCCTTTGCCGACCATTTCCCCAGGAATACCGAACTGTACCGCATCATGACGACCAAGCTCCAGGAGGTGGCCCAATGAAGCGGGAGCCCCGTCTGAAACACGGAAAAAGCAAACCTCCCTCCAGGCTGTCCCACATGCTCACAGCGGCTCCGCTGAACACCGTGTCAACCGCAGCACACCGTGAGTTCAGCCGTTATGAAGACGACAACGTTGGTCTGGAGGCAGCGGATTACGCGGAAAGCGGCGCGGAAGCCGGGGTGCGGCTGGCAGATTCGGCCATTCGTTCCCAACACCTGCGAACCTACCGCAGAGCGGAAGCTGCGGAAAGCAGGCTGGAACAGCCTGCCAGCAATCCCCTATCCCGGCAGCTGCAAAAGCGGGCCATCCGCAAGCAGTACGCCGCCGCGAAAACCGGAGGAAGCACGGAGACCGCGAAGGATGCATCGGAGATCGCCGCCAGGGCCGCGGAGAAAGCCGGGAAAGCGGCAAAAAAGGCCGCAGATTTTGTCCGGCGTCACAAGAAAGGTTTTCTCATTGCGGGAGCTGTCGCCCTGACGCTCGCCTTCCTGCTCAACGTCTTTTCCTCCTGCTCCGTCATTCTGGAGAGCATGGGCTCCGCCATTTCCGCCAGCACCTATCCCTCCAGCGACGAGGCTATGCTGGCCGCGGAGGAGGCGTATTACGGCATGGAGGAGGCGCTGGCAGAGTATCTGGACCCGGAGAACTACGAAAGCGAGCATGATGAATACGACGAGTACATCTATGACCTGGACGACTTTGAGCATGACCCCTATGTGCTGATCTCCCTCATCACCGCATGGCACGGCGGGGAGTGGACGATGGAAGAGGCCGGTGAAACGCTCCAGATGCTCTTTGAGAAGCAGTACATCCTCACGGAGGAGGCGACGACGGAAACCAGGTATCAGACTGTGACCCGCACCGGCACCCGCAAGGTCACAGATCCCGCGACCGGAAAGGTGACCGAAGAGGAATACGAGTATGAGGAGGAAGAAGAGTATGAATGGTCGATCTGCAGCGTCAGTCTGGTAAACTTCAACCTGTCTCACGTCCCGGTGTACATCCTGAGCGAGAGTCGACTTTCCATGTATGCGATCTACATGGCCACTTTGGGCAACCGGCCCGACCTCTTTCCCGATTCTCCCTATGTGGCGCGGTACTCCGGCGGCTATACGGATTACGACATTCCCCCGGAGCTGCTGGAGGACGAGCGATTCGCGGCCATCATCACGGAGGCGGAGAAATACCTGGGGTTTCCTTATGTGTGGGGCGGCAGTTCCCCTTCCACGTCCTTTGACTGCTCCGGCTTCGTGAGCTGGGTCATCAACCAATCCGGCTGGGACGTGGGGCGGCTGGGCGCGGACGGGCTTTACAATATATGTACCCCGGTATCCGCCGAGGAAGCCCGGCCCGGCGATCTCGTCTTCTTCCAGGGGACCTACGACACCACAGGAATGAGCCATGTGGGAATCTACGTGGGAGACCAAACCATGATCCACTGCGGCGACCCCATCTCATACACCAATCTCAAATCCAGCTACTGGCAGGAGCATCTGGCAGCCTTCGGGCGTCTGCCGTAGGAAAGGAGCGCATCCATGAATCCGAAGATCCTCAAGCTCCGGGAGGAGCATCAGAAAAACAAAGCGAAGATCACCGAACTCAGCGCCAGGAACCGGGAACTGGAACGGCGCATCCGTGAACTGGAGAATACCGACATTATCGGCCTCGTCCGCGCCAAGGGCATGAGCCTGGAGGAGTTTTCTGACCTGATGCACGGCGCGAACGGGCCGGCGCCTATCATCACATCTGAAGAAACGGAGGAATCTGAACATGAAGAAACCTGACCTTCGCATCGCTGCCGCCCTTGCGGCTATTCTGCTCTGCCTGACGGTCTTTTCCCTCACGGCCTATGCAAGCGGCGGAGATTACTACGCCGACGAGCTGCCCGTGGAAACCTCGGAACCAACGGAAACGCCTGCCCCGGAGACCACCCCGGAGGCGGCCTTCACCCCGGAGGGCAGCCTCTCCCTGATCGACGATCTCCCCGAAACCGGGGGCAAACAGTTCCTCACCGTTGAAACCAAAGGCGGCAACTACTTCTACATCATCATCGACCGGGCCGCGGATTCCGAAAACGTGTATTTCCTGAACGAGGTGGACGAAGCCGATCTACTGGCCCTCATGGACGAGCCGGAAAGCGAACCGGAGCCTGCGCCGGTCTGCACCTGCAAGGAAAAATGCTACGCCGGGCACGTGGACACCTCCTGCCCGGTCTGCGCCACCAACATGAGCGAATGCACCGGCAAGGAGAAAAAGGCCGAGCCGACCGCAGCGCCGGAGGTCACGGAAAAGGAGCCCGAAAAGAAGCAGCGCAAAGTGAATCCGACGATCCTGCTTATCCTGCTCCTGGCCGTGGGCGGCGGCGCTGCCTATTATTTCCTGAAGGTCAGGGGCAAGGCCAAGCCGAAAACCAAAGGCGGCACCGACCTGAACGACTACGACTTCGGAGCCGCAGACGACGATGAATACGAGTTTGAGAAGTACGACCCGGAGGAAGATGCCGGGCAGCCGGAGGAGGCGGAGGACAAGGACGATTGAGCCGCAGAATCAAGGAGGGACAAATATGAATCGACTTGTGATCGCGGAGAAGCCCGGCGTGGCCCAGAGCATCGCCGCCGTGATCGGCGCGAGGCAGAAGCACGACGGGTATCTCTCCGGCAGCGGGTATATCGTCTCCTGGTGTCTCGGCCACCTGGCGGAGCTGTCCGACCCCTCGGCCTACAATGCCGACTATGCCAAATGGCGCATGGAGGACCTGCCCATCCTCCCGCGGAGCTTCCGCTTCACCGTATCCCCGGACAAGCGAAAGCAGTTCGACGTGCTGCGGGAACTGCTGCGATCCCCGGACACGGCGGAGGTCATAAACGCCTGCGACGCCGGGCGGGAGGGAGAGCTGATCGTCCGCACCGTCTACCATCTGGCGGGCTGCACCAAGCCCGTGAAGCGTCTTTGGATCTCCAGCATGGAGGATAGCGCCATTCGCGAGGGCTTCCAAAACCTTCGCTCCGGCAGGGACTATGACGGCCTGTACCAATCAGCCCTGTGCCGCGCGCGGGCGGACTGGCTGGTAGGCATCAACGCCACCAGGTATTTCTTCTTGCTCTACGGCAGAACGCTGAACATCGGGCGTGTCATGTCCCCCACGCTGGCCCTGCTAGTTCAGCGGGAGGCGGAGATCGCCGCCTTTGTCCCGGAGCCCTTCTATACCGTACAGCTGGATTGCGGCTTCACCGCTACGACTGAACGGATGAAAGATCGAAGCGCCGCCGACGCTGTGCTGGCCGCCTGTGGGAAAACGGCGACGGCTCAGAAGGTGGAACGCCGGGAGAAAACCGAGAAGGCCCCCGCGCTCTATGACCTGACTACCCTCCAGCGGGACGCCAACCGGGTGCTGGGCTATACCGCCCAGCAAACCCTGGACTATCTGCAAGCTCTTTACGAGAAGAAGCTCTGCACCTATCCCCGGACGGACAGCCGGTTTCTCACCGACGATATGGCCTCCGGCGTCCCGGCCTATGTCTCCGCCGCCGCCAAGCTCTGCGGCGTGGACGCGCCAAAGGAGATCCACGCCGCCCAGGTGTGCGACAGCAAAAAGGTCAGCGATCATCACGCCGTCATTCCCACCGTCAGCGCCGGGAGCGCCGAGCTGGAAGCCCTGCCCCTGGGAGAACGGGAGATCTTGAAGCTCACGGCGCGGGGCCTGCTCCGCGCTGTGTCCCCGGCACACCACTTTGTAGAGACAGTCGTGACCCTTTCCTGCGGCGGGCACAGCTTCACGGCCAAAGGCAAAACCATCCTGATTCTCGGCTGGAAGGTCTACGAGCCGGAACATGAGGAAAAAGAAAAAGCCTTGCCGGAACTGAACGAGGGGCAGACGATCTCCGTCACCACCGCCACGGTTAGGGAAGGCCAGACCGCGCCGCCCAAGCACTACACTGAGGATACGATCCTCAACAGCATGGAAACGGCAGGGGCAACGGCTATGCCCGACGATGCGGAGCGCAAGGGGATCGGCACACCGGCCACCCGTGCCGCCATTCTGGAAAAGCTGGTTTCCTACGGTTTCGTGGAACGCCGAAAGTCACGAAAGGTCACGACCCTTATTCCTTCAGCCCTGGGAAAAGCTCTCATCACGGTACTGCCGGAGACGCTGCAATCCCCCTTGCTTACTGCCGAATGGGAGCAGCAACTGAAGGAGATCGAGCGTGGAGAGTTGGACCCGGAGGTCTTCATGGATGGCATCGCCGTCATGCTTCGGGACCTTAAAAAGACCTATAAGCCGGTCGTCGGCGCGGAGGTCTTGTTCCCGACTGACCGGGGGAGCATCGGAAAATGTCCCCGCTGCGGAAAGAATGTGGTGGAGAAGAAAACGGGTTATTTCTGCGAGGATCGGAGCTGCGGCTTCGCCCTGTGGAAAAACAGCAAGTTCTTCACCGCGAAGAAGAAGCAGCTCACGCCGACCATCGCGGCGGCGCTGCTGAAGGACGGAAAGGCCAAACTCGCCGGCTGTTATTCTGAGAAAACGGGAAAGACTTATGATGCGGCTGTGATTCTGCGTGACGATGGCCAGCGCGCAAGTTTCGAGCTTGCGTTTTCGAGAGAGGGTGAAAAAGCGTGATCTGGCTTTCCTTTGGGATCGGCATGATCTTTGGAGGTATGATCGGCGTCACTGTCATGTGTCTCTGCGCTGTCAGCGGCCTGGCAGGCCGACGAGATGCGTCAAAAGAACCAGTGAAGAAGAAATGACCGACGACGTCGGAATCGCCAGCTCGTTCGTACTAACTATGTCAAGTAACAGTTGAAATTTAGGCTGTTACGTGCTATTATTAGTCCCCGGAAGAGGGTGAGCGTCTGTGAAGCACTACGACAAGCTACTGGAACTTGGCTGTTTCTCCCGTTGTGACGTTGCCGCTATGCTGGGAAACGATGAAACGGCAGGGTCTCTCCTTTGGGAGTATCAAAAAAAGGGATATATTGAGCGTGTACGGCGTGATTTGTATGCCGTCATCAGTCTGGAAACGAAGCAGCCTGTTCCGTCCCGGTATGAGATCGGAAGCGCAGCCTTTTCGGATGCGGTAATCGTCAATCACAGTGCCTTTGAGGTTTTTGGGTATGCCAATCAGGTGTTCTACGAGGTTTATGTTTCCAGCAAAAGCCGGTTTTCGGACTTCTCCTACAATGGAGTCACCTATCACCGCATCGAGCCAAAGGTACGGATGAATATGGAAAGCGTCCGCGGCGTTCGGGTAACGAGTTTGGAACAGACGGTGGTGGACGGTATATCAGACTTTGAAAAAGTCGCCGGCCTGGAAGAAACGCTGCGCTGTCTCCTGCTGATTCCTTCACTGAACGAGGAAAACCTCCTTCAGATTCTGAAAGAGCGGGATAATGGTTTTCTCTGGCAAAAATGCGGATACCTTTTGGAAGAACTGAACGGCACGTTTGGACTTTCATCAACCTTCTATGATGTTTGCCGCAGCCGCATGGCAAACAGCAAGCGCCCGCTTTTGAAGGATGCTGCACAACCATTGGTCTGGAATAAGCGCTGGAGGCTATATACTCCACGGTCTTTGAATGAACTCATTGATAAGGGAGTGAATTACGATGCAGTATAACCGCATGACCCTTGGCCGACAGGCGAAGGAACTGGGGTTTGTGCGAGACACCTTTGAAAAGGTCTGCCGTCTTGCCGAAGTCCTCGCCTTTGTCGAGCAGGATGATATTCTGAATAATAGTCTCGCACTGAAGGGCGGTACTGCCATCAATCTGACGATATTTGACCTGCCTCGCCTGTCGGTGGATATTGACCTGGATCTTGCGGAAAACCTGTCCCGCGAAGCCATGCTGGAACAACGCAGCGTTATCACCGAGCGGCTTGAAAAGCAGATGGCTGCAGACGGCTACACACTCAGCCCAAAGTCAAAACACTACCACGCGCTGGATTCCTTCGTTTTCGAGTATCTGAACACCGGAGGAATGAAGGACAACCTGAAAATCGAAATCAACTACATGCTGCGCTGTCATGTGATGGAGCTTCGCCGGAGAGAGGTCAGACTGCCATGGATGGATCGGGAGTTGACGGTATTGAGCGTTGACCCTACGGAAATCTTCGCCTCCAAAACAGTAGCACTTATCAGCCGGGCAGCGCCTCGCGACCTTTACGATCTCAACAACATGCTGAAATACAGCCTGTTTGACGAAAGCGAACAGGAACTACTGCGGAAATGTATCGTGTTTTACAGCGCCATTGGTGCAGAAGACACGCCATTATCCTTCTCTTTTGATTCCATCCAGTCGATCCGACAGAACAAAATCAAGACCGACCTGCTTCCTGTTTTACGCAACGGTGTCTATTTTGACGCAAAGACCGCTCAAAACGATTGCGTTGAATATCTGAAACGGCTTTTGATACTGACCGATCAGGAAACCGGGTTTTTGCAGGCATTTCGAGACAAACAGTACCGGCCTGAGTTGCTTTTCTCAGATAGCGCCATCTTGGAACGTATTTCCGGGCATCCCATGGCCTTGTGGAAATGCGGTAAACGTACATAAGCGATTATTTACTTCGCACAGGGTGACTCAAGTTAATACTCTGCGGCGCTCCTGCACGGGCATTCCGTGTGGGAGCGCATTTTCATTCTACGGAAGGAGCTATATTCCAATATGCCAGAAACCAAAACCAACAAGGAACGCCTCAAGGAGATCACGGACGGCATCGAACAGGGCATCAAGGAACTGTTCCAGAGCGACCGCTACCGGCAGTATCTCTCCGTCATGAGCCGCTTCCACCATTACAGCATCAACAATTCCGTCCTCATTTATCTGCAGCGCCCGGACGCCTCCCTGGTGGCGGGCTTCCAGAAGTGGAAAAACCAGTTCGGACGCCATGTGAAGCAGGGCGAGCACGGCATCACCATCATCGCCCCCACGCCCTTCAAGAAAAAGGTCGAGGAGGTCAAGCTGGACCCGGACACGAAAGCGCCGATGCTGGATAAGGACGGCAAGGAGATCGTGGAGGAGAAGGAGATCAGCATCCCCATGTTCAAGCCGGTCAAGGTGTTCGACGTAGCGCAGACGGAGGGAAAGCCCTTGCCGCAATTGGCATCGGCTCTCACCGGCAGCGTGGAGCAGTACGAGGTCATGACGGAGGCCCTTCGTCGAGCTGCGCCGGTGCCCATCTCCTTCAAGGCCATTGATCCGAATATGGACGGTTTCTTCAGCCCCGGCAACCAGGCCATCACCATCCGGGAAGGTATGAGCCAGGTGCAGACCGTCTCCGCAATGGTCCATGAGATTGCCCACTCCAAGCTGCACGACTACGACAGGCAGCAGGCAGCCGACGGAAAAGCGGTTGTGAAAAAAGACCGCCACACAGAGGAGGTCGAAGCGGAAAGCGTCTCCTACGCCGTCTGCCAGTATTTCGGTATCCAGACCGGCGACAACAGCTTCGGCTATATCGCCTCCTGGTCGGAGGGCAAGGAGTTGAAGGAGTTGCGGGGCAGCCTGGAGACCATCAACCGGACGGCATCCGAGCTGATCACGGACGTTGAACGCAATTACAGGGAGATCTGCAAGGAGCGCGGTATCGACCCCAAGGCGCTGACGGAGCAGGCTGCGGAAGCGCCGGAATCCGCTCCCGCGGAGCCTCCCGACGCCTATACGCTTTACGCCGCCGATCTCTGCGCTCACCTGGAACAGCTTCACAGCGAAGGAAGGATCGAAAGGCCCTTCAGCGCCACAACGCAGGATGAAGCCGTATCCGGGCTTGCCGAGCTTCTTCGGCACGGCAGCTTTGACCGTATACGCGGCGTGCTGGCCGACGCTGCCGAACAGTCCGGCGTTCCGTCACCGGAAGAACTGTCCGCTCGGCTGGAGGCGCTCAGCGACGAGTGGGACAAAAGCCTGACCTATAAGCTGGAACCCGGCATTCTGGAGGACGGGACAAGCTATGTCATGGCTTTTGAGGGAGAAACTTCCCACGGAGCGGTCTTCACCGGCCCCGCAAAAATATGTGAAAACGTTCTGGCCGAACTGAACGAGGGCACCATGACGGCGCGGCAGGCCAGGGCGCTCAACCGCCAGTGGGAGAACGCCGGTCAGGAAAGACCACTGGGCGAACCGGAAAGGCTGGTCCTTCTGGACAAGGCCAGAATCCTCCATATCCAAACCACCGACGACGGCTTCGATTATTCCCTCTACGACGCTGACACCTTTAAGCTCATCGACGGCGGGCAGTTCTCCTTCGAGGGTGCAGAAATGCACCCTGCGGAAACGCTCATGGACGGCGCATTCAAGGAGGTCTGTGTCCTTCAGGGGCTGGAACCGTCACAGATCGAGCCTCTTCCGCTGGAAAAGCTGGAAGAGATCACGGAGACCGGTGTTTCTGCCTCTGTTTTGGAAGTGCACAGGGACGCGCCCGAAGAAGAAAGCCTGCCGGATCCCACCATTACGATACAGATGATGGAACACTACGGATATACGGATCAGGATATGCTGCCTCTGTCCAAAGACCGGGCACTGGAGCTTGCCGAGCAGGACATCACGATCTTCATGCTCCACCGCGACGGGACGGAGGAGATGGCCTTTGACGCGGAGGAGATCGTCCGGCATGACGGCATCTTCGGCGTCTCCCGCGAGGAGTGGGAAGCGATCCGGGAAGATATCTCCCCGCGTGACCTGGAAAAGCGGTTCATGGACAGCCCCCGGGACGCCTTCCTGATCTACCAGCTCCGGCGTGACGCCCCCGTGGAATTCCTTTTCGTGGAAATGGAACGGCTGAAGGCCGCGCCTGACAGAGCAAACTATGCGCCGGTCTATACCGGCGATCTCCGATATGACGGAGATACCGCGGAGAAGCTGGAAGGGCTGTTTCAGACGTTCAACATCGACCGCCCCGGAGACTTCTGCGGGCACAGCCTGTCCGTCAGCGACATCGTTGCGCTGAAGCAGGACGGCGCGGTATCCTACCACTACTGCGACAGCATTGGCTTTCGGGAGCTTCCCGGCTTCAACCAGCCGGAGAACTATCTGAAAACGACAGAGATGACGCTGGAGGACGACTACGGCATGATCGACGGCATTATCAACAACGGCCCCAAGCAGCTTACCACGGCGGATCTGGAAGCACAGGTCAAAGCCGGCCAAAGCATTTCTCTCATGGACCTCGCCAGCGCGATCAAGGCAGAAAAGAAGGATACGCCCAAGGCCAAGGAAGATCGCCCCTCCATCCTGGAGCGGCTGAAGCAACCCCTGCCGAAGCAGGCAAATAAAGCAGCGCCCCACCGGAGCGCGGAAAAGGAGATTTGAATGAACACGATCACTTATGAGGAACGGCAGCTCATGGCTCTCTACAACGGCAGCGGCACCCGCATCGGACTGATCTCGGAGCTGAAGAAGATGCGGGGCTACCTGGGCGACGGGGATGCGGAGCTGAAGGAGCTGACCGATTCGGCCACCCGAAAGCTGGAGGCCATGTCCGACGAAGACTATGCCGCCCTGGACCTGATCCCGGACTTCGACCCGGAGGACGAAGATGCCGAATAAGCTGCAATTCTATTCGGACTTGGCCGAGCAGACGGCGCGGCAGGTCACGGGCAGCTTCCAGGCGTGGACGGGCTTTCTCACCACCGCAGCGCGGCTCTATAAGTATCCCTTCCATGAACAGCTCATGATCTACGCCCAGCGGCCGGAGGCCACGGCCTGCGCGGACTATGAGCTGTGGAACAACACCATGCACCGCTATGTCCGGCGCGGCAGCCGGGGCATCGCCCTCATCGACACTAGCGGCGACCAACCCAGGCTCCGGTATGTTTTCGACGTGTCCGACACGGGCGGCGGGGAAAACTCCCGCCGCCCCAATCTTTGGGAATACCGGGACGAACATCACGACGCCGTGACCGCAGCCCTGAAGCGCCGCTTTGACGTGGACGCCGACCACGGCCTCGCGCAACAGTTGGAACAGATCGCCGCTCAGCTCGCGGATGAATACTGGAACGACAACCAACCCGATATCCTCGGTATCGTTGACGGTTCCTTCCTGGACGCTTATGATGATTTCACCGTCGGAGTTGCCTTCCGCAACGCCGCCGTTGTCAGCACCACCTACGTCCTTCTGTCCCGCTGCGGGCTGGAACTGGAGGCATTTTTCACCCACGAAGACTTCCTCGACGTCTTTGACTTCAACACCCCGGCCTCTGTCACCGCCCTCGGAACGGCGGTCAGCAAAAACAGCGAACAGGCACTCAGGCAGATCGAAGTCGCCATCCGAAACTATGAGCGCGAAAAGAGCGCAGAAAGGAGCCAGAGCCATGAACGAGCTGAATTACCGGATCAGCGGGGATTATCTGATCCCCGATCTGACGCTGAGCGAGCAGGAGGCGAAGCCCCTGGGCAAGTACGGGAGGATGCGGAAGAAGTACCTGCAGGAGCATCGCCCGGTGTTATGGCATCAGATGATCCTGAACGAGACCCTGTACCCCCACCTGCGGGAGATCGACGCGACGGCCTGCAGCCGGCTGGAGCAGATGCTCCCGGCGCTGGCGAAGGCGGCGGGGGCGACGGAGCAACTGAAAGCCGCCGATCCGATGACCTGGGTGGGCCTGATGAACACCTGCAGGGCCCAGGCGGAGGAGACGATCCTGGCCGAGCTGATCTACAGCTAAACCAGGACGGCGACGGACAGCTCAACCTGTTCCCCTCGGAAGCAGAACAAATAGAGAGCATCAGAGAAGCGGAGAGCGCATCGCAATCGCCCTCCGCTTTTTCTTTGCCCCAGGAGGATATCGACCACTTCCTGCGGCTGGGAAGCAATGAAGAAAACGCCCGCACGATCATTGCCCTGGAGTTCATGAAGCAGAAACCCATGGACGAGCTGACGGACTATGTAAAGCAAACCTTCCATGACGGATATGGCCTCATAATCGGCGACCGGCACATTTCCTCCTGGGCTGCCGACGACGGCCTGCATCTCACCTGGGGGACTTCCGTGCGCTACGCCAAAACCGCGCAGATCCTCTCCTGGGAGGACGCTGCGGTTCGGATCGCTGAGCTGCTGGAACAGGGACGCTTTGCCACCAATGTGGAGCTGGCCGAGGCTACCGGCTATGAGCGTAGGCAGGCGGCGGAAGCCCTGTGGTATCTCTGTGGAGATATGAGCGACGAGGCCCGTGAACAGGGCTGGATGCCCACCTTGCGGGAGAACTGGCAGGGCGGCTTCCCGGAAACGACGGAACGGCTGGGCAAGCTGTTGGAAGACCAGGACGCCCGCCAGACCTTTGTGTCGGAATTGGAATCCTTTGCTGCGGCATGGGCGCTGCACCCGGAGCTGATGCGGTTTCGCTTTTACAGCCCGGATAAAGTCCTCTATACCGTCAAGGAACTGTCCCTGCCCCGCCGGGAGTACGTTTCCGGCATGGCGGAGATTCCCGCAATCCCTTCTTTCATAACGGAGGACGAGATCGACGCCACTCTGTCCCACGGCGGCAGCTATGAAGGCGGAGCAGGCCGTATCTTCACCTTTTGGCAGCAGGAGCATACCCCCAAGGAAAAGGCGGACTTCCTCAAGCATGAATACGGAACCGGCGGCGGAAACGGCATTGTGTCCCACAACTTCCATAGCTGGGAGGATCACAGTCCCAAGGGGATGGTGCTGAAAAAGCCGGACGCGGAGGACGTGACTCTGTCCTGGGCAAAGGTCGTCAAGCGAATCGACGCGATGATGGCCAAAGACCGCTATCTGACGCCGGAGGCAAAGGCAGCATGGGAACAGGCGCATTTAGAAGCAGACGAGAGCCAAGCGGATCTCGGTGAGCAGCCGGAGCAGGAAGCGCCGCCCGCGCCGGAGCCTGCCCACGCTCCCCCGGCCGGAAAGCTGACCCAGGAGGACATCGACCGGCAGCTCCGCACCATGTTCCCGGACATCGAAACAAAGCGGGCCGTGGTCCGCTATATGAAGGAGCATGGCCGGGAGAAGGAAACGGCGGCATGGCTGGCCGCGCAGTATGACGGGCGCGGCGTGTCTCAGCCCCTGCGGATTTCATTGCCCGGACAGGACGGGCAGCCCGGCGGCGAGGTGACGCTTTCCTGGGCGAAGGTCCAGCGCAGGATCGCCCAGCTCATCCAGGCGGAGAATTTCTACACGCAGGAAGAATATGACCGCATGGACGACGTGGATCTCGTTGCCATCCGGGAACATCTGGCCCAGGCCGGGATCGTGAACGGCGAGGTCGTTGACCCGGAGGCCTTGGACCGAGACCCCTTTATCCGGCAGGTCATGGCCGACGCGGACGACGCGGTGGATGGCTCACAGGAAGAACCTCCTGCGGAAGAAGCGGTAGCTCCCGGGGCGCCGGAGGCTGAAAAGAAGCGTCCCGGTCAATCGCGGGTGGAACGCAATTACCGCACCTTTGACAGACTGTTCTCCGAAATCACCAGCGGCGAGTATCGCTACCTGGAGCTGCGCGGCGGAGAGAACAGCGGCTATATGCCCCTCATCATCCAGGAGATCGGAGAAGATGAGATCTCCGTCGCCCACACCTATGAGCTGGGCGGCGACCTGGCGTATGACCCGGAAATGACCTTCCGCATTGACAGAGAGAAGGGCACACTGGAACCGCTGACCTTCCGGCAGGACGGTTCTCTGCCGCTCTATCAGGAGGTCTACCCGGAGCCCGGAAAATGGATACCGAGGCTTCGGAACGAACTCAGCGCCTTCACCGAGCAATGGCTGAAGAATATTGAAAACCAGGGCCGCCGCCGGTATCGGGCGATCGCCGTCCTGGACGGCGAGGATGCAGAAGTTTCCTTCGATGAGAACGGCAAGCCGGTTCCACCGTCGGAGCACACCCCGGAGGAACGACAGACACAGATCAAGGATGCTTTTCAGGCTGCCGGCATGACCTTTGACGACTTTGACAGCTACGACGGATATCTGGTTTTTCGTCCGGAGGGCGGCGAAGCGTATACCTTCCCCTCGTGGGAGGAGGCCGCCGAATGGATCGACGGCGTTGTGTTCGACGATCCGGAGCGCAGCGACGCTTCGGAACGGATCATGCACCCGGAACGGTTCGAGAACGCAGCGGACAGAGCGGATGCCCCCGAAGGTTTTATCACCCCCGGCGGCAGGCAGTACCATCTCGGAGAAGAATACGAAGCGCATACCTCGGACGGTGAGATCCTGGTGAATGTCCGCATTGAAAACGTGACGGAGGATGCGGTTTTCTATTCCATACCCGAAAAGCCCGGCAATGCACCGAACCGACTGCCGCGGGAAGACTTTGACCGCTTCATGGACGAAGGGCGTTTTTCCCTCGTGCATCAGGACGCCGAACTGTCCCCGGAACCGGAGCAGGAAGCGCCGCAGCCTGCGCCCGCACCGCCTGCGGAAAACTTCCGCATCACCGACGATCACCTGGGCGAGGGTGGTCCCAAGACCAAATTCCGGGCCAATATGGAGGCCATCAATACGCTGAAACAAATCGAGTTTGAGGGAAGATCGGCCACGCCGGAGGAGCAGGAGACCCTTTCCCGCTACGTGGGCTGGGGCGGTCTGGCTGACGCCTTCGACGAGCGCAAGCCCGAATGGGCAAACGAATTCAAGGAGCTGTACGCCACGCTCACCCCGGAGGAATACGCCGCCGCCCGCGCCTCCACCCTCAACGCCCACTACACGACGCCCACCGTGATCCGCGCCATCTACGAGGCCGTGGAAAACATGGGCTTCCGAAGCGGCAACATTCTGGAGCCCGCTATGGGTGTCGGCAACTTCTTCGGGATACTGCCGGAAACCATGCGCAGCTCCCGCCTCTACGGGGTGGAGCTGGACAGCATCACGGGCCGCATTGCAGAGCAGCTCTATCCCAAAGCAGACATCACCGTGGCGGGCTTTGAAACCACGGACCGCAAGGACTTTTATGATCTCGCCGTGGGCAACGTGCCCTTCGGCAATTACCAGGTGGACGACCGGGCTTACAACAAGCTCGGTTTTTCCATTCACAATTACTTCTTTGCAAAGGCGTTGGACCAGGTGCGTCCCGGCGGCCTGGTCGCCTTTTTGACGAGCCGCTACACAATGGACGCCAAGGACCCGACCGTGCGGAAATACCTGGCGCAGCGGGCGGAGCTGTTGGGCATGATCCGCCTCCCCAACAATGCTTTCCTGGCAAACGCCGGGACGGAAGTGGTGTCGGACATCATTTTCCTTCAAAAGCGGGACCGGCCCATCGACATCACGCCGGAGTGGGTCTTTACGGGGCAGAATAAGGACGGCCACGCCGTCAACAGCTATTTTCTCGAACACCCGGAAATGGTGCTTGGTCAGCAGACCTCCGGCCGCGGTATGTACGGCAAGGACGAATACACCGTCGATCCCATTCCCGGTGCGGAGCTGCCGGATCAGCTTCATGAAGCCATTCAGAATATCCGCGGCACCTATACCGAGGCGGAGCTGCCGGAGCTGGGCGAGGGCGAGAAGGTCAGCAATACCATCCCTGCGGACCCGTCAGTAAAGAACTACTCCTATGCCCTGGTGGACGGCGAAGTGTACTACCGGGAAAACAGCGTCATGGTCAAGCCAGAGCTGAACGCCGCGGCGAGGGAGCGCGTCAAAGGCATGGTGGAACTGCGGGACTGTGTGCGGGAGCTGATCGACCTGCAGATGGACGAATACACCCCGGAGAGCGCCATTGCCGAGAAACAGGCGGAGCTGAACCGGCTTTACGACGCCTTTACCGCGAAATACGGGCTCATCAATGACCGAGGCAACCGACTGGCCTTTTCCGACGACGACAGCTATTATCTGCTCTGCTCTCTGGAAGTCCTGGATGAAAACGGCGAACTGGAACGCAAGGCTGATTTCTTCACGAAGCGCACCATCAAGCAGCAGCACAGCGTCGATCATGTGGACACCGCCGTGGAAGCCCTGGGCGTGTCCATCGGGGAGCGGGCCTGCGTGGACCTGCCGTTTATGGCCTCCCTCCTGGGCGGGCAGGAGAAGATCCTGCAGCTTGTGGAGGAACTGAAGGGCATCATCTTCAAGGACCCGGCCACCGGTCCCTTCGACTACGCCGAGGGCGGCGAGCATTGGAACCGGGGCTGGCAGACCGCCGACGAATACCTCTCCGGCAACGTGCGCCGGAAGCTCCGGCAGGCGCAGCGGGCGGCGGAACAGTATCCGGAGTTTCAGGTCAACGCGGAGGCCCTGCGGCAGGCCCAGCCCAAGGATCTGGAGGCGTCGGAGATCGAAGTGCGCCTCGGCACCACCTGGATCGACAAAGAGTATTTCCAGCAATTCATGTATGAGACCCTGGATACCCCCTGGTATTTGCAGCGGAAGATCCACGTCAACTTTTCCCCTTACACGGCGGAGTGGCAGATCGAGGGCAAAAGCGTCGTGAGCGTCAATGACGTGGCCGCGTATTCCACCTACGGAACGCTGCGCGCCAATGCCTACCGGCTTTTGGAGGATTGCCTGAATCTCCGGGACACCCGTATCTACGACACTGTGACCGACCCGGACGGCAAGGAGCGCCGTGTCCTCAACGCCAGGGAGACCACTCTGGCGGCGCAGAAGCAACAGCTCCTCAAGGACGCTTTCAGGGATTGGATATGGAAGGACCCGGAGCGGCGGGCGACGCTGGTGAAGCAGTACAACGAGGAAATGAACAGCACCCGCCCCAGGGAGTATGACGGCAGCCACATCGTCTTCAGCGGCATGAACCCGGAGATCACCCTGCGTCCCCATCAGCGGGATGCCATCGCCCATATCCTCTACGGTGGCAACACGCTCCTGGCACACGAGGTGGGTGCAGGGAAGACCTTTGAAATGGTAGCCGCAGCCATGGAAAGCAAGCGGCTGGGCCTTTGCAGCAAGTCCATCTTTGTGGTCCCCAACCACCTGACCGACCAATGGGCATCAGAGATCCTTCGGCTCTATCCCTCAGCCAATGTCCTTGTCACCACAAAAAAAGATTTCCAGAAGCACAACCGAAAGAAGTTCGTGTCACGGATCGCCACCGGGGACTACGACGCCGTAGTGATCGGGCACAGCCAATTCGAGAAAATACCCATCAGCCCGGAACGGCAGATCCGGCTCATTCAGGAACAGATCGAGGAGATCACCAACGGCATAGAGGAGGTCAAGGGAAACGGTGGAGAACGCTTCACCGTCAAGGAACTGGAACGCACGAAAAAGGGCCTGGAGGCACGGCTGAAAAAGCTGCTGGAGGGCGGCAGAAAAGACGACGTTGTGACCTTTGAGGAACTCGGTGTGGATCGGATGTTCGTGGATGAGAGCGACAACTACAAGAACCTGTTTTTGTACACCAAAATGAGAAATGTTGCGGGGCTCACCACCACAGACGCGCAGAAGTCCTCGGATATGTTCGCCAAATGCCGCTACATGGACGAGCTGACCGGCGGGCGCGGCGTGGTCTTCGCTACCGGTACGCCCATCTCCAACAGCATGACGGAGCTATACACCATCCAGCGGTATTTGCAGTATGACCGGCTCCAGGAGCTGGGCATGGGCCATTTCGATTGCTGGGCTTCCCGTTTCGGGGAGACCACCACGGCCCTGGAGCTGGCCCCGGAGGGAACGGGCTACCGGCCGCGGACCCGGTTCGCCAAGTTCTTCAATCTCCCGGAGCTGATGAACATGTTTAAGGAAGTGGCGGACATCAAGACCGCCGACCAGCTCCATCTTCCCACACCGGCGGTGGAGTATCACAATTACGTCTCCAAGCCCACGGAGCTGCAGAAGGAGATGGTCAAGAAGCTGTCGGAACGGGCCAGCCGGGTACACAGCGGCGCGGTGGACGCCCATGAGGACAACATGCTGAAGATCACCTCGGACGGGCGCAAGCTGGGCCTGGATCAGCGCATCATCAATCCCATGCTGCCCGACGAGGAGTGCACCAAGGTCAATCAGTGCGTGGGGAACATCCTGCAATTCTGGCGGGAGGGCGAGGACAAGAAGCTGACCCAGCTCGTCTTCTGCGACATCTCCACCCCCAAGGGCCGCACGGTCACGGAGAGAGCGGCCAAAACGGAGGGCGGCAATCTGGACAGCCCGGAGATCCACACGCTGGAAACCCTCGTCCCACTGGAGCCGGAGGAAAAAGAACGGCCCTTCACCATTTACGCGGACATCCGGCAGAAGCTCATACAGGGCGGTATGCGCCCGGAGCAGATCGCCTTTATCCATGACGCGGACACGGAGGTGCGGAAGCGGGAGCTGTTCGCCAAGGTCCGCTCCGGTCAGGTTCGCGTCTTGATCGGAAGCACACAGAAGATGGGCGCGGGCACCAACGTCCAGGACCGGCTCATCGCCCTCCACGATTTGGATTGTCCCTGGCGTCCCCGCGACCTCACGCAGAGAAAAGGCCGCATCGAGCGCCAGGGGAATCAGAATCCGCTTGTCCACGTCTGCCGTTACGTTACCGAGGGCACCTTCGATGCCTACCTCTGGCAGACGGTGGAAAATAAGCAAAAGTTCATTTCACAGATCATGACTTCAAAGAGCCCCGTCCGCTCCTGCGAGGATATCGACGAGACGGCCCTCTCCTTTGCGGAGATCAAGGCCCTGTGCGCCGGCGATCCCCGCATCAAGGAGCGGATGGACCTGGACGTGGACGTGGCAAAGCTCAAAATCATGAAGGCCGACCATCAGAGCAAGCAGTACCGGCTGGAGGATCAGCTCCTCAAATACTTCCCGGCGCAGATCGAGCAGAACAAGGGATACATCCGGGGCTTTGAGGCGGATATGAAGACGTTGGAGACCCATCCTCTGCCCCAGGAAGGCTATGTCGGCATGGTCATCCGAGGGGACAATCTGACGGACAGGGAAAACGCCGGGGCCGCCCTGCTCGACGCCATCAAGGACGTGAAGACCGCCGACCCGGTGGAGATCGGCAGCTACCGGGGCTTTTCCATGTCTGTGGAGTTCCGCGGTTTTGTGTCGGGATACGTTATGACCCTCAAAGGGGAAATGTCCCATCATGTGGAGCTGGGCGAAGACCCCAGGGGCAATCTGACCCGCATAGATAACGCCCTGGCGAAGATGCCGGACCGTCTGAAGGCGGTTCAGGCTCAGCTTGAAAACCTGTATAAGCAGCAGGAGGCGGCCAGGGTCGAGGTGGGCAAGCCCTTTCCCTATGAGGCGGAGCTGACCGAAAAGACGGCGCGGCTGGTGGAGCTGGATTTGCAGCTCAATCTGAGCGGCGGCCGCCCCCAGCCGGAGGAGACGTTGGAAAAAAGGGACAGGCCCTCCATCCTGGAGCGGCTGAAGCAGCCCCTGCCGCAGAAATCCAAGGCGAAGGCAAAAGCAAAAACAAGGGAGGAGATCTTATGATGAATATCCCGGTTTATTTCTATCCGCAGGAATACGCTCTGGAAAACGGAGAACTGAACAAGTACCATCTGTCCCGGAAGCTGAATCTGGCCTGCAAAGAGGCGATTGAGCAGGCGATTGGCGACCATTATTCCGATCATCGGCTGGACACCGCGGCAGCGGTGCAGCAGGTTGCGGACGCCTTTGGATTTGACCGCATGCTCTATGTTTTGGCAATCTCTGTCCAGCACAAAGGACATGACGGGCGCATATCCGATGCCAATAAGGAATGGGCCATGTCCGTTCCCGTCTTTGAGGACCGAATCGACGGCAGCGCGGACAACAACCGCTTTCTGGTGGTGGACAAAGTGAACCCCGGTCTGGTCGATCTGTTTGTGAGAGGCGCACGCAGAGCCAAGGCGCAGGAGAAGGAAAAAGAACAGAAAAAGCCCGAACCGGTCAAAGCCGCGCCTGCCGAGAAGCCCTCCATCCTGGAACGGCTCAAAAAGCCTCTTCAGAAAAATTCGCCGAATAATTCGGCGAATTTATTGGAGCCGGAGTTGTGAAAAAGCGAAAGCGCCCGGAGCGCGTCGTATTCTACGTTACGCCGGAAGAAAAAGAGCTGATCCATGCAAAGATGGACCAGCTCGGCACCGGCAATATGGGCGCGTATCTGCGGAAAATCGCCATCGACGGATATGTGGTAAACCTTGACCTGCCGGAGCTGCGGGAGCTGACCATACTCCTGCGCCGGTCATCCAATAACCTGAATCAATTGACCAAGAGGGTACATGAAACAGCCCGCATCTACGATGCCGACATGGAGGACCTGCGGACGGAATATGACAGATTGCTGGAAGCTACCGATGTGATTCTATCCAAACTGGCGGTGATCAAGTAAAGCGTGGGGCGGCAGCTATGTGAATTAGCTGCCGCCCCACTAGACCGAATACTTTTACCCTGTTTTTCACCACTATTCGATGTTACACAGAATCTAAGACACCATCTACTTCGTTGTTGAGTCGCTGGATTAATGATATCTTTGATAGCTACAATCTTCCACAGTTCCTTCAATCATTGCACTTTATCAAACCGTTCGGGGATTCTCAATGTATCTATGACCGAATTATCCTCACCTGCACGGAAGGTAATCGTGATGCTCTCTCCATCATCAAGAACTTCTGCCTTTTGCTTTACTTTCTCTATATCAACTACTGTGGCACATTTAAAAGTCCTCATGATTTGGAACTCAAACTCAGCTCCAAACAAATCGATGTGGATGACTCCCACATACGAGAACTCATACTGTTTCTTATCCAATGTAGTCAATTCCTTCCGAAATTGCTGACTCATTTCTCCAGTAAATGTAACCTCATTCCATGTCCTGATTACCTGTTCATTTCTTATAAGGTCAGAAACGACAAAGACTGAACTGTACTCGCTATTACTGATTTCTCTGCATGGGGAAAGATGAACATTGAAATAATCTTCAATAACACATAAGCGATCCAAAAAGTCGATTTCCTCTTCAACAGATGAAAAACCGGTCCTATAATCGAAGTCATTGATATATCCCGCAATGATATCCTCACCCTGAGTCAATACATAGATATGAAGATCTTTCTCTCTAGAGAGTGTACTCATGAACCTGACATAATTGAGCAGCTCACGATTGTTAGCGTTCCTCATATTAATTGTGAAATCAGGTTTGCGTGGATTTATAGGATTAACCCTGACTTCAAAATAGAAACTACCTCCCTGTTCTTTGTTAGATATTACATAAGTCCCATCGTCTTCAATTTCCTGTGTGCGTAAAAGAACATTATCGAAGAAAGATTTATCTCCAACCCTTATCTCACAAGGGAAAGCAGGTGGGAACTCTGGCGGTGCAACTAAAATTGTACTGCCAACAAGTCCTTGAACCTCATCTTGAATCGGATCAGGCTTTTCTCCAAGCATTTTTTTAGCTTTCGACACTTCCATAGTAATCAGAAGTTGATGCCTATATGCATAGTTTAGCGGATTGCCGTAGGGGTCCTTGTAATACTCTCCGCCGATTTTCACTGCTCCGCTAAGAACGATCTTTGGTGGATAGAACACCTTTGCTTCTGCTGTCATTGGCTTGCTCACAATCGTTCCATTGCAATAATCGTAGCCAAAATCAGGGGCATAAGGATGTGTCAGCGAAATATGATCAAGGACTTTCCTTATCCCTAACCCGACTGCTCCTACATTCCCACTCTCAGCGTATTTCACAGCTTTATCAACGGAAAACAGTGAGCCATCTTTAACTATCTTTGCGAGAATCTGATTCTTTGCATCGTTTACAGCTGCAACCGTGGTCATCGTAGATTCGCGCACTTCTTCACCCACAGCATCAATAATTCTGTCAGCAAGAAGATAATCCTTCAGTGAAAAACATCCTGATTCATAAAAATCTCTAATTATGTCCAAGCAGTTAGAGATACACTTGGTTACTCGCAATTTTGCCTCGTCCGTTTTCGCTTTGGAATATGTTACGGCTGTGCAAATAATCTTCTCCCTCGCTTGTCCGCGTATCTTTGGGCTTGGATCAAAAACACGTGTGCTAGTGTCGTCAATAAGGTGATTCCGAATATATTCGACCAATCCCTGGAAATCTATCTCTTCCGCGAGAGTACACATTTCATTATATTTCTTCTGCTTCTCAATGTAGGAAGCCAAAGCGGATCGAAGTTTCTTTTCATCAATCTTTTTCGTGATTCTATTTTTCAATGCATCCAGGCCAAGATTGGCCATATATTCTGATGCCGCAGTTACTGTTTCTGTAATCATGCTACTTGGCTCCCCTTTGCTGAATTAAAAACCGCTAATCACGTGCTGCTCAAAAGGATCTCAACTGATGTATCTCTTTTCCCGTTTTCCATTATCTTCACTAATGAGATACCGATGAACCTATTTGTTGTATTATACCATTATTCTCTTTTCTTCTCAAGGAATCATATTCAATCCTGTATCCTTGTACAATTCTGCGCGGTCAATATAATAAAGGTAAAACAAACGAAAGGAAGCCCACTCCTTGAAAACTATCCTACGCATCCTCGTCGCGCCGGTCACGCTGACGCTCTCCCTCCTGATCTGGCTCTGCGCCGTGTTGTTCTCCCGCACCGTATTCCTCTGGCAGATCGCCGGTGCCGTCCTCGGCCTCCTGGCCTTGATCGTCCTGTTTACCACATCCGTGAAAAATGGTCTGATCCTCCTGGGGCTCGCGGCGCTGGTCAGTCCCATCGGATTGCCTCTCTTTGCGGCAAAGCTGCTTGGGGGCTTGCAGCGGGCAAATCTCGCGCTGAAGGAGTTGCTTCATTGATGACCCAATTGGAGCTGAAGCCGAATTACCGATATAGCGGTCTGCACAGAAGGCCGCTATTCTTATTGAGGAGGTACCGCCTTCCATGGCCACGACGCGCCTGATGGCGCTGCACACCGGTAAGGGCCGAAACGTCGGAACGGCCATCCGCGATATTATCGACTACGCCAAGAACCCGGAGAAAACGAACAAGGGCCGGCTTATCTCCAGCTACCAATGCAGCGCAAGGATCGCAGATAAAGAATTCCTGCTTGCAAAGAAGCTCTATATCCAGAAAACCGGCAGAGTGCGCGGAGCGGACGATGTAATCGCCTACCAACTTCGCCAATCTTTTTCTCCCGGCGAGATCACGCCGGAGGACGCAAACCGGCTGGGCCGGGAGCTTGCCATGCGCTTCACAAAAGGCAAAAATGCCTTTATCGTCTGCACCCATATCGACAGGGCCCACGTCCATAATCACATCATCATCAATGCCGTCAATCTGGACTGCGACCGCAAATTCCGCAACTTCCGCCAAAGCGGACGTGCCATTGCCCGGATCAATGATACACTGTGCATCGAGAACGGATATTCCGTCGTGGAGAATCCACAAGACAAAGGGCAAAGCTACAACAAGTGGCAGGGGGACAAAGCCATTTCCCACCGGGAGCGCCTGCGCCTTGCCATCGACGAGGCGCTGAAACAGAAGCCAGAGAGCTTTGACGCTCTGCTGGATTTGCTGCGGCAGGCCGGATATGGGATCAGGGGCAATCCGGCAAATCCTTCCCTGCGGGGCGGAGAACAAAAACGTTTTATCCGGATGGACACCCTCGGCCCCGGATACTCCGCCGCCGAGCTGAAGGCGGTGATCGCCGGGGAGCGGCAGCACAGGCCGAAGCAGCGCAAGGCCAGGGTGCAGAAACAGCCCCCGCGCACGAACCAGCTCCTGATCGACATTCAGGAAAAGCTGGCCCAGGGCAAGGGGGCCGGTTATGCAAATTGGGCCAGGAAGTTCAATTTGAAGCAGATGGCAAAAACCGTTGCCTATCTCCAGGATCACAGCCTTATGGATTACGCTTCCCTGACAGAAAAGGCCGACGCCGCCTCCGCGAGATACCACGAACTATCCGACAGAATCAAAACGGCGGAAACCCGCATGGCGGAGATCGCCGTGCTGCGGACGCAGATCACCAATTACGCCAAAACCCGCGAGACCTACGTTGCCTATCGCAAGGCAGGATACTCCAAGAAGTTCAAGGCAGAGCATGAGGCGGACATCCTTCTGCACCAGGCGGCGAAAAAGCATTTTGACGCCCTGGGCCTGAAAAAGCTCCCCACCGTCAAGGCCCTGAACGCCGAGTATGCCAGACTGCTTGCGGAGAAGAAAGCAGCCTACGGCGATTATCGCCAGACCCGCGAGGACTGGAAGGAGCTGTTGACGGCCAAGGCCAACATCGACCGCATTTTGGGCAAGGACGGCACAGAGCAAATCATTCAGGAAGAACGTCCGTCAGAGCAGCGGTGAGCTGCCCGAAAAAGCGATTTCGCAGAAATCGCGCAGCCGCGCCGGAGGCGTGAACGGGGTCCCCGCGCAAGCCCAGCAAAGCGCCTTGCGCGGGGAGAGGAGGAGCAGCGAAATGAGCGAGCTTTCGGCTTTTGCCGGAAGCGAAGGATATGGAGCTTGCGACGCCGAGGGGATTGGGGAAACGCCCCAACAAGCAGAAACCGTCCGTTCCTGCGAAAGCAGAAATCGGACGGTTTTGTGCAAGTGAGTGTTCACTTGCCCTGCTTGCCGGTAACTCCGGCCCCGTGATGCAGTTAACGTGCCCAAAACTATTCCGCATTCAGCGTGTCGATGGCCATGACAAGCGTTCTTGCATAGTTCAAAGCCGCCAATTCCACATCTTCATCCTTTATCCCGAAAATCCAAAACAGAAGGATGCCCAAGTCTGCGATAAAAGCAAAACCGTTCTGGACGGGTATCTGACACAAGGAACCGAACATCAGCCATGAACCGATGGCCACCGATGCAAGGCACAGCACACAGATCCAAATGCCCGTGGTCTTAGTTTCTATAAGGTTTCGGCAAAAACCATAATTGATATTCTCTTCCAGGACAAGGCGATTATCGCGAGTGCGATTCCGCAGAAACAGAACTGCGCTTTTGCAAAGCGCCTTAAACTCATCGCTGTTATCCGGTTCTTTCAAAGTGAGAAAGCTTTCGTCAAGCGATGCCAATTTGTCGTAGTATCTCTCCTTTGTCGCAGAATCGAAGGTATTATCCGACTGCAACAGCAACTCGTATGCCCGATCCTTTGTCTCTTTATTCTTCCGTTTGCGATGTCGGCGCTGCAGGATCGGTACACAATTTGCAAACGCCAAAAGGACGATCAAAATGACTGCGGAGGTAGCCAAGGAACGGACCTCTTCCAGACATAGAAACACGGAAATAGCTATCGGAGCCAGCAGAATGATGCTGGCGCTCAGGCGAGCGCGAATATTGTAAGCGTCAAATAACTCAATGCCTTTATCCATATAACATCTCACTCATTTCAGCAGGACATATGCGGCTTGAAGCCTGTCCGGAATCGACCCGCCAGCATTATAGAAATCCAGCTCAGGATCCGAGATGCGAAAGTCGAATCCAAACGGTTGTCCATTCCGAATCTCACAGTAAGGTGTCTTCTGCTTTGGGACGTAGATCGCTTTTCTGGATGAAAATCTTCTGAATGAAACCCCTATGCAGCTGGTTATCACGATTGCCTTTTCCGGGATAGCATGGATGGTGTCGTCCAAATACTGCTGGACTTTGTTCGTGTGGCCTGTGATAAAAAGATAATCAGGTTCCCAGTGTCCAACAGGGTACAAGGCAATGAATTCTCCCTCTGGTTTACCGGGATGAAAATACAACCGGAAAATGTCATAAAGATAAACCAGACGCGCGGGGAGTTCATAGTCTTGGTCTTTGTGCAGAAGGTAACGCATGATCTTCCGTTTAGCTGTAAGTACCGACCCGATTGGTCACGGAGAAGGAACCAAAGGTGCATTCCTGATCTCCATCCAGTGTGTTGTGGATCACATAGCCTTTGGAATGCTTCTTGCGCAAATCGTCAGAACCGCCGCTGGTGCTGCCGGTGTTATCCGACACGAAATAGATCGTCCGATTGTTTTTCACAGCAAAAATGTCCTCCGCCTGTTCAAGCTTCCCGTGGTGAGGCAACTGGATCGCACTGTGGAGCTTCACATTTTCTTCGATCGCTGAAAAACTGCTGTCTCCGGTAAGCAGCAGTTTTCTTCCCAGCCCAAAGTCAACAGAAAGCTGGGTACTGACGGCATTGACAATGGTCTCTTTGTCAATAATGCTGTTTTTGTCTTCTTCTATTGCCTTTGCGACAGCGTTCAGAGAGTATTCTTTATCGGGACCGGGAATCGTAACACCCGGAGCAACGTAGGTGTCTCTGAAGATATCCTTCAAAACGAATGATTTATTAGGCCCGCCCAAAGAGTAGATGTTGTCATAGAGCTCCTCGATTCGTTTTGCAACAGATTCACGACTCCGGCGTCCGTCATCCAGAATGTCAAGCAAATCATCCTTGTACTTCAGCAGAAGGAGTGTATAAATCTCGGAAATGACATTCTGCTCCACCAAATAGGGAATGCCCAGAAAGTGATCGTCATCGTTGTGCGAGAGGATCAGTTTCGCCTTTTTGTAATTATGCCTCAGCATGTAACTGACCACCCTCACGGCGTGTTCTTCACATCCGCAGTCGTAAATAACGAGTTCCTTATCGGTGTCAATAAGGATGCAGTCTCCGTTTTTCCCGCTGGGATTGTCGTAGTTTTTGGCGCTCATAAAACAAACTTTCATTCTTGCTTCCTCCCCATAGTCCGGTTGTTGTTGGTTTGCGCAGAGTATCCTGCTTTGCCCTAATAATGTCATGAGAATGCCAAAAAGGGACAGGACTTGACGAATATTTCATTTTCTTGAGATTGACTGGTAGAAATCAGCGGCAAGACGGGGAAACTCTTTGGTTCCCAGCCTTGCCGTTATAACCGAGTCCGTATGTCAGCGGCATTCAGCGTTGTGGATGCGTCTCCAGTTCAGCTTTTGACCGCAGCGGTCACAATAAGCTTGGTACTCCCGATCCAAGGTGACGTCACAGCGGGGGCAAATATAGTACACGCTTTCAAAGCCAAAAGCATCTCTGTACGGTATGTACTCTCTCACCGTCATCGGGCAGCGATATGAGACGACGGAATACAATTGCTTCAAAAGGAACGCTATTGGCTTTGGCGCTTGCCGACCGTGTGATTGGAGAAGCGGAAACTGCTCCTGTGGCAGTTGGACCTCCCGCTCCTTCAGTGCGACCCCTTTGTTGGGCTTTTCCATCCCGGGATTCCTTTCCGCAGGATGTACGGAATCGGGGCGGGTATCCCGCCAAAAACACCTCCAAACCTCCATCGTCCATCTGGCATACCTCCCGCTTCAACAGATTCGAGTGTCGGACGTATCACTCTGAGGAAAAATTGAAACTGGAGGCGAAAGAACAGGCCCAAATAAAGTAATCCCCGGCCATGGAGAACTTCCATGGCCGGGGAGCTAGGTTATGAGAGGTTTACGTTTAGCCGATGGGTGTGTCTTGCGGATAGGTATCAGAACCCCCATCCTTTTCTGCGTAGAATTCGCAACTTGCAAAGTATTGTTTATTGGAGGAGCCGTTATAGGTGACGTAACCTGCGTGTACATAGGTGGAGGAAGCCATCAGCGTCGAAGCGTAAAGGGGATTGGTGTAGGCATATGTTTTCACCCGACTCCATGTGTTTCCGTTTTTCTCATACAGATAGATATATTTAAGACCGATCTGATCCATTGTATCAGTTCCGATAATATAGAAATTTACTTCTACCGTATTCCCATCGCGGGTGATCCATGCGCTGGTGGCCGCAATATACGCACTTGCTTCCATAGCAGCAAAAACAGCTGTAGTTAGAAGAAGTGTCAATGCAATTACGAGAGCGATTAGACGAAGGCTTTTCTTCCTCATTTTCTCACCTCATATACTGAATCGATAATTCTTTGCATTTCTTCCAAAGATACGCTACCTACAATGAGTGTTGAATAGTTCTCCGTATACCAAACTGCGGTCATCTCGTTTGTGTTGTCGAAAATATAATGAACTGTGTTGCCCGCCACATATTCCTGTGGAGGATTGTCTTCCTTCTGATAGTCAGTGGTTTCTGAACCAGACGTTGGTGAAATGGTGATGATGAGCCGCCTATCATTTCCCTTGTATTTTTCAGTCAGTAATAAAGGCTTTTCAAAAACCGTAATTGTCTCTCGTTTCATATCCTCCGGCAGCCATGTCGGATAAAGTGGTTCAGTAATGCCAAGCCTTTTCAGGACGTCAGGAATGTATTCCGCATGGGGGTTTTCCGTCGATTCCGGCTCAAAGCTCAGCACTTCATCACCCCACACCGGCACCCAGCCCCAAAGGTTGAAGCCCATGGCGCTGGCGGCGACGGTGAACACCACCATGAGAACGACTACGGCAGCCGCAATCAGTCCAACGCGCAAAAAGCCCTGTAACCTATTCGAGTGGTTTTTCGCAGGCTTCGCCTCGGGCTGAATCATCTTCACCGTGTTCTCCGGCTCTTTTTCTACCACCTCCTCGGTTTCCGTATCTCGTCGGATACCGAGCGCGGCGAATTCGGCTGCGTGTTCTTCTTTGAACTCAGCCCACTTCTCTTCCACGGTGTGCGGATGCTGGAGAGGCGCTTTCTTTCTCAGAACGGCCAGGATGCGCTCCATTTCATCCACGGCCTCGTCGTCGAGGTCAGAGAACATGAAATATCGCTGCAGAGCCGCCTTTAATTCTTCAACCGAATAATCGTCGTATTGTTTCATTTTCTCGATACCCTTTTTCAACTGCGTATTCACCCCCTTTCGCCCTGTAATGTAACGAGAGGGGTAAATCGGGACACCTGATCAGCAAAAATATCCGACTTTATCTGTTGCTTTTGGCTTCATCGTCCAACGCTTCCCGGAACCGGTCCCTGGCCCGATAGATCCGCTTCTTGCAGGCTTCCTCTGAGATGCCCAAGTCCCTGGCCAGCTTTTTGACCGATTCACCATCTGACCAATACCGGATCAGGAGCTCAAGGTCGTCTGCGTCGATCGCGCCTTCATACAACAATGCGGGCGACAGCTGTTCCGGCTGTTCTTCCCGGAATTGCAGCTCCAGATTTTTCAGCAGCCGCTGGGCGTACATGATGTTCCGCTGATAATTGCTGGTAAGATTCCGCAGCGTCAGAATGAGCCAACCCCTTTGACTCACTGCGTTATACAGGTTTTCTGCCTTTTGGACCGCAATGATGAAGACTTCCTGCGCCAGATCCTCGGCTACCTCCGGGCTGTAGCCATAGCTTTGGGCATAGTCTACCAAATATTCAAAATAACTCTCGAAAAGCGACGTCAGCATCGCATTCAATTGTTCCGAAGTCGGTTTTTCCCTGCCATCCAATGGGCCACACCTCCGATGTGTTTTACTTCTGCGTTTCCGGCATCCGAATACGGTAATACGCCAAATCCGAAATGATTTGGCGCCAATAACAGAAAAAGAGAAGAATAGTATAGAAAACCATACGCTCACAACCGCTATTCTGTCGGGTTCAGCTTGTCAGCGGCTGGACATGCGATGGGAAACGCTTTTCTCCAAGCCTGTCTTCAAAGACAGGGCAAATCTAATGAACGCTATATCGGGCATCGGACCCAGAGGCATTGTTGAGGTTCGTATACTATCCCGTTTTGCGTCCAGCGAGTTGGCCTCGCATCGGAAGGTTTTTAGACACAAGTATAACGAAATCGAGAACGAAGTCAATAATTCGATGTTTTTTTCATCCTTTTAAGCAATCAGAACATACCCGGCTTGCGGTCTGCAAGCCGGGTATGTGTCAAATCTCACACTTCACACAGGTGTCGAAAAATCAAGCGCCGTCGAAATCATGGTACAGGAGGTTTTTCAAGTGGCCAGAAAAGGCGAGAATATTTATAAGAGAAAAGATGGACGGTGGGAAGGGCGTTATATCATCGGCCGCAAGCCCAATGGCCAAGCTCGGTATGCTTCCGTCTATGGCAAGAGCTATCGGGAGGTCAAGGATTCGCTTGAGAGAAAGAAGGGGGAACAGTATCGGTCCTTGCCAAATTGCAGCCTCACCGTCAAGGCGCTACTGGAAATGTGGTTGTCCCTGCGTTCAACGGAGATCAAGGCGTCGTCTTACCAGCACTATCTGGCTTTGATTCAGGGACAGATCGTGCCCCGGCTCGGAAACATCCGCGTGAGTAATCTGACGGCGGAAATCATCTCCGGATTCATCAAGGAACTGTTGGCCCATGGGAGAATGGACGGAAAAGGCGGTCTGTCCAAGTCAACGATCATCGGCATTATGAACATCTTGCGCTCCGCAATCCGCTTGGCTGGGAAAAAGTATGCCATCCGTGATGTTGCTTTGTTTGATGTAAAAGGTCCAAAGGTTCCGCAAACTAGGGTAGATACCCTGAGCAGCGGAGAATGTGAGGCACTGGCGCATTGCGTACTGGCAGACCCGGACCTGTCAGGCGCTGCATATCTGTTGGCTTTGAGTTCCGGCCTGCGTTTGGGCGAAATCTGCGCACTCAAATGGTCGGATATCCGCTTTGCAGAAAAAGAACTGAGCATACAGCGCACCGTACTCCGGCTCAAGATCGGAAACCGAACACAGCTTGTGGAACAGACCCCTAAGACCGAGAGCGCAGTCCGGGTCATTCCTCTCACGTCTGAAATGCTGACTCTGCTTACCCGTTTGAGGGACGGAGCGGGGAAAGATGCTTTTATCCTAACCGGAAAGCGGCAGCCTATGGAGCCGAGGACGCTGCAGAAGCGTTTTCAGAGGTTCCTGACAGAACATGGCCTGCGCCGAATCAAGATTCATACACTCAGACACACTTTTGCCACCAGGAGCATAGAAAGCGGCTTCGATGCCAAGACGGTGAGCGAGCTTTTGGGCCACAAGTCGGTGAAAACAACGCTGCAGCTCTATGTACACCCTTCTATGCAGCGCAAACGGGAAATCGTAGAGACCGTTTCCGTTCTCCTACCGGCTCTAACTTGAAAGAATTCTCCGTCGGTTTTTTGGTCCGTGAACAAGCAGAAAGCAAGCCGGCACATGGGAATACGAGCGAGTTGCCTTGTATCGGGATAGTATGCGAACACCCACGGCGTTGCTGGAGTCTCTATTTTATTTTTCCTCAGAGCAGAGCTTGTCATACAATGTCAAGGTTTTCTAATTCTCTCTGTCCCTGTTTGGCGATCTCATTACATTAGTGAAAGGTTGGGAGATTGCATCTCAGTTTTCGATGATTCCCACCGACCCCGGCAAAAAGTTTTTTCTGAAACTGAATAAATAGGAAATGAAAATCGCATTTATGAATAACTAGGATATAAAGATACAAAAACTGATTATGCTGTAGATTTACATATTAGCGTGAATAGTTCATAATACAAGCGCAAGGGTGACGTTTATGCATTCGAAAAAACGCGAAACGACAGTCGATCTTCTTCTGCAGGCGAAACGGTACATAGACGAACATCTGGATGGCAGCATCTCCGGGAAATCCGTTGCGGAGTATCTTGACTGTCCCTACATGACCTTTCGGAGATACGTTCAGGAGGTAGGCGGTTTTTCTATCCATGATTATCTCCGTCTGCGGAGGGCACAGAAGGGAGCGGCTCTGCTTCGGGAAGGAAAAAAGCCTTCGGAGGTGGCCGAGGAGCTGGGCTTCAAAACCTTGTCGGGTTTCAACAAGGCTTTCTACAACGCCTACCACATCACATCTTCCGAGTATGCCAAATCCTACGGCCAATGCCTGATGATCGAACCGGTGCCGATAGAGAAACCGGGCTTCTATGTGGTCGGGTATCTGTTGGAAGCAGAGGAAGAAATGAGCGTGGATAATTGGGGCGGCTTTTGGATCGGGCAGAATTTTCCGGATGTAAGCGCCGAAGAGTTTGAGAAGATCGGCGGAGGCCCGGAAAACGTCGCCATTTGGGTCAATTGGGAGGACAGGTGGTATTACATCATCGGTCCACCCGTAGATTCGGTAAAGCACGTTCCCAACAAGATGCGGAGCCGATGGGTCCCCGGCGGGCTTTTCCTGGCATTCAAGGTCCCGAAATCCCCGAATAACACCGTGCTCCACGACCACATCTGCGCCGTTTGGTATTACGCATATCGGCAATACCTCCCGGATTCGGATTACGTTCTGGACGAGAGCAGAACGCCATATGAGTTTTACCTTGATTCGGATAACCTGATCTATGTGCCGGTAAAGCGGCGCGGGCCGCCCAACGAAGGAGTCTGAACGGGAGCAACACAATTGAATATGTCTGCTGCAGTGTAACCGCGCAACTGTAAAGACCTTTCCGAAGGTCAGGCCGCGGTGAAAGAGGAATGGGGATACCCCGTATGATCGGGGAGAGCCCCGCACGACCGGTGCTGTATGCGAGAGGACCAACCAAAACGGGAAACCGTGTGGCGAAAGCCAGCCATTGTGCGCTTCGGCGCATGAGAAGGTAGGGGGCGTCCGTGGGATCGAAACGTGATCCCGGATCGCGAGTCAGAATAATCGCTCTGCAAGGACCCGAAGGGGCGGAGTACCCTCTTCCGGTTTGGCAGCGTTGTGGAACAGTAGGCGCTATCCTGAATGTTCGCAGTGTTTGGTGACCGTTGTTCCACAAGTATAGATCATGGAACGGCGGCTTTTTGCTGCCAGGTTGTCGGCGCGATCCCGGCACCATCCCCATCAAGGGAAAGGGATGGAGAAGTATGGGAAATGCACCGAACATGAACTGGGCCAGGAACATGGACATCGACGCCTGGCGGGAGCGGGAAATCAGCAAACGGGTGAAGCTGCGGATCGACGAAGATAACCAGGAATTTGCCTGGAAGCACGGCGGGGACACGGACGAGGCCCTGCGGGGATACGTCCGCCGCAAAGCGTAGGAGCTCGGGCGGATGCCCCATCCCCTGGAGCTGCGCGGCGGGATCTATCTGAGCCGACGGCTGGGCGACTGGCGGAAGCTGGCGGAGAGCCTGGGCCTTGCGCCCGCAGCGTCCGTCCGCGGCAAAAGGGTCTATTTACGGCTGAAATCGAAGGAGGCCGAGCGCTTCGCGGAGGAACGCCGGGCGATCAAGAAGGAAAAGAAGCGGAAGTACCGCCAGCGGGAACAGGCCATAGCGGAGAACAAAAAAGCATATCTGAATACGCACTGATCTTAATTCGTTGATATTGCCAGACCAAGCGCGGACGCAGACCCAATACACGACAAATGATATGGTGTTTCGGAGTGTCTGCAGAAGGCTTACGGCTGACAGGTCATACATATCTCAAGCCCGAAAGCGTGCTTTTCGGAAGAGCGGAAACCGGGTGGATAGGCGTTTGCGATCCACGGATTCCCAAATACCCGGAAAACGCCTTCGGACAAATGCAAGGAGATGATGCGGCGAAAATGCACCTCAACAACCGTAACCGCGATCCCCACAAGGAACCCTGTCCCGGCACTTTTCGCAAAACCATGTACGTTACAAGCAGCTCTTTTTCGGTGCGCTTTGAGCGCAGAAAGGAAGTAAGAAAATGAAGAACACCAAGAGGATCTTCGCCCTGGTGATGGTCGTCGCCCTGATGCTGGCCCTCAGCATGAGCGCCTTCGCCACGGATACCGTGACCCTTTACATCAATGGCGTTTCTCAGGGGTCGTTCAACATTGGCACCGACACCACCGTATATGACATCGTTTCTCAGCTTTCAACCGCAGTGTGGTCCAGCGAATACAGCGCCGATCCGTCTTATAGCCCGCTCAACGACACCAACAGCCCGCTGCACGACAAGTACAACGGGAAGGTTTGCTACCTTACTTCCCTTAATGGCGTTGGTTCCGAGGCTTACGTACCCGTTGCTGGTGCGGTTGATGTAAATGGCGAGTATATTTCCAACCAGACCGTGGACGCTAATCTGCAGGAGGCTGATGCCATGCTTACCAGCTATGGCGGCCTGAAGTATTGGGACGGCAATGGCTATGGGTATAATTCTACCCGGACCCACGGAGTGTACATCGGTTCTGACTGGGTGTTTACCGTAAATAGTTCCACGCCCGGATATTATCCGATTCCTGGCTATTACTTCCAGTACACCATGCGGGAGAGTCTGCTTGCGAATGCTGACCGCATCGACCTCAACTATCAGGAGTTCTTTTTCGTCTTCTAATCTCGTTTTGCGAGGAAAACAGCGGAACCAGGTGTTGGTTTGAAAATAGTTAACACATGGCGTTGCTGCTGACTTTGAAAGAATTCGGTTAATTAATTAGCGTCTATCCTTTGTTAGCGCCGGGGAATTGCAACCAGACGATACCGGGAGCATTTCACCCGGCGCTAACTTCTTCAAACATCAAATACGAAAGCGGGATTCGTGTTTCTTATTAATGGTCTCAACTAACACGACTTTTTTACATACTTTTATGAACTATCAACCGTTGAAAGGGAGTGCTCGGCAATATGAAGAAGAAACAATGGATATCCTGGTTCTTAATTGTTTCTCTGATCCTGACGCTCGGTCCCTTCACCTTGAAAGGTACCGCTATAGATGGCTCAAAATACATAGATAACCTAAGATTTGACGTAAGCGGAGAAAAAGCGGATCAGGTCTACCTCCTTTCTAAGTCACTGAATAAAGACGGGGACTATGACCGATTCCAGTTCGACCCGGCAATTACAACCTATGATGTGATGCTTCCCGATGGGAGTTATTATGATGCGGCTGCGCTGATGGTAGTCCGGATCATCCCAAAAAACGGTGAAAGCCCCTGGGCAAAAACCACGTATACATACGTTGATTCCACCGGAACAGAACTATCATATGATAAAACGGAACAACAATTGACGCAGCAGCAAAACATCTGGGGGAACAAGGTTTTTGGCACACTTGCTCATGACGGAAGCCCGAAGATGGAAACGCTCAGCCCCACGACATGGACGCTCACGTTGGGCGCTGGGTCAGGTTATGATGACCCCGAAATCTATACTGTTCACTTTTACCGTAAAGCTGCCTTGGCGAGCTTTGCCGTAGCTTATGAAACCGGCGAAGCAATTACGGCGGGGCTTCCGGAGAGTTTCGATCTCAATCTGCTCAACTATGAGCTCACGGATGTGACGCCAGGGAAGAAGCTGGTCATCACCGCACCTGCTTATACCCAGGAGGATACCGTACTGAAATTCGACGACGGCACGGGCAGCTTCGTCGCAGGACCAACGGCGACCACCTTCACTTTGGACCCTGCCGCGTATGAAAACAGCAGCTGCAAGCAGGCGGACGGTTCCCTGCTGATCCCCTTCAAGTTGGAATACACCGGCGATGGCTGCGGCGTGGATGGCTGCTATACGCTTTCCATGAAGTTTGCGGAAAGTGTTGCCCCTACCCCTGGCGTTAGCGGATTTATTCAGAACATCAACTTTGAGACGAGCAATTACAAGAAGGTCATCTTCAACGCATTCCAGCAGGAGCAGGCGGAATACGATGTTGCGCCGCTGCCCTATCAAATCAGTGTCGGGAATAATTCTTTTAGTAAGCGATATGAT
>JAEEGL011819941.1_pt1 | contig 38580 bp, 32 predicted proteins | sample 9134231 | NCBI WGS metagenome assembly JAEEGL01 (sample SAMN16246548, study PRJNA631951) | gut metagenome | biome: gut microbiome; feature: rumen; material: fiber-attached | host: Bos | place: Iran: Karaj | collected 2018-10 | reverse complement strand
GAGTTCAAGAAGATTATTCTCAAGACCTTTCTTTTTAACGGTCTCACCGGCCTGCATGCTGAGCTTTCTTATCTCCTCATGAAGTTCCTGACGATTGCCGCCTTCTTTAACAGCATCCATCATGATATTCTCTGTTGCCATGAATGGAAGCTCACTTCTCAGGCGCTTCTCGATAACTTTTTCATTGACAACAAGTCCGTCCGTTACGTTGAGACAGAGGTCGAGAACACCGTCTATTGCCATGAAGCCTTCCGCAATGGAGATTCTCTTGTTGGCTGAATCGTCCAGAGTTCTCTCGAACCACTGAGTAGCGGATGTAATGGCGGGGTTAAGTGCATCCACGATCACATATCTTGAAAGAGAAGCGATTCTTTCGGATCTCATGGGATTACGCTTATATGCCATTGCCGATGAACCGATCTGATTCTTCTCAAAGGGTTCTTCAATCTCCTTAAGGTGCTGGAGAAGACGTATATCATTGGACATCTTGTGAGCTGAAGCGGCTATGCCCGCAAGTACGTTAACAACTCTGGTGTCCACCTTTCTCGAATAGGTCTGACCCGATACGGGATAACAGTCATCGAAGCCCATCTTTGAAGCAATCATGGGATCGATCTTATCCAGTTTTTCTTTGTCGTTATTAAAGAGCTCCTTGAAAGATGCCTGAGTTCCCGTGGTTCCCTTACATCCAAGAAGTTTTAAAGATCCAAGGACATATTCCAGATCCTGGAAATCCATAAGGAATTCCTGCATCCAAAGGCTTGCTCTTTTTCCCACTGTTGTAGGCTGAGCAGGCTGGAAATGTGTAAAGGCAAGTGTAGGCAAAGCCTTGTAACTATCGGCGAACTTGGCAAGTTCAGCGATAACATTGATAAGCTTGCGTCGAACAAGAGTAAGAGCATCTCTCATTATGATGATATCTGTATTGTCACCTACATAGCAGCTTGTTGCACCAAGATGGATTATTCCGGCAGCCTTGGGACACTGCTTACCGTATGCATATACATGACTCATTACATCGTGACGAACCTGCTTCTCACGTTCTTTTGCCACATCGTAATTGATGTCTGTGATGTGAGATTTCATCTCGTCAATCATTTCCTGTGTTATAACGGGCTTGCCGTCCTGGGACAGGCCAAGTTCCATCTCTGTCTCCGCAAGTGCGATCCACAGTTTTCTCCAGGTGCTGAATTTCTTGTCCTGGCTGAAGATGAACTGCATCTCGGGAGAAGCATATCTCTCTGAAAAAGGACTGATGTATCTGTCTGTATTGCTCATGTAGGTTCTCCTTTATCGGTGTTTTTCTAAGAGTATCCTAAGATACCCTGTATATTATGCCATAAAGTCTCTCCATATACCAGCAAAAAAGCAGAAATAAGGCTTGTCATATGGCGGGGAATGAGATAAAATAAGTCCGAGGCAAAGGCGTCTTGATGGAATGGTAATATTCCGCCAAGACGTTTTTTTTATCATATGGTAATTTTTTAATTACCATATGATAAAAAGCTCCGCGAGGATGCGCACTCGCGCGAGAGGAATATGTTGCATAAATGCAACCGCGCTCGGCGCGTGAATGTCGCGAGCGACATTCTTTATTTCATATGGTAATTATAGCAATGCAAAGAGGCGTTTGCGACTGTTTGACAGGTCGCATGCGCTCTTTTTTTGTTAGGAGGAAAGATGAGAACAAAAGACCAGATATTAAATATGATCGAAGAAGAAGATGTGGAATTTATCAGGCTTCAGTTCACGGACGTGTGGGGAAATCTCAAGAACATAGCCATCACTCCGGACCAGATAAAGAGAGCCATGGACAATGAATTCAGTATTGAAGGAGGAGCTCTGTTCGACGGACTGGTCAGTGTCGATACAGATCTCTATCTCGTACCGGATCCCGATACATTCGTAATCCTGCCCTGGAGACCCCAACAGGGAAAAGTTGCAAAGATGATATGTGATCTGGCTTATGAGGACGGAAAGCTCTTTGAGATGAGTCCCAGAAGCGTACTTAAGAAAGTGGTAAAAGAAGCCGAAGCCAAGGGCTACACTTTTGCTGTTAATACGGAATGTGAATTCTTCCTCTTCCATACGGATGAGAACGGTAATCCCACCACACTGACCCACGAGAATGCGGGTTATCTTGATGTGGGACCGGTGGACTTCGGAGAGAATGCAAGAAGAGATATGGTGCTCACACTGGAGGAGCTGGGATTCAAGGTTGAATCTTCTCACCATGAGAGAGCATCCGCTCAGCATGAGATAGATTTTATGCAGGGTGAGAGCGTTGATGCAGCCGATGCGGTGATAACTTTCAGATTCGCTGTTCGTTCCATTGCCAAGAGATTCGGCCTCTGTGCGTCTTTCATGCCCAAGCCCAAGGCTGATGCGGCAGGAAGCGGAATGCACACCAAGTTTGCTATGTACAGGGACGGAGTCAATCTTTTTGACAGCGCTGAGAATGGGGAGATATCAGATACGGCAAAGTATTTCATAGGCGGAATCATGAGCCATGCTCCCGCACTTTGCGCTATCACCAATCCTATTGTCAATTCATATAAAAGAATTCTTTCGGGCTTCGAAGCACCAGGGAATATCGACTGGGCAGTCAATGGTAAGAATGCCCTTATAAAGCTTCAGAGATGCCTTGGTGAGAATAAGGTGGAACTCAGATTCCCCGACAGTTCTGCCAATCCTTATCTGGAGATAGCGGTATGTATTGCAGCGGGTCTTGACGGAATCGAAAAGAAGATATCTCCGGACAGTATTCCCAAGACAAGAAAACTTCCCGAGAGCCTTGAAAGTGCCATAAAGCAGATGGAAAAGGATGAGCTGATGAAGGAAGCTCTGGGTGAGGAGCTTACAAAACTCTACATAGATGTCAAGAAGGCTGAATGGAAAGAATACATGATTCAGGTATCGGAGTGGGAGATTAACAGATATCTGGTATAGAAACGCAGGTAACTTCGCAAAATAAAAATCTTTTGACCGGGAGAATTATTTATGGGTAGTGTGCTTATTGCAATGCCTAAGAGTGAAGATGCGAAGCGGCTTAAAGACAGACTGACCGGCATGGGAATGTATCACGAGATCGAGGTGTGCCACACGGCAGCAGAGATCTTACGACTTGCGGGTGAAAGAGAATATGGTGTTGTCATATGCACAAAGACACTGAAGGATATGAGCATCATAGAACTTGAATACTGCATTCCTTCCGGATTCGGAATCATACTGTTAACCAAAGATATGACGGTAGATACGGACTCCGGAGCTGTTGTTAAACTGCCGATACCTTTCAAAATGAGTGAGCTTATATCCACGGTGGATATGATTACAGCCCCCTATGAAAGGAAGAAAAAGAAATCAACCAAGCCTCGCAAAAGGACTGAGGAAGAAGAGAAACTCATACTTGAAGCCAAGCATCTGCTTATGGAGAGAAACGGTATGACGGAACCGGAGGCTTTCAGATATATCCAGAAGAACAGCATGGATATGGGCAGAACTTTTGTAGAGAGTGCTCAGATGATATTGACGCTTAATTCGCAGTAAAAAATACAAGGACTTAGGTGACGAAGATGAAAATTAAATTTACGAAAATGCATGGATGCGGAAATGACTATATCTATGTGAACGGATTCGAATATTCTGTTCCCAAAGATAAAAAGCCGGATATGATAAGAAAGCTCAGCGACAGACATTTCGGAATAGGTTCCGACGGAGTGATATTCATCAACCCCTCAGAGATTGCGGACTTCGAGATGGAGATGTTCAATGCTGACGGCAGCAGAGCCGAGATGTGCGGTAACGGAATAAGATGTGTAGCCAAATACGTATACGATAACAGAATGACGAACAGAGAGAATTTTATTATCGAAAGTATGGGCAAGAAAAAATATATTACCCTTGATGCACCGGACGGAGAAGTAAAGGAGGTGAAAGTGGATATGGGAGAACCCATACTTGAGCCCGAACTTATTCCTGTTGTCTGTGATGAGAAGACAGACAGATTCGTCGCAAGAAAGGTGCAAGTGGATGACAGGACATTCGAAATGACATGTGTGTCAATGGGCAACCCTCATACGGTTATGTTCTGTGATCCGGATCTTGTATTAAGCTACGGACCACTGATCGAATTCCATCATCTTTTCCCCAAAAGAGTCAATGCGGAATTCGTGAAAGTTCTGGACAGAAAAAATGTGGAGATGAGAGTCTGGGAAAGAGGAACGGGCGAGACCCTCTGCTGCGGCACGGGATGTTGTGCAACGGCTGTGGCCTGTATCCTTAACGGACTCACAGAGGATGAAGTGACTGTTCACGTTCTCGGAGGAGAAGTAAAGATAAATTGGGACAGAGAGACTAATCATGTATTTATGACCGGACCGGCAACCACAGTATTTGACGGAGAGGTCGAGATCGGAGAATAAGAAAATGGCTAAAATTAATCAGGATTATTGCAGACTCAGAGGATCATATCTTTTTTCTGACATTGCAAGAAAAGTAAGAGAATACGAAAGTAAGGGACCGGCACTTCCCATAATCAGGCTGGGTATAGGAGATGTTACAAGACCCATCGCTCCCAGCATAATAAATGCACTTCACAGTGCCGTGGATGAGATGGGGAGCGCGGCAACATTTAAAGGCTATGCACCCGACCTGGGCTACGACTTTTTGAGAAAAGCCATTGTGGACAATGACTTCAAAGCAAGAGGCTGTGATATAGAAGAAGATGAGATATTTGTATCCGACGGAGCCAAGTCCGACAGCGGTAATATTCAGGAACTCTTCTCCACAGACAATGTGGTGGCGGTATGTGACCCTGTCTATCCCGTATATGTGGACTCCAATGTTATGGCGGGCCGTATTAAGAATTTTGATGAGGATCTGGACAGATGGAAGGATCTGGTCTATATGCCCTGTACAGCGGAGAACGGATTCGTAGCTGAGATTCCTAAGGAACATGTGGATATCATATATCTCTGCTATCCCAACAACCCTACGGGCACTGTAATCAAAAAAGATGATCTGCAGAACTGGGTGGATCATGCCAACAAGACAGGAGCCGTAATAATATACGATGCGGCTTATGAAGCCTATATTGCAGAGGACGACATACCACATTCGATATATGAATGTGAAGGTGCAAAAACCTGCGCGATTGAGATTCATTCTTTTTCTAAAAATGCCGGATTCACAGGCTTAAGACTTGGATACACGGTAGTGCCGAAGGAACTGGAGAGAGAGGGTGTATCTCTTAATGCTCTCTGGAGAAGAAGACACGGTACAAAATATAACGGCGCTCCCTATATCGTACAGAAGGCGGGGGAAGCAGTGTATTCGGAGGCAGGAAAAAAGGAACTCAGAGCCCAGATAGACTACTACATGAACAATGCCGAATATATCAGAAGCAATCTGGAAGAAGCGGGATATGAAGTATACGGAGGAAAAAATTCGCCATATGTATGGTTAAAGACTCCAAATCACTTGAGTAGTTGGGAATTTTTTGATAAACTTCTCTATGGGATTTCCGTTGTGGGAACTCCCGGTGTAGGTTTCGGTCCTCACGGTGAAGGATACTTCAGACTGACGGCGTTCGGAGACAGAGACAAGACTGTGGAAGCCGTGGACAGAATTAAGAGTATGACCTTTTAGCGGATCGGAGATTTGCATTGAATAAACGTTTACTCAAATGAGTAGGAGGTATAAAGGTTATATGGTTAAGGCAGTCGTAGGTGCTAACTGGGGAGATGAAGGCAAGGGCAAGATCACTGATATGCTTGCTGAAAAAGCTGACATCATTGTCAGATTTCAGGGCGGAGCAAATGCAGGACATACTATTGTCAACAAATACGGAAAGTTTGCTTTGCACACACTTCCTTCAGGTGTGTTCTATCAGCACACAACAAGTGTTATAGGCAACGGTGTTGCACTCAATATTCCCATTCTTTTTAATGAGATCAAGTCAATCGAGGAGAAGGGTGTTCCCGCTCCCAAGATCATGATTTCCGACAGGGCACAGATCGTAATGCCTTATCATATTCTTTTTGATCAGTATGAGGAGGAGAGACTGGCAGGCAAGTCATTTGGCTCAACAAAGTCAGGTATCGCTCCTTTTTACTCAGATAAATATGCCAAGATCGGTTTCCAGGTAAATGAACTCTTTGATGAGGACAGACTTAAGGAGAAGATCAAGGGAGTAGTTGAGACCAAGAACGTGCTTCTTGAGCATCTCTATCACAAGCCTTTGCTTGATGCAGATGAACTCTTCAAGACTCTTATGGAGTATAAGGAAATGGTTAAGCCTTATGTTGGTGATGTATCACTCTTCATCAACGATGCGCTTAAGGAAGGCAAGACTGTTCTTCTTGAGGGTCAGCTTGGTACCCTTAAAGATCCCGATCACGGTATCTATCCCATGGTTACATCATCATCAACACTTGCTGGATACGGTGCGGTAGGAGCAGGACTTCCTCCTTACGAGATTAAGCAGGTTGTTACAGTATGTAAAGCTTATTCATCTGCAGTAGGTGCGGGTGCTTTTGTATCAGAGATATTCGGTGACGAAGCCGATGAACTCAGAAGACGTGGCGGAGACGGCGGCGAGTACGGAGCAACAACAGGACGTCCCAGAAGAATGGGCTGGTTCGACTGTGTAGCTTCAAAGTACGGCTGCAGACTTCAGGGAACAACGGATGTTGCCTTTACTGTACTTGATGTACTTGGCTATCTGGATGAGATCCCTGTATGTGTTGGATATGAGATCGACGGTGAGGTTGTAACAGACTTCCCTGTTACTCATCTTCTTGAAAAGGCTAAGCCCGTTCTTAAGACTCTTCCCGGATGGAAGTGTGATATCAGAGGCATCAAGAACTACGATGAACTTCCTGAGAACTGCAGAAAATATGTTGAGTTCGTAGAGGATCAGATTGGTTACCCCATCACAATGGTAAGCAACGGACCAAGCAGAGATGATATCATCTACAGAAAGAGCAAATACAGCAAATAAGATGGGTAGTAATTAAATCACACCCCTTGAGTGATTATTTACTATAGGGCTTCGGAAATCATTTTCCGGGGCCCTTTATAAAATTGGGAGGGAAGTTATGGATAAGAGGACAAAATGGTCCTACTGCGTGGGAGCAGTGGGAAGAGATGCGGCCTATACTTTGGTCAACATGTTTTTAATGCTCTATGTGCAGTACACAATGAATCTGACTACGGCACAGTTCGCTGCAATCTCGGCATGTATGGTAGTGTGTTTTATCTGGGATGCGGTCAACGACCTGCTTATGGGTATCATTATCGAGAATGCCCATATGAAGATGGGAAAATTTCGACCCTGGATACTGCTGGGCTGTATTCTTAACGCCATAGTTATCATATGCCTTTTCTCAATCAGACCTTCGGGCTGGGCTTTTGTTGCCTTCTACGGAATAGGTTATCTATGTTGGGGTATGACCTTTACCATGAACGACATATCTTACTGGGGCATGCTTCCCAGTCTGTCCAGTGATTCGGCAATCAGAGATTCACTTGTTACTACCATGAGTGTTTTCTGCAGCGTGGGACAGTTCGCCGTAGCGGGTATAGTACCCATGGTGATCGCGGGTAATGCGGTCAAAGCCTACAGGACGATAGCTTTTGTAGTTGCTTTAAGTTTTATTGCTTTCCAGCTTCTTACAACTTTCGGTGTCAAAGAAAGACCCAGACAGGACAACAAAGAGAAACTGTCCTTAAAGGGAATGTTCAATATATTCGTGAGAAACGACCAGCTTGTTGCAGCGGGAATCGCATGTCTGCTTTTCAACATAGGAAACGGTCTTCTCATTATATTCGGTGTCAATTTCTTCTACGTTGAATTCGGCTATTCAGACAGCGGTACACTGGTATTCTTATTCACGGTAATGTACGGTGTGGGCATGCTCTTGGCTCAGCTGCTTTATCAGACTTTCACCAAAAAACTTGTCAGGGAACAGTTGTTAAAACTGGCCATTACATGCATAGTGATCGGCTATGTTCTGCTTATGTCTTACGGATATATACTGCCCAAGAACACGGTTCTTCTCAATGCCATAGGACTGATGCTTTTCTTCTTCCAGGGCCTTATGAATCTTGCCATAATCGTAATGGTCAACAATACCATTGAATACGATGAAGTGAAGTTCCATGAGAGACACGACAGCGTTATATCAGCAGTCCGTTCTTTCTCGGTAAAGCTTGCAGGCGGAGTGAATCAGGGACTCTCGGCGCTGGTGCTCATAATCAGCGGTATATATGCGGTAAGTCAGAAGATATCGGGACTTGAGATAGAAGTCGATAAGGGAGCCATCAGCTCTGAAGCGGCAGTGACTGAGGCCAACAATCTGCTGGCGGGAATTGCTACATATCAGACAGTAATTCTCAGACTTGGTATGGTTATCATTCCCATAATCACAATGGGAACGGCAGTGCTTATACTTAAAAAGAAATACGTGATCGATGAGAAGGAATACGAGAGACTCTGTGGCATTCTTGAAAACGAAAGGTAATCCCTTATGGCAGCTAAAGTGGATCTTAACAGCAGCATAGGACAGATATATGACACTCCCATAGGTCATGACATATTGAAGAAGGTTCTCCTTCAGGCCGGAGTGTCCGAGAGACTGATCAAAAATCCCATTGTGAGAAATATTAAGTTTTTAACTTTTGCCAAGCTTATGGGAAAAAAGAACGGCAGAGGCCTTGCAGAAGGGATAATAGAACTTGTTAATACCGATAGGGAAGAGGTTATTGCATCCAAAGGAGCCATAAGTCGTAAATGGTGGAAGGAAGCGGTATTCTACCAGATATATCCCAGATCCTTCTGCGACAGCGATGGGGACGGTATCGGTGACCTTAAGGGAATAATCTCAAAGCTGGACTATCTTAAGGACCTTGGAGTGGACGTTCTCTGGCTGTCACCCATATATGATTCGCCCAACGATGACAACGGATATGATATCAGAGATTACAGGAAGATCATGAAAGAATTCGGCAGCATGGAAGATTTTGACAGGCTGCTTGAGGGGGTCCATGAAAGAGGAATGAAGCTTATCATGGATCTGGTGGTCAATCATACATCCGATGAACATGAGTGGTTTAAGGAAGCTTTAAAAGACAAGAACAGCCCCTACAGGGACTATTATTTCTTCAGAAAAGGGAAGGGAGAAGGCCTGCCCAATAACTGGACTTCCTTTTTCTCAGGTGATGTGTGGAATAAATACGAGGACAGTGACGGATCCGATATCTATGCCATGCATCTGTTTTCAAAGAAGCAGATGGACCTTAACTGGGACAATGAAAAAGTAAGAGACGATGTCAGGGACATGATCAATTGGTGGTTCGATAAAGGAATCGACGGATTCAGAATGGACGTAATCAATATCATATCCAAAACGGAAGGACTGCCGGATGGAGATCCTGTCATAGGCAGCATGATGGGGCTTACGGGAATCGAAAAATATTATTACGGTCCCAATCTTCATAAATATCTGAGAGAACTTCACGAGAAAGCCTTCGCGCCTCACAATGCTTTTTCCGTAGGTGAGACACCGGGACTGGGCATGAATATGTGCAGGGCTGTGACTGCCGAGGAAAGAGGAGAACTGGATATGGTCTTCTCTTTTGATCACCTTGAGACGCCGGGACACGGCAGATATGAAGATTACGAATATGACCTCAATTACCTGAAGGATTATCTTATGGACTGGAGTGAAAATTACGGCAATAACTGCTGGATGTCTCTTTTCTATAACAACCATGACAATCCCAGAATGGTCAGCAAGGTCAGCATGGACAGGGCCTACAGCAAGTCTATCGCAGGACTTCTTGCGGTGATACAGATGACCATGAAAGGAACTCCCTTTATCTTTCAGGGAGATGAGATGGGCTTGGTCAATTATGACTTTACTTCCATGGATCAGATAACTGATGTGGAAGCAAAAGGCTATTACCGGGAACATGAGAAGGAAGGAAAAGACAAGGTATGGCAGGCAATCCTTGCAGGTACAAGAGAGCACGCAAGAGTGCTTCTGCCTTGGAATGACAATCTTCCCGATTATCATAAAGGCCTGACTCAGAAGATAGATGAAGATATAAGCAGAGCTTACAAAGAACTGATAGCCTTAAGACACAGCGACGACACTCTTGTATACGGTGAGCTTAATCTTCTTGACGGAAGAAAGGATCATTTTGTCTATGAGAGAGTATCCGAAAAAGGTCGCTATATAATTGACTGCAATCTGTCAAAAAGGGAACTGTCCGCATATAAGAAGACGAAAGGATACAGTCTTATATATTCGACACAGGGGAAGGAAGAGGAGAACAAACTTAAGCCATATGAAGCAAGGATATGGCACGTATGAAATAAAATGTGATATAATTATCATTACAGCGCTGTATTGGGGAATTCGCGCAGGAGGGAATGCGTATGACTTACGAAGAGATCGTTGACCTTGTAAGGGAAGTATATGAAAACGCGGACGCAAGGCAGATATACGACCACATTGCAATACAGGTGGATATTGTAGGCGAAGGTGGCGGGGTATTCTATATTGAAGTGGCGGAAAGACAGATATGTGTGGAGCCCTATGATTATTTCGACAGAGATATCCTCATAACAACCGACGGTGAGACCATACTTGGATTTATCGAAGGAAGGGTCGGTTTTCAGGAGGCTGTGGACAGCGGCCGATTCAGAATAGCCGGTGATATGAAAAAATTCGAGCAGATGCGTAAAGTAACAAAGGTAAAAAGAAAAAGAAAAACTGTTAAAAAACAATAGAGAAAAAAGAGCTTCCGTGTACATTGCACGGAAGCTCGTGTCGTATTATGGACCTGTAAGTCAGGAGGCAGAATGAAGACAGAAGATCAGATTAAAGTTGTAACAGGACATGGAAAATGGCATATACACGGAATAGACGGAGAATTCGATGAGATAGCCGTATCCGACGGACCTCACGGTCTTCGTAAGCAGGCGGAGTCTGTCAAGACAAATAATGACAGTATCAAGGCAACCTGTTTTCCTACGGCAAGTGCACTTGCCTGCAGTTTTGATCCGGAACTTACGGCGAAGGTAGCCGAAGCCATAGCCGATGAAGCTCTCGCAGAGGATGTGTCGGTGGTGTTGGGCCCCGGCGTCAATATGAAGAGGTCCCCTCTCTGCGGACGTAATTTCGAATATTTTTCCGAAGATCCATATCTTGCGGGAACTTTGGCTGCTTCTTATGTTAAAGCCATGCAGGAAAAGGGAGTGGGAACATCTCTTAAGCACTATGCCGCCAACAGTCAGGAGACTCACAGAATGTCTGCCAACAGTGCGGTGGATGAAAGAGCACTGAGGGAGATATATCTGTCGGCATTTGAAAGAGTGGTGAAGGAGGCTGGTCCCGCGTCGGTGATGGCTTCATACAATCGTATAAACGGATATTATGCGTGTGAGAATAAGCATCTCCTAAGAGATATCCTCAAAGGTGAATGGGGATATAAGGGTGTGGTTGTGTCCGACTGGGGAGCATGTACGGATCTGCCTGCAAGTATTGAAGCGGGAATGGATCTGGAGATGCCCGACAGCCACGGCTATCATACAAAGCATCTGAAAGAAGCCGTAGACAGTGGCAAGATGGATATGGATGCACTGAAGGAAGCCGTCGACAGGATTGCTGATATGTCCCGTAAATATAAAAACAAGGGTAACTATCCCGTGCCTGCAGACAAAGAAGCTCTTCTTGAAAAGAATCATGAGATTGCTCTTGAAGCGGAAAAGCAGTGTGCGGTGCTCTTGTCCAATGACGGTATCCTTCCAATAGAAGACAGAAACAAAGAGATCATACTTGTGGGTGAACTGGCATCCAATGTGAGATTCCAGGGCGGCGGCAGCAGCCATATCAATCCTTACAGACTGGTAGATCTCAAAGATGCCCTTACTCTGAAGGGGTATAAAGTAAGCTATGTAAGAGGTTACGACAGCAAGAGCAATGCGGTTGATAATGCTCTTGAAGAAGAAGCCGTAAAAGCAGTCTATGATAAAAATGACGCAATTGTCATATTCTGCGGAGGCCTTACCGACATAACGGAAGGCGAAGGATACGACAGAAAGACGCTGGAACTTCCGGACAATCAGAAGAGTCTTTATCAAAGAATAAGACATCTGTCGGATAAGCTGGTATTTGTTTCCTTCGGAGGTTCTCCTTACAACATGGCTCCCATGAAGGATGCCAATGCAATCCTCCAGATGTATCTGGGAGGCCAGGCAGTAATGGAAGCTTGCAGTGCTCTGCTTTCGGGAGAAGCCAATCCCTGCGGAAAACTTGCGGAGACCTATCCAATTAGTATAGAAGACACACCATCCTTCGGTAATTTCGGTGATTATGATACGGATGATGTGCCCTATCTGGAAAGTCTCTTTATCGGTTACAGATTCTATGACAGGTATAACAAGGATGTTCTCTATCCTTTCGGATACGGACTTTCATATAGCGACTTCTATTATTCGGATCTTGTGATCGACGGAAGAAGTGTGTCATGGAAAGTGACCAACAACGGAAGTCGTGCAGGTGCAGAAGTATGTCAGCTCTATGTAGTCAATCCCGACTGCAATTATCTCAGGGCCGTTAAGGAACTGAGAGCCTATAAAAAGGTATATCTTGAAGCAGGAGAAAGCAAAAGAGTAACAGTAGAACTTGAAGACAGAAGCTTTCAGATATATGATACAGAGAGTGGTGCTTATATAACCCCATCGGGTGACTATGGCATAGAAGTATCTTCAAGCAGCAGAGATGTGCGCCTTACAGGCAAGATGGCGGTAGACGGAGTCTCATACGAGAGGGACGACAGAGAAGCCCTTCCGGGTTATTTTGGAAACTTCAATCCGACACTTGAAGAGTTTGAGAAGCTCTACGGAGGAAGTATAGGAAACTTTACGGATACCAGGCCCGGGGAGTACAATATGTACAGTTCGCTTAAAAAGATGGCTAAAGTCACTCCGAAGGCCAAGGCCCTTTTATGGTTGGCAAAGCAGGCTATCTATATGATGAACAGAGGAACTCCCAAGGACGATCCGGAAGTTCAGATGATGATAGAATTCATGCAGGATGCCCCCATAGACAGTCTGGTAGGTCAGAGTGAAGGACTGATAAAATATTCTCTGGCAGAGAGCGTTGTACGCTCGGCAAATAAGAATTCAATGAGGTAAAAGAAGATGAGACTAAGATTTTTACTGGCCCTGTGGATGGCTAAACTATCAATCCCGGCCCTGAAAATCACAAAGCATAACGGAACTAATTATCCGGGGGAACTGGCTATAAAGATATGTCCGGAATTCTTAAAGTACGTTAATAAACCTAAGAGAATAATCACGGTTACAGGTACCAACGGCAAGACCACCGTATCCAACCTGATTATAGATTCCTTAGAGTCTACGGGCATGAAGGTTCTTAACAACAGAGCCGGATCCAATATCAATTCGGGTGTGGCAACTGCTCTCATTAACGGAGTGGGTTTGTTCAACAGAGCAAAATATGACCTTGCCGTACTTGAAGTGGACGAGCGTTCGTCTAAAAAGATATATCCTTACGTAAAGCCTGAGATAACCATAATCACCAATCTTTTCAGGGATTCTATTATGCGTAATGCTCATCCGGGATATATAGCTGATTTCCTTACGGATTCCATTCCTCCTGAGACTAAGCTTATTCTCAACGCGGATGATCTTATATCTTCAGCCGTTGCACCGAATAATGAGAGAGTTTATTTCGGTATCGACAGAATGGATACGGACGTTACGGAGTGTATCAACCTCATCAATGATGTGAGAGTATGCCCTAAGTGCGGTGGAAGTCTCAAATACGAATACCTCAGATATCATCATATAGGAAAAGCATATTGCGAAGACTGCGGATTCAAGTCTCCGGAATATGACTATGTTGCAAAAGACGTGGATATTGACGAGATGACACTTACAGCTTCCGATAAGGGAGGAAGTATGTCTTATAAGCTGATATCCGACAGCGTATTCAATATCTACAACATGATAACGGTTATTGCCTTCTTAAGAGAATTCGGCATGAGCCACGAAGAAGTCCATGCCTGCCTTGAGAAGGTGCATATAGTTGAATCCAGATATCAGCTTACCAGAGCGGGTACAGTTGATGTAGTTGTTCAGATGGCTAAGGACAGAAATGCTCTGGCTTGCTCAAGAGCCATGGATTATGTGGTACAGCAGCCGGGCAAAAAAGAGATCTTCCTTATGATGAACAATTTCAGCGATGAAAAGAAGTGGTCAGAGAATACCTGCTGGATGTACGACTGCGACTTTGAATTCCTCAATGACGAAGATGTGACACACATTGTTGCAACAGGTCCCAGAGGAAAAGATTACAGACTGAGACTTCTTATTGCGGGAGTGCCCGATAAGAAGATCGATTTCGTAAGTGATGAGCTTGAGGCCGTGGAGAAGCTTCACTTTGAGCCTCATACAAGTATATACATTTTCTACGGAACGGATGCACTTGCTCTTATGGGCAAGGTAAAGGACAAGACGATTGCCCTTGCGACACAATACACGGAGAGGGGGTAACGGGTTAAGATGAAGATTGAATTATTATATCCCGGAGTTGCCAACCTGTACGGAGATCTTATGAATGTCAGATACATGGCTCAGTGTACCGGAGCCGAAGTGGTAGAGACAGGAATAAAAGATACTCCTCATTTCACATATGAAGATATTGATCTTGTATATATGGGATGTACTACGGAAAAAGGACAGAGCCTTATAAGAGATGCTTTCAGACCATACGTTGACGCTCTTGATCAGAGAATCGACGAAGGCGGGGTAACCCTTGTAACAGGTAATGCTCTGGAAATATTCGGACAGAGAATAGATAACGAAGACGGCAGCAGCGAGGAGATGTTGGGACTCTACAATACCTATGCCAGAAGACGCATGATGAACAGGTACAATTCACTTTACCTGGGCATGCTGACTGATTTTGAGATAATAGGTTTTAAGAGCCAGTTCTCACATTCCTACGGTGAAATGCCCACACCTTTGTTCGAAACAATAAGAGGCGCCGGACTCAATCCGGATGTAACGGGTGAAGGAATAAGGATCAACAATTTTATGGCCACATATGTGGAAGGTCCTATCCTTATTATCAACCCATTGTTTAACAAATATGTTCAGAAGCTTATGGGAATAGAGGTTCCGGTGATAGCTTACGAAAAGGCGGCTATGGATGTATATAAGACACGTCTTGCGGAGTTCAAGGAGCCTACGAGGGGATTTATATATTAATGAAAGGATCCTTTGACCGGGAAAAAAAGAGGAGAAATGAAAAAAATAGGACAGTTTATTAAGAAGCACAAAGTGCTTTTTATAGTGCTTGCCGTTGTTGTAGTAATAGCGGTTGTTGTGGCAGTAAATGTGATTAAAGCTAAGAACGCTATATCGGAAGTGGTTCAGGAGACATACAATCTCGAGAAGAGAGATCTTGTGAACACTGTAACCGCCACAGGTAAGATTGCAAGCGTAGACAGCGAGCAGATAATAGTAACAGCAGCCAATGGGCTGGAGATAACATATTTTGATCTTAAGATTGGTGATCAGGTAAAAGAGGGGGACCTGATTGCCACTTTTGACGTTACAGAACTTGAAAGAGACCTGGCGGACGCCGAGGCCAATCTTAACGTAACCGAAGGCCAGTCGGGCCTGACTGTAAAAGGTTCGGAGCTTAGTTACAATGATGCGCTGACAACTCAGGCAATCGATGCCCAGAGAAACGCAGCCGACACAGCAAAGGCTCAGGCTGACGCAGACAAGGCTTACAATGATAAAGAGACAGCTAGAAGCGAATATGAAGCAGCCAAGTCAAGCCTTGAGGCCCAAAAGGGATATTACGACGAGAATGAAAGAGCAATTCAGGATCTTAAAGATAAGATCGATAATTTTTCGTCTGCTGAAACTGCCTTTACCGAGGCGGTAGCAGCATTAAATGGTCAAAATATTTATGTTGATGCTAATGCTAATCCTGCTAATTTAACGGGAAAAACTATTGGATATACCATAGATGAGTCAGGAATTGTCGATGATAATAGTATTAGGGAAAATGTTAAAAAACTAAACACGGCATCTGCATTATACGATAGAATCGGAACACGTGCCGTGATAGAAGGCAATATAGCGGGGGCCGAAAGCACTCTTGTATCCAAAGAAGCCGCCCTTAAATCGGCTGAAACCGCTCTTGATTCAAGCGAGTCAGCTTTGGAGACACAGAAGAGAAGCCAGGCAGACACAACAAGAAGAGACGCCAACAGCGTTACTACAGCTCAGAACAGTCTCACAAGCAGCAGGCTCAGTGCGTCAGTATCAGGTCTGTCGGGTGAGAAAACTGTAAGACAGTTGGAAGCTCAGTTGGAGGATTGCAACCTGAAGGCACCTATTTCAGGTATTGTGACTGAAGTTAATTTCAAGCAGGGAGATAAATACAATTCCGGTTCAGCCCTTGTTACCATAGAGGATAACAGCGCTTACCAGATAGTTGCCGATATAGACGAATACGATATCAACAAGGTGGAAGTTGGTCAGAGAGTTGTATTCAAGACCAACGCTACAGGAGATTTGGAGATGGAGGGTCATGTTACGGAAGTAGCACCCAGAGCAACATCCATTGCCACATCCGGAGGCTCCAACAATACAACAACAGCATCTGCCTACAAAGTTAAGATTGCCATTACATCGGATATCAGCGATCTTCGTATGGACATGACCGCAAAACTCAATATCGTAACAACGGAACTTAAGAATGTATTTGCGGTTCCGAGGAGTGCCATACTCAAGGACGATGAGGGTAAGAGTTATCTTACCAAGCCTGACGGAAGCAGTCTCTATGTCACAGAAGGTATATCCACGGATTATTACGTGGAAGTAAGCGGCAACGGCCTTACCGAAGGTATGGAGCTTCTGATCCCTATGGATGAATCGGCTTATGATATTGAGACCATCATGCTCGATGCGGGAGCAGCCGGAGGAATGTAATGGGCGAAGAGAAAAAGAAGATAATTGAGATGCGTGACATCGTCAAGCGCTTCTACATCGGAACCCCCAATGAACTGGAAGTGCTCTGCGGAATAGATCTGGATGTCTATGAAGGTGAATTCCTTGCAATAGTAGGAGCATCCGGTTCCGGTAAGTCCACACTTATGAATATAATAGGATCCCTTGACCGTGCAACGGAAGGGAGCTATATACTGGACGGCATCGATGTATCGAAAGCCAAGGACGAAGAATTGTCGGGCATCCGTAACAAGAAGATAGGATTTGTTTTTCAGACATACAATCTTATTGCAAAAACCAACGCAATTAAAAATGTGGAAATGCCTCTCATGTACGGCGGAGTTGCGCAGAAACAGAGGAACCAGAGAGCAAAAGAACTGCTTGAACTGGTTGGAATGGGAGACAGAATACATCATCTCCCGGAAGAACTGTCGGGAGGTCAGAAGCAGAGAGTGGCTATTGCACGTGCCATGGCCAATGACCCTGCCATTATACTTGCCGATGAGCCCACAGGAGCCTTGGATTCCAAGACCGGTCGTATAGTTATGGACCTCTTCCATAAGCTTCATGAGGAACAGGGCAAGACCATAGTTCTTATCACTCACTCTCCCGAGCTGGCAGAGGAATGTCAGCGTATCATAACCATCAAGGATGGTCTGATTGTGGGAGAAAGAGAAGGAGGGGCTGCCGTATGATGTTAATGGAAAATCTCAGGCTGGCTCTTTCCAGTATAAAATCAAATAAAATGCGTTCCCTGCTTACAATGCTTGGAATCATCATAGGTATAGCATCGGTTATCGCAATCATGACGGTAGGTAATTCCCTGTCTGCGGAGCTGACGGAGTCCATGTCATCCCTGGGAGCCAAGGACCTTAACATATCGGTTGTAAACAGACCGGTAGATATAGAGACCGACGATCTCTTCGGTGATGTTGTGTATGTCTACGATGAAGACGTGGAATATAAGAGACCTACGGATGACGATTATTTTACCACCGAGATCTTAGAGGAATACAGCAATGCTTTCCCCGATGATGTGGTGGCCATATCCGTCAATGAACAGGTGGGCAACGGAGAGACAAAGCAGGACAATAAGCACGCCAATCTTTCGGTTATAGGAGGCAATTACGGCTTTCTCTTTTCCCAGAGATTCAAGCTGCTTCAAGGTAGATATTTTACCGATGGTGAGATGAGCGAAGCTTCCAAGGTGTGTATCGTATCGGACATAGTCGTAGAGAATATGTTTGACGGCGACATGGACAAAGCCATAGGAAGTGCCATCAACGTGGCGGTAAACGGCAAGGAATACACCTTCTACATAACCGGTGTATATGAGTATGAGCAGGATACTTTTGCTTTTACCAACTCGGATAAAAGAAAAGACATTAACACTATTGTCTATATACCAATAAGAACCGCCAAGGCGATCACCCATTCAAGTTCGGTATATCAGTATTTCTCGGTAATCCTTTCCATGGAAAGTGACGTGGATGCCATGACCGAGAATACCAGAAAGTTTTTCAATGACGGCTATTATGCCTACAATGAAGACTTCTGTGTGGATGTATATTCCATGGCCGGTATGATGGAGAGTCTTAATGAGATGATGGGTACCCTTACTCTTGGTATATCCGTTATCGCAGGTATAGCACTTTTGGTCGGCGGAATCGGTGTTATGAACATCATGATGGTGTCCATAACCGAGAGAACCAGAGAGATAGGTACAAGAAAAGCTCTTGGAGCAACCAATGCTTCCATAAGAGCCCAGTTCATTATAGAAGCCATTGTTATATGTATAATCGGCGGTATAATCGGAATGGCGCTGGGAATCGGTCTGGGTATGATCCTTACGAAGGTCGTGGGGACTCCGGCGAAAGCTTCCCTTTCAAGCGTTCTCATATCCATAGGCTTCTCAACAGCTATCGGTGTCTTCTTCGGATATTATCCTGCCAACAAGGCGGCGAAACTTGATCCCATAGTGGCACTCAGATATGAATAAAGATGATCCACGGGTATTATTCCCGTGGATTTTTTTTCAATTTCATAGTACAATGTTACAAGCTTATGTTTTTTTCTAAGGAGATGGGACAGAAAATGAGCAAGATTGGATTTGTTGGAATGGGGAACATGGCACAGGCTGTTGCTGCGGGAATTATATATTCCGGCAAGATAGACGGCACTGAAGTCTATGCTTATGCTCCGACAAAAGAGAAACTTGAAGCTAATGCAAAAAAGATAGGTTTTACACCTGCGCCTACAGTTAAGGCTCTTGTTAAAGTGTCTGACATAGTGGTGATCGCATGTAAGCCTTATCAGATAAATGATGTTCTTATGGAGATCAAAAATGACCTTAAGGGCAAAGCCCTTGTGTCTGTTGCGGCAGGCTGGGTCTATGAGACATATCATGAGATACTGGGTGACGATGTGAGGATTCAGTGCATCATGCCCAATACTCCCGCTATGGTGGGAGAAGGAGTGATCCTTTTTGAAAAGGATAACTCTCTTAATGAAGATGAGAGAATAGAGATCAAGGATCTCTTCTCAAGTCTGGGAATGGTGGAAGAACTGCCTACTCATCTTATGCAGATAGGCGGAGCTATATCAGGATGCGGTCCCGCATTTATGGATATGATTATGGAAGCTTACGGCGATGCCGCGGTAAAATACGGAATACCCAGACAGCTGGCCTACAGAATAGTGAGTCAGACAATGCTTGGAAGTGCCAAGCTCCAGCAGGATACAGGATCTCATCCCGGACTGCTTAAGGATCAGGTATGCTCTCCCAACGGAACTACCATCAGAGGAGTTGCCATGCTTGAAGAGAAGGGACTGAGAAGTGCATGCATCAGTTCCATCGATGAAATAATGAAAGTGAAGCGTTAGTTAGTTTAATAATGGGAATTGTAGAAAATAAGCGTGTCATAGTACACAGAAGCAGAAAAATGAATAAGAGGCGCAGGGCTCTCCAGATTACCATGCGCGTAACAATAGCAGCAATAGTTTTAGCGGCTGTGGCTTTCGGAATCTATATGCTTACATTCTTCGGCAAGACAGTGGTGGATGTAAGAGATCTTACAACGGTGGTTCTTGGAGGCTACAACGGAAAGGGCACTGCGGATTATAAGATAGCGGATGTGGAAGGCCTTGAGGTCTTCATGAGTACCGTAACGGTATCACTAGATAAGACATCCGAACTGTCTAACGGAGATGAGATCAAGGTTACATATTCTTATGACAAAAATATTGCTAAGAATCAGAAGCTGAGAGTAAAAGCCGGCAGAGAGTACGTGAAGGTTACAGATCTTCCGGAACCCAACATAATATCGTACGACGATCTCTTTGCTGCAGCCAAGATAACTTATGAAGGGGCTGCACCTGTGGCAAAGGCAAGCGTTGAGAATATATCAACAGACGAAGTACTCAAGAACATTGAATTTGTCATAGCGGACGAAGAGGGTACGCGTTATGACATCGGAGATAAGATTACCATAGAAGCCAATATCGATGAGAAAGCCATGGCGGATAAAGCTGTTGAGATCGAAAAAGGTCCTAACGGTTATCAGAAGACATATACGGTGGAAGACATCGATCAGTATATTTCAAGTGAGACGGAGCTGACTCCCGAGCAGCTGCAGCAGATGAAGGAACATGCGGCGGCACTCTTCATCGGAGATGCCAGTGAGTTCGGTCTCAGAATATTCAGTGCCCAGGGAATCAAGTACAATCTTGAGGGTACGAAATATACTTTCGAGTGGCGTAATCCCATATATATTTCTACTTATTTCAATCACATCAAGCCGGAAGCAGTGCTTGCTGACACAACTCATGTCAACGACATAAAGGTTGTATTCCAGGTGGCCATAAGCCAGTCCAACGGAACTTCAGCCGATGCCGAGGCGGTGGTGATCTACAGAAATATCAAAAAGAATGCCGACGGAACCGTGGATGTGGATCTTGATTCGGCTGAGATAGTATCGGCATCCGTCAAGGATTCCGACATAAAGAAACTTGTGCGTAACGAAGATGATGACAGTTATGATTCGACAAGACTGGATATCTGATAATAATGTGTGGAGTAAGAATCACCCATTTATTTTCAGTGGGTGATTTTTCTTATATAAGGAGTTTTCTTAAGGAGGAGTAAAATGAACACAATTAATTTTTGTATTCTGGCAGCCATAGTAATCTATCTGCTTGTTATGCTTGCTATCGGATTCATCTCCAGCAAAGATAACAGCGATTCAACGGATTTTTACCTTGGCGGTCGTAAGATGGGACCTTTTGTAACAGCCATGTCAGCGGAGGCATCGGACATGTCTTCATGGTTGCTTTTGGGACTCCCCGGACTTGCTTACCTCTCGGGCATATGTGAGCCTGTATGGACGGCAATAGGTCTTGGCGTGGGAACATATCTCAACTGGCTGCTTGTTGCAAGAAGACTCAGAAGATATTCAAGCAATATCGGTGCGTTCACTGTACCTCAGTTCTTTTCAAAAAGATTCCATGATGACAAGAACGTACTAAGCGCCATTGCTGCTCTTGTTATCATAGTATTCTTCGTACCTTATACAGCATCGGGATTCGCTGCATGCGGTAAGCTTTTCAACAGTCTTTTTGGAGTTGATTATACTGTTGCCATGACAATGTCAGCCATCATAATCATCTCTTATACAATGCTCGGAGGCTTCAGAGCCGTATCTACAACAGACTTTATCCAGAGCTGTGTAATGACGGTTGCACTTTGTGTTGTACTTGGTTACGGTATTACCGTTGCCGGCGGTTGGAGCAATGTTATTGAGAATGCAAAGGCTCTTCCCGGACATCTCAGTCTTTCGATGTATTATGATGCCGAGGCGGGAACCGCAGCAAGCTACGGCGGAGTGATATCAATAGTATCTACTCTTGCATGGGGACTCGGATATTTCGGTATGCCTCATATCCTTTTAAGATTCATGGCAATCGAAGATGAGAATAAGCTTAAACTTTCAAGACGTGTTGCATCTGTATGGGTATTTATAGCAATGGGTGCCGCTATCGTCATCGGTATAGTGGGACTCGGCATGTCAAAAGTGGGAGCACTTGAACAGCTTACAACAGCATCGAATGCAGAAACAGTAATGATCAAGATAGCCGGAGTCATAGCTGAACACGGTATCTTCCCTGCACTTCTTGCAGGTGTTATACTTGCCGGAGTTCTTGCGGCAACAATGTCAACAGCAGATTCACAGATGCTTGCAGCAGCTTCATCTGTATCAGAGAACATAATCGTTGAATTTTTAGGCAAGAAGATGAACGATGAGAAGAAGCTTCTTATAGCAAGAGCTGCCATCGTTGTGATCGGTATCATGGGTGTCATGTTTGCACTTAATCCCAATTCTTCCGTATTCAGAATCGTATCCTTTGCATGGGCAGGATTCGGCGGAGCCTTCGGTGCTCTTATGCTGTGTGCTCTTTTCTGGAAGAGAACAACCAAGGTGGGAGCAATCGCAGGTATGGTATCCGGTGGTGCTATGGTATTCATATGGAAGTTCCTTGTTAAGCCTTTGGGCGGAGTATTCTCAATCTACGAACTTCTCCCCGCATTCATCGTATCTCTTATCTTTACAGTAGTTGTCAGCCTCATCAGCAAAGAGCCCGACGAATCTGTATATAAGGAATTCGAAGCAGCAAAATAGGAACAGACTTACTGTGATTCCTGCTAATGAAGAGTTGTAATAAAGGGGACAATCTGCTATAATGCGTAACGAACGCGAAATGACCGAATTCGTCCTATGGACGTATCTTCTGAAGGGGAAGATGGTCGGTTCATTTTAAAATAATTTTTTCTATTAAAGAAGGAGATTCAACATGAACATTGTAGTTGGACAGTCAGGCGGCCCTACAGCCGTAATTAATTCATCAATTGCAGGCGTATACGCACAGGCTAAGAAGCTTGGCGTTGAGCATGTATACGGTATGGTACACGGTATCGAGGGATTCCTTGAGGACAAGCTGTGTGATATGGATTCTTATTTCTCAGATCCTATCAACATCGAGCTTCTTAAGAGAACACCTTCAGCTTTCCTTGGTTCTTGCCGTTTTAAGATGCCTAAGATCGAAGGACATGAGGATGTATACGACAAGGTATTCGAGATTATGGAGAAGCACAACATCGACATCCTTTTCTATGCCGGCGGTAACGATTCAATGGATACAGTTAAGATGCTTTCAGATTATGCCGCAGCTCATGGCAAGAAGCAGAGATTCATGGGTGTACCCAAGACTATCGACAACGATCTTCCTATAACAGATCACTGTCCCGGCTATGGTTCAGCAGCAAAATACATCGCAACATCTATCAAGGAAGTAATCCGTGACAATGAGTCATTCGGTGCTAAGAAGCCTACAGTATGTATCATTGAAATCATGGGACGTAACGCAGGTTGGTTAACAGCTGCAGCAGCACTTGCTAAGGGTGATGACTGCTCAGGCTGTGACGCTATCTACCTTCCCGAAGTTGATTTCAACATGGATGAGTTCATGGCAACAGTTAAGGATCTTTCAGTGAGAAAGTCTTCAGTTGTTATTGCAGTATCAGAAGGTGTTCATCTTGCAGACGGCAAGTATGTATGTGAGCTTGCTAACGAGAACGTAGCAGTAGATGCTTTCGGTCACAAGCAGATGAGCGGTACAGCAGCATTCCTTGCACAGGCAGTTGCTGCAGAGACAGGCCTTAAGACAAGAGCAATCGAGCTTTCAACACTTCAGAGAGCAGCTACACATCTTGCTTCTCTTACAGATATCAACGAAGCTTTCCAGTCAGGTGCAGATGCTATGCAGGCTGCTTACGACGGACATACAGGAGAGATGGTTATCTTCAAGCGTGACAGCCAGAATCCTTATGAGTGCGGTACAGCAACATATGATATCCATGAGATAGCTAATGTTGAGAAGAAAGTTCCGTTAGAGTGGATCACAGCTGACAAGAAGGGTCTTACACAGGAATACATCAACTATGCACGTCCTCTTATCATGGGCGAGCTTACACCTGTATTCGTAGATGGTCTTCCCAGACACATCGTTATGAAGGAACTCTTTGACTAAGAGTAAAAAAGCTTAAAAGCAGGCCTCCGGAGCAATCCGGGGGCTTTTTAATCATTATAGAAGTTTAGTAAAGTTTCGTAAAATGATAAAAAATTTCAAAAAAGCTATTTACATTTATTTTTCCCTGGTATATAGTAACAGTTAGAAACAGTTCCTCATCAGAGAAAAAGGAGAATACTATGGCATTACAGGCAACCTTACAGCGCAATGTGATTGAAGATCATATGGAAGACGAGCTTATATCACTTGCCAAGGAATTATTTAAGAAGGATATTAAGGAACTTAGCGACAGTGAGATGTACTACTGTGTCCTTGAACTTGTCAAGGGTCTTACACAGGCTACAACTCAGATCGCGGGTTCAAAAAAGATATATTATATTTCAGCGGAGTTCCTCATCGGAAGACTGCTCAGCAACAACCTTATCAACCTTGGTATGTATGATAAGGTGAAGGATGTGCTCGCAAAATACGGCAAAGACATCAATAAGATAGAAGAAGCAGAGCCGGAACCCTCCCTCGGTAACGGTGGTCTTGGAAGACTTGCTGCTTGTTTCCTTGACTCCATTGCGACTCTGGGGCTTCCCGGTGACGGAATTGGTCTTAATTATCATCTTGGTCTTTTCAAGCAGGTATTCAATGATCGTTTACAGTGTGCGGAGAAGAACGAGTGGATCGAGAGACACAGCTGGCTCAGCAAGACAGACTTAAGCTTCAAGGTTAATTTCGGTAACGGATCCGTAAGATCCAGACTCTACGATATTGATGTTGTGGGATACAACAACGGTATTAACAAGCTTCACCTTTTTGATATCGAATCTGTAGATGAGTCGATCGTAAAGAAGGGCATTGATTTTGATAAGACGGATATCAAGAAAAATCTTACTCTTTTCCTTTATCCGGATGATTCGGACGAGGCAGGCAATCTTCTTCGTATCTACCAGGAATATTTCATGGTAAGCAATGCGGTACAGCTTATCTTATGGGAGATGAAGGAGCGCCACTACGATCTTCGTAAGCTCTATGATCATGCTGCGATCCAGATCAATGATACTCATCCTTCAATGGTCATTCCCGAACTTGTAAGAATCCTTGTTGAGGACAAGGCCTTTACAATGGATGAAGCCATCGAAGTCGTATCAAAGACATGTGCATATACCAACCATACAATTCTTGCGGAGGCTCTTGAGAAGTGGCCTATGGAATACCTTGAGAAGGTTGTTCCTCAGCTTATTCCTTATATCAAGGAGCTGGACAAGAGAGTACGTGCTAAGTTCAAGGATGAGTCTGTATATATCATCGATAAGGATGAGAGAGTACATATGGCTCATATCGATATCCACTACGGATATTCGGTTAACGGTGTTGCCGCAATCCATACAGACATCCTTAAAGAGACCGAGCTTAACAACTTCTACAAGATCTATCCCGAGAAGTTCAACAACAAGACCAACGGTATTACCTTCAGAAGATGGCTGCTTTCATGTAACAGAGAGCTGGCAGATCTTATCAGCGACAAGATAGGTAACGGCTATAAGAAGGATGCCTTTGAACTTGAAAAACTTCTGGAATTCAAGGATGACAAGGAAGTTCTTAACAAAATTCAGGATATCAAGAACAAGAGAAAGCAGGAGCTTGCTCTCTATATCAAGGAGAAAGAGGGCGTGGACGTAGATCCTACTTCCATCTTCGATATTCAGATCAAGAGACTTCATGAATATAAGCGTCAGCAGATGAACGCGCTCTATATCATTCACAAATATCTTGAGATCAAGGGCGGTAAGAAACCTTCTACTCCCATCACTTTTATCTTTGGAGCAAAGGCTGCACCCGCTTATGTAATCGCTCAGGATATCATCCATCTGCTCTTATGCCTTCAGGAGATAGTGGCGAAGGATCCCGATGTAAGTCCTTACATGAAGGTTGTAATGGTAGAGAATTACAATGTAAGTTATGCAGAGAAGCTTGTTCCCGCTGCAGATATTTCAGAGCAGATATCTCTTGCAAGTAAGGAAGCTTCCGGAACAGGTAACATGAAGCTTATGCTTAACGGTGCCGTAACGCTCGGTACTTCAGACGGAGCTAACGTAGAGATCCACGACCTGGTAGGTGATGATAACATCTACATCTTCGGTAAGGATTCAGACACTGTTATTGCTCATTACGCAAAGGCTGATTATGTGTCTAAGGATTACTACGACAAGAGTCCCGTAATCAAAAAGGCGGTTGATTTTATCATCAGCAAGGAAGTCCTTAAGGTTGGACACAAAGAGAATCTCGAGAGACTTTACAATGAGCTTCTTAACAAAGACTGGTTCATGACTCTGCTTGACCTTGAGGAATACATCAAGGTGAAGGATCAGATGTTTGCCGACTATGAGAACAGAGAAAAGTGGCAGAAGATGATGCTTGTAAATATTGCCAAGGCAGGATTCTTCTCATCTGACAGAACAATAAGCGAGTATGACAGAGACATATGGCATCTGAAAGAAGGACTTGAAGACTAAGTCTTAATTCAGGGGAATAATATTGGAACCACAGTAGGATTCTTATCTTACTGTGGTTCCTTTTGTGTGTAACAACGAGGATTTATGTTATACTAATGTAATGAGTGATAAGATGTATATCTGCATTGATCTGAAGTCATTTTACGCATCTGTGGAGTGCGTGGAGAGGGGCCTGGACCCCATGACTACCAATCTGGTTGTTGCGGATATGTCAAGAACCGAAAAAACCATATGTCTGGCCATAACGCCGTCAATGAAAGCTCTTGGTATCAAGAACAGATGCAGGGTATTCGAGATTCCGAAGAATGTCGATTATATTGCTGCAGTTCCCAGAATGCAGCTTTATATTGACTATGCAGCCGAGATATATGGCATATATCTCAAATACATTGCGGCCGAAGACATCCACGTCTATTCCATAGATGAGGCCTTTATGGATGTAAGCGACTATCTGCACCTGTATAAGATGACAGCCAAAGAACTGGGGCAGACCATCATCAAAGAGATATATGACAAGCTGGGAATAAGAGCCACCTGCGGTATCGGCACTAACCTTTACCTCACAAAAGTGGCCCTTGATATCAGTGCAAAGCATGCCGCTGATTTCATAGGAGAACTTGACGAAGAATCTTATCGAAAGACCCTTTGGGATCACAGACCTCTGACAGATTTCTGGAGAATAGGCCCGGGAATAGCAAGCAGACTTGCATCCTACGGAATATTCACCATGAGAGATATAACGGAGGCCAATGAAGACCTTCTGTACAAACTGTTTGGTATAGATGCGGAGCTTATCATTGACCACGCCTGGGGCAGAGAGCCTGTGACAATGAAGGATATCAAGAATTACCGTTCCGACAGTAATTGCCTGTCCAGCGGTCAGGTGCTGGCCAGTGATTACAATTTCGAGGACGGAAGGCTGATAGTCAAGGAGATGATGGATCTCCTGTGTCTGGATCTGGTTGAAAAAGGCCTGGTAACCGGTTCGGTGACACTCCATGTGGGATACGCAAGCAGAATGGATGCGGAATCCACACACGGAACAGTGAATATCGGCGACGAAACCAATGCGGATATAGTACTGATACCTGCAATCGAAGATCTCTATAACAGGATAGTTGATAAAAAAATCCCCATCAGAAGAGTTAACATAACATGCAATAATGTGAAGCATGAGGAGTATCAACAATACAGCCTGTTTACGGATTCCACTGAACTTGTTAAGAACCGAAAGGTTCAGGAAGCGGTTCTGGACATCAAGCAGAGATACGGCAAAAACGCGATACTTAAAGGAATGAATCTGGAGGAGCATGCTACCACCAGAGAGAGAAATACACAGATCGGAGGACACAGAAGTGGCACACAGCAGTAAAAAACCTATGGACACATCGGAAAGAGCAAAGCAGTTCATGCCTTTCGCCGCTTTAAAGGGACTTCCTGAGGCACTTGCCGCAAAAGAAAAGCAGGTACTGGAAGAAAAAGAAAGGTTAGGAACATCAAAAGATGGCAGAGGAAAAGAGGTTCGCAATACTGATTGACGCAGATAATATTGCGCCAAAGTATATTAAGAGCATATTAAACGAAATATCCAACAAAGGAACTATCACATATAAGAGAATATATTGTGACTGGACCGGCAATATTGCATCATCCTGGAAGAAAGTACTGTTAAACAACAGCCTGACACCCGTTCAGCAGTACAGTTACACATATGGCAAGAATTCCACAGATTCAGCCATGATCATTGATGCAATGGACATACTTTACGACGGAGAGGTGGACGGATTCGCTCTCTGTTCGTCAGACAGTGACTTTACAAGACTCGCGGTGAGACTCAGAGAAGCCGGCAAGATAGTAATAGGATTGGGAGAATCCAAGACTCCCGCTCCTTTTTGTGCGGCATGTAACGAGTTCAAATTCTTAGACCGTATTACGGATGACGATGACGATGAAAAATCAGCCAAGACATCCAAGAAGGGCTCCAAGAGCAACACTGCAAAAGCTTCATCCGGATCCAAGAAGGACAAAGAGGAAGACAAGGATGAAGGAGAAGATTCAATCACACCCATTGAGACGATCGCCGCTTCTCTCAGAGATATCATTCTTGAGAACGGCAACGAGACCAACGGCATAGACATGGGAGAACTGGGCAGCAGACTTCAGAAACGTTTCCCTGCTTTTGATACCCGTAACTACGGCTATTCAAAATTCTCCATTTTCCTTAAGACATTTGATTTCCTTACAATGGATCATGTGGGAACTTCCATTAATGTCATGCTCAATATTCCGGCGGAAGACATCAGCGTGGAATCCGAGATTGTTGAGATGGTCAAGGGATACGGAGACAAGGGTGTCAATCTGGGATCCCTCAGTTCGGATATCCGTAACAAATATCCCAACTTTAACACCAAGGAATACGGTTTTTCAAAATTCGAGCAGTACATCAGAAGTATCTCTGCTCTTGAAGTACGCAATGTAACACCGCTTAACAAAAAGGTATTTATTAAGGGAAAATAAGAAAGAAGGGAAAGGAATTCAGAGAATGAAATTAAACTACAAGAGAACTTTCATCACGGGACTTGCATTTATGTCGATATGCGCATTTTGGCAGTTATACGACAGCATTATCCCCTTGATGTTAAGGAATACCTTTGGCATATCCGACTCGGTATCGGGTGTCATTATGGCGCTTGACAATGTCATAGCACTTTTCCTGCTTCCATTGCTGGGAGCCATATCTGACAGAACTAATACAAAGATCGGAAGAAGAATTCCCTATGTATTGGTGGGAACTGCTCTTGCGGTTGTATTCATGGTTCTGGTACCCATGCTTGACAACGGTTATTATGAGACTCACGCCACATGGATGTTTGTGGGCTTCATAGTTGTCCTTGGCTTGCTGCTTATATCAATGGCGCTCTATAGGTCACCTGCAGTGGCTCTCATGCCCGATATAACTCCCAAGCCTTTAAGAAGTAAGGCCAATGCCGTAATCAATCTTATGGGAGCGGTAGGTGGAATCATCTACCTCGCCATATCTTCCGTGATGTTCAACAAGACTGAAGAGCACACGGATTATCATATGATATTTGTGATTATAGGCGCGATAATGGTCATATCCGTAATCGCTCTGTTTATATTCATCAAAGAACCGGAATGCGTTGCGGAAGTTCAGAAATACGAAGCAGAGCATCCTGAGGAACAGCTTGAGAAGGTGGACGAAACAACGGGAAAGCACTACCTTCCCACTGAGGTTAAGAAGAGCTTGGGCTTCATACTCGCTTCCATTGCTTTATGGTTCACGGGCTACAATGCCATTACCACAGCCTTCTCAAAATACGCAACCATAGAGTGGGGCATGACACTGGGAAAAGCCAATCTCTGTCTTACACTCGGTATGGGTGTTGCCATTATCTCGTATATCCCCATCGGTGAGGTGGCTTCAAGAATCGGAAGAAAGCTGACCATTATCTTCGGTGTGCTTCTTCTGACAGCTTGTTTCACTGCGGGATATATACTTACTTATGCACTCAACGGATATTCACCAATATTGTTGGTGGTATTCGCTTTTATCGGAATAGCTTGGGCTTCCATTAATGTCAATTCACTGCCTATGGTAGTGGAGATGTGTAAGGACTCGGATATCGGAAGATATACGGGCTATTATTACACATGCTCAATGGCGGCACAGATAGTGACTCCCATCCTGTCCGGCATATTATTACAGTATGTAGGATACTGGACTCTGTTCCCTTACGGAGCTTTCTTCGTATTTCTGTCATTCATAACAATGCTTCAGGTTAAACACGGAGATAATAAGCCCAGTGTACCTAAGAGTAAATTGGAGATGTTTGATGTAGATGATTAAGTTGGTCTTTATTGCAGTTCTGTTTTTAGTTATCCTGATCGCAGTTTTTTTGTATGTGATCATGCCGGGAGAAAACAGAGATTATTCACGTTTTGCCGGACTGATGTACGCCCACAGAGGTCTTCATGAACCGGCAAGAGAAGATAATAACATGCACTGTGTTCCGGAGAATTCTCTTGAAGCTTTTAAAAGGGCAAGAGAAGCGGGGTATGGTGTGGAACTGGATGTTCAATACACAAAAGATAAGAAGCTTGTGGTGTTCCACGACGCCAACCTTAAGAGAATGTGTGGAGTGGATGCCAAAGTTGCGGATTATGATTACGAGGAGCTGTCGAAATTCAGACTGAAGGACACAGACCAGAAAATCCCTCTTTTTGAAGAAGCACTTAAGACACTTGAGGACGTCCCTCTTGTATGTGAGATTAAGACTCACAACGGTAACTTCAATGACAGACTCTGTGAGGATACCTATAATCTGCTGAAGGATTATAAGGGAGATTATTGCATAGAATCATTCAGTCCTTATCTGGTCAGATGGTTCAGGGACAATCATCCCGAGATCATAAGAGGCCAGCTCTCATGTGGTATGAAGAATGAGCTGAGTCTTCTTCTTCCTGTCAGGATAGCCATGACACATCTGCTTATAAACTTTGTGGGCAGACCTGATTTTATTGCTTACAGACACAGCGATATGAGGAAACTGGGCTTTATTCTGTGCAAAAAGATATACCATCCTCTCATCGTCGCATGGACGGCCAGAGGAGAAAAAGAACAGATGCAGGCATGGAAGAAAGCAGATGCCGTTATCTTTGAAAAATATGAGGATGATAGTCCCGTGGAATAGTTGCAATTAGACATTCAAAAATGTATAATCAACATTGGGTTGTTGTGTATAGAAATGACAGCCTTTAGGTAAGGAAACAGGATAATGAGTGATATTTCACATGCTGACAGACGCAAGAAAAGAGTTAAACGGCTCAAGCGTATGATTGTCGCCTCCTTCTTCCTTTTATTGACTATTCCGACAGCTCTATGCATATTGCTTGTCTGTCGACTACATACAATGTCCAATGAGCTGATGGAAATGACAGCTCAGTATGAGGCTCAGCTTCAGATAACCGATGATATGCAGAACCTGCTGGATGATGAAAAGTCAAACGGCAGGGATGAAAAGTCCGCTAAGGATGCAACCGGCACTGATGGAGATGCTGAAGATGAGATACTTGACGAGGCAACATTAAAAGCGGATGAGCCAAGGAAAGTGTATCTGACATTTGATGACGGTCCCAGCATATATACAGAGCAGATCCTTGATATTTTGGACACTTACGGTGTAAAGGCCACATTCTTCGTTACGGGAGCTCAGGCCGAAGAACATCCGGAATGGTACCGGGAGATTGTTGAAAGAGGACATACACTTGGAATGCATACTTATTCCCATGTGTACAGTGACATATATAAGAGCAAAGCTAATTTTATAAGAGATTTTACAAAGCTTCGGTCATATGTTAAGGAGACCACGGGAGTCAATCCGAAATACTACAGATTTCCCGGAGGAAGCAGCAATACGGTAAGCAGCACAGATATTAACATCCTGTGTGAATATGTGACCGATCAGGATATGGTATATTTCGACTGGAATGTATCAAGCGGTGATGCTACCAATCCAATGCCTTCCAAGGACAGGATAATTGCAAATGTAACTGATAATGTTGGGAAACATGATACGGCGGTGGTGCTGTTTCATGACGCAGGAGACAAGTATTCTACGGTACAGGCACTTCCCACAATTATAGAGAGAATCCAAGCGATGGACAATACGGTAATACTTCCTATCACGGAAGAGACCGAACCCGTCCAGCACAAAAAAGTAAACACATCGGAGGAAGATTAAAATGGGATTTTTTCAGGAACTGAAAGAAGATTTATCACAGGCAGTTAACGAGCTGGTACCGGAAGAGGAAACAGTAGCTTCCGCAAAGACAGAAGAGACAGCAGCTCTTGATGAAGAGTCAATATTTGCGGCAGCTGAAGAGTCACTCGGTATCGAGCATACGTCAACTGATGTTACAGATATGATCGCCGCATCCGAGGAGATGGATCAGGCATTACAGGATTTCGCAGCTTCAAAGGCAGAGGAGGCTAAGTCATCTTCACTTAAGCAGGCACCTCCTATTCCTGAAGCAGTAACAGAACCAAGCAGCCAGATAAGCGACGAAATAGCTACAATCACAAGAATGATGACAGTAAACGGTGATGTTGTATCCAACGGTTCACTTGATCTTATCGGTGCCGTTAACGGTAACATCCATATTCTTGGCAAGCTTAATGTAACAGGAACCATAGTCGGTAATTCGGAGGCTGCTGAAGTATACGCTCAGGATGCTCAGATCGCCGGTGATGTTACAAGTACAGGAAGCGTTAAAGTCGGATCCAATACGGTTATCCGTGGTAACATCTACGCAACAAGTGCAGTTATCGCAGGTGCCGTTAAGGGTGACATAGATGTACACGGACCTGTTATCCTTGATGCAACAGCCATCGTAATGGGTAACATCAAGTCCAAGGCAGTACAGATCAACAACGGTGCAGCAGTAGAAGGTATGTGTTCACAGTGCTATGCTGATGTCAGCCCTTCTAATTTCTTCAGAGATTAAAGGAATAATGAGGACGATTGTATGAAGAGAATCTTACTCAAGCTCAGCGGTGAGGCACTTGCCGGTGAAAGCAAAAAAGGATTTGACGATGAAGTGATAACCGATGTTGCAAGACAGGTTAAGAAGCTTGTGGATGACGGTATCCAGGTTGGTATTGTTATCGGAGGAGGCAACTTCTGGAGAGGCAGAAGCAACGAGAATGTTGACAGATGCAAATCTGACCAGATCGGAATGTTAGCTACGGTTATGAACTGTATATACGTATCCGAGATGTTCAGAGCAGAAGGAATGATGACCAATATCCTCACTCCTTTTGAGGTGGGCTCTTTTACCAAGCTCTTTTCTAAGGACAGAGCCAACAAATATTTCTCCCGCGGACAGGTGGTATTCTTCGCAGGCGGAACAGGTCATCCTTATTTTTCGACAGATACGGGTGTTGTACTCAGAGCCATAGAAGTGGAAGCTGACGAGATACTTCTGGCAAAGGCTGTAGATGCCGTATACGATGATGATCCGAGACTTACCCCCAATGCCAAGAAATACGACAGGGTTAATATTAACGAGGTTATCGAGAAGAATCTGCAGGTCGTAGATATGACGGCATCAATTCTTGCAAGAGACAACAAGATGCCTATGAGAGTATTCGGACTGAATGAGAAAGACAGTATTGTCAATGCATTGTCAGACAAGTTCCACGGAACTCTTGTTACTGTTGAATAGGGAAAAAAGGAGAACACTATGGACGCAAGATTAGAGACATTCAATGAAAAAATGAGAAAGACAGTGGATTATCTTGAGGCTGAATTCCAGACAATCAGAGCCGGAAGAGCCAATCCGCATGTACTTGATAAGATAAAAGTAGATTATTACGGAACACCCACACCTCTTCAGCAGGTTGGTAACGTATCCGTTCCCGAACCCAGAATGATACAGATAGCTCCATGGGAGAAATCTCTGGTTAAAGAGATTGAGAAAGCAATCCTTGCTTCCGATATCGGTATCACTCCTACCAACGACGGTTCGGTAATAAGACTTATCTTCCCCGAACTTACAGAGGAAAGACGTAAAGAACTTTCTAAGGAAGTTAAGAAGAAGGGTGAGGATGCCAAGGTTGCAGTACGTAACGTACGTAGAGACGGTAACGATGCTCTTAAAAAACTGGGCAAGGAAGAGATCTCAGAGGATGAGATAAAAGACCTTGAAGATAAACTTCAGAAACTTACAGACCAGTTTATCAAGGAAATTGACGGAGCAGTTGATGCCAAGTCAAAGGAAATAATGACGGTTTAATTGAATAATGAGGGGTCTGTTTATAGCAGACCCCTTTATTTTTGCGAAGCCGAGGGGACAGTAAGATGGACAATAAGATAAACGTGCCAAGGCACGTAGCAATAATACTTGACGGTAACGGAAGATGGGCAAAAGCCAAAGGCCTTCCCCGTAATGCGGGACATGTACAGGGAGCCAAGACGGTTGAGGATATGTGCGAGATCACCTGGGATATGGGAATCGAGTATCTGACCGTATATGCTTTCTCTACAGAGAACTGGACAAGACCTAACGAGGAAGTGGAAGCACTTATGAAGCTTCTTCGTAATTACATGGTTAATGCCAAGAAGCGTGCCAATAAGAACAATATGAAAGTAAGAGTCATCGGAGACAAGACAAGACTTGCCACAGACCTTCAGGAAAAGATAGAAGACCTTGAGCAGGCAACGGCTGCCAATACAGGTCTGAAATTCACCATAGCAATCAATTACGGCGGAAGAGACGAGATTGCCAGGGCAACTAAGGATATGTACAAAGACATTGAAGCAGGTAAGTTGAAAGCTGATGAAATTGCAGCAGATACCCTTGGCAAATATCTTGATACAAAGGATCTTCCGGATCCCGACCTTCTGATCCGTACCTGTGGAGAGCAGAGAATATCCAACTTCCTTTTATGGCAGTGTGCATATACGGAATTTTATTTCTGCGATTGTGCATGGCCCGATTTTAACAAGAAGGAACTTGAGAAGGCGGTGGAAGCCTACAACAATCGTAACAGGAAATTTGGCGGTCTTAAGTAATAATACGGAGTAGATGATATGCGAACCAGAGTTATAAGCGGAGCCGTAATGACGGTAATACTTGTTGCAGCAATCATATTGGGTGGTCCTGTTATCGGGGTGCTTATGTGGGGAATATCCCTTATAGGATATTTTGAGATGGAAAGAGCTCTAGGACTTCACACAAGTGCTAAGTCACTGAATATTCTGGAACTTTTGTCCTATATAACCATAACAGTATACTATGCTGTAATGATTCTTCTTTCAGGAAAAGAATACATATGGTACCAGATGATACTGCTTGTATTTCTGCTTCTGAACATGGCCTTATATGTATTCACTTTTCCCAAATATGACTGGAAGCAGATGGTTGCCAACCTCTTCAGTCTCATATATGCGCCCGTTATGCTGAGTTTTATCTATTTGATCAGAGAAGACTTTGAGCACGGTGCATATATTGTTGTAATGGTATTCATAGCATCATGGATAAGCGATACGGGAGCGTATTTTGTGGGAAGTGCTTGCGGAAAGCATAAACTGGCTCCGGTGCTCAGCCCCAAGAAGTCTGTGGAGGGAAGCATCGGTGGTATAGTATGTGCTGCGGGAATCGGAGCTCTCTATGCCTTGCTTCTTGAAAGACTCGGCTTATGTCCTGCGGAATACATATGGGTGTTTGCAATCATCGGAGGTCTGGGAAGTATTATTTCACAGCTTGGAGACCTTGGTGCTTCGGCCATCAAGAGACAGACAGGTATTAAGGATTACGGTAAGCTGATTCCCGGACACGGCGGTATCATGGACAGATTCGATAGCGTCATAGTCACAGCTCCATTAATATATTATCTGGCATATTTCTTTATAAAATAGATTGGAAGAAAGAGTCGTAAACAATGAAGAAGATAACAATACTGGGTTCTACCGGATCCATCGGAACCCAGACACTGGAGATAGCAAGAGATCATAAAGAAGAACTGAAAGTTGTGGCAATATCCGCCAACAGACAGGTGAAACTTATGGAGGAGCAGATCAGAGAATTCAGACCTGCTTTTGCTTGTATGTATGATGAGAAAGCGGCGGAGGAATTGAAAGTTCTTGTTGCGGATACGGACACGGAAGTTCTGTCCGGAATGGACGGTCTTATTAAGATATCAAGTCTTAATGAGACTGATATAGTGGTTACCGCAATCGTAGGTATGATAGGCATCAGACCTACCATAGCTGCCATTGAAGCAGGTAAGGACATAGCCCTTGCCAACAAGGAGACCCTTGTTACGGCAGGACACATCATTATGCCTCTTGCTGAGAAGAATAAAGTGCAGATTTTGCCCGTGGACAGTGAGCACAGTGCAATATTCCAGTCTCTGCAGGGACAGAGAAAGGATCGCATAGATCAGATTCTTCTTACCGCATCAGGCGGACCTTTCAGAGGTAAAAAGAGAGAAGAACTTGCGGATATGACGGTGGCGGATGCTCTTAAGCACCCCAACTGGTCAATGGGACGCAAGATAACGATAGATTCGTCAACACTTGTCAATAAGGGACTTGAAATGATAGAGGCCAGATGGCTTTTCAATGTGCCTATGGAGAGAATACATGTGCTTCTCCAGCCACAGAGTATCATTCATTCGGGAGTGCAGTTTATTGACGGCGCGGTGATCGCCCAATTGGGCGTACCCGACATGAAGCTGCCGATTCAGTATGCGCTCTTTTACCCTGACAGAAAGCCTATGACGGGCAACAGGATAGATTTTGCGGCTCTTGCACAGATTACTTTTGAAGAGCCTGATACGGATACATTCATGGGACTTAATCTTGCCAAGTCGGCTGCAAGTGTGGGTGGCAGCATGCCCACTGTATTCAATGCGGCCAATGAGAAGGCGGTTGCACTTTTCCTTGACGAGAAGATCAGGTTCCTTGAGATATACGATCTTATTGAGGGGGCTATGGCTGCGCACAAGGCAGTTAAAGATCCGGATGTAGATGAGATATTGGCGGCTGAAAAAGAGGCCTACGACTACATCGACGGGGTTATAAAAAATAGCCGGGGTAACATGGAATGTTAGGAACTATATTGTTATTTATATTGATATTTTGCGTCATAGTGATATCCCACGAATTCGGACACTTTATAGTGGCCAGAATCAACGGAATCAGAGTAAGCGAATTCACTGTGGGCGTAGGTCCGAAACTCTTCGGATTCAAGAAGAACGGAACCGAGTTCTGCTTCAGGCTTCTGCCTTTCGGAGGGGCATGTATATACGAGCTGGACGAGGACGGTCTTCCCTTTGGTCTTGAAAGAGAAGCGAAGGAAAAGGTAGAGGAAAGCGAAGAGGCCGATGCAGGCTTTATTAATGACAAGAGCGGAGTTGCATTTGCCAAGGCTCCGGTATGGTCAAGGATAGCTACAGTGCTTGCGGGACCTGTTTTCAACTTTATCCTTGCGTATATTCTGGCCCTTGTGGTTGTATGGTTCACCGGCTCATCAAGGCCTGTTATCACAGGACTGATGGAAGGTTATCCTGCGGAAGAAGCGGGTATACAGGTGGGAGATGTGATCACCCGCATGAACGGAAGTCGTGTATACCTGGCCAATGAGATATATATCAATACATACATCAATGGTGGCAAGGAGATGACCATTGATTTTACAAGGGACGGCGAGAAGCACAGTGTGACGGTTACTCCAAGATACGATGATGAGGTGGACCGTTATCTGGTGGGCTTCAACGGCTATGGTGAATATGTATACGGCAACAACGCCGGAGTATTCAAATATGCGGCCTATGAGGTTCGCTACGGTGTTGTGGGAACCGTGAAGGGCCTGCTTATGATGCTTACGGGTAATGGCAGTAAGGACGATATCGGCGGCCCTGTGGCAATGGCTACGGCCATTGATGATGTGAAGGAAGCGGCCAGTCCTTACGGTGGTTGGATAGTAGCCCTTAATATGATGAATCTTGCCATGCTGCTCAGTGTCAATCTTGGTATCGTCAATCTTTTGCCCCTTCCGGCGATTGACGGAGGAAGGCTCTTATTCCTGATAATAGAAGCGGTTACGGGCAGGAAGATCCCTCCCGAGAAGGAAGGCCTTGTTCATCTGGTAGGCTTTGTTCTGCTTATCCTTCTTATGATATTTGTCACCTATAATGACATCATAAGACTCCTCAGCAGATAGGCTGCACAGCTGTCCTTGAAAAAAATGAAGGAATATTCAAAAAAGTACTTGCAATTTTGTTCAAGACTTGATAATATAATCAAGCACGCGCAATGAGCGTGTTTGATATGGCTCGTTGGTCAAGCGGTTAAGACGCTGCCCTCTCACGGCAGAATCAGCGGTTCGATTCCGCTACGAGCTGCG
>JAEEGL010860544.1_pt1 | contig 38581 bp, 29 predicted proteins | sample 9134231 | NCBI WGS metagenome assembly JAEEGL01 (sample SAMN16246548, study PRJNA631951) | gut metagenome | biome: gut microbiome; feature: rumen; material: fiber-attached | host: Bos | place: Iran: Karaj | collected 2018-10 | reverse complement strand
TCTATGTAAAAGTTCTCTGTACAGGGCGTACTGGAACATCTGGTTGCCCAGTCCGCCCTTAAGCTGAATAATGATCATGGCTCCTCCGTAAAAATGCATATACACATTGCATTATACCACAGTCCTCTGTGTTGAACAAATATCACCCGCGCGGGCGGGGTAAGATATTTTGCCTTCTTGGGACACTTGCGTTCCTCTCGCCTGGCAGCGGTACTAGGCTCGAAAAGACCTCGCCAAGTACCGGCCGTCTCAAAAGCCCTGCGAGAGGCAAAAATATCTTCCCCCGCCCGCGCTCATTGGATATATGTAATTAACAGAAATCTGCTTTGCCTTAATTGCGTGGCTCAACTATTACTTTTTGTATTCCTCTTCGTACCACAGCTGGAACATGAGGATGTACCAGATCTGGATACGGTAGATGCCGCGGTCGGTGAAGTCAGTCCAGATGCGCTCGACTACGTCTGGGTCCAGGAGGCCCTGCTGGCGGATCTTTTCCTTGTCCAGGAGGGATTCTGCCCAGGTTTTGAGGGAGCTCTTAGAGAGCCACTTGGCGATGGGTACGGAAAAGCCCTTCTTGGGGCGGTCCATCATCTCCCGGGGAACGTAGCGGTAGAGAACGTCGCGAAGGATCTTTTTGCCTGTATTGTCATCCCTGAGGTACTGGATGGGAAGGGAGAAGGCAAAGTCCACCACATCCCTGTCCAGCATCGGTACCCTGGTCTCCAGGGATACCGCCATGGCTGTTCTGTCCACCTTCACCAGGATGTCGTCAGGGTGATAGGTGAGCATATCCATGAGCATGGTCTCGTGGTTGACTTCTCCCAGGAATGATGCGGGATACTTGTGGCATTTGCCCTTGAGGGAGCTCTTTTTGAGGGCGATCATGTCTACCAGAGGATCCGTCTGATGTTCAAGGTCATGGAGCTGATAGGGAGATGCTGCCCCAAGGTACTTTGCCTTTGAATAAGTCTCCTGCCGAGAAAGGCTTCCTGCTATGTCGGTACCAAGTCCCGGAAGCAGAGCCATGCTTGCAGCTTTCCTTACGGGATAGGGAACCTTCTTTATCTTGTTCCACACACGGCTCACGGAAAAGTAGGAGTTGTACCCGCAAAAGAGCTCATCGCCGCCGTCTCCGGACAGGGACACCGTCACATGGTCCCTGGTCATCTTACTTACAAGGTAGGTTGGGATCTGGGATGAATCGGCAAAGGGCTCCCCGAACATGAAGGGGAGCTTTGGAACAACCGCCATGGCGTCCTTTTCCGAAATATATATTTCCGTGTGCTCCGTGCCAAGGTGCTCTGCGATCTCTTTGGCATAGACCGCCTCATTGTACTTCTCATCATCCATGCCGATGGTGAAGGTCCTTACCTTTCCCGGGGCTATGGACTGCATGAGAGACACTATGGTGCTGCTGTCGATGCCCGCAGAAAGAAAGGCCCCAAGAGGAACGTCTGCCACCATCTGGCCACGGATGGACTCCTTGAGGAGTCTCTCAAGCTCCAGGGATGCCTCGTGAAAGCTTCCTTTGAACTTGTTCTTCTGCCCCTTAAGGGCTACGTCCTTTAGGCTGTAGTAGTTGTCTGTAGTGTATTTAAGGGTGGACACGTCAAGGGTCAGGATAGTTCCCGGCTCCAGCTTGTAAATATCTTTGTAGATGGAATAGGGTGCAGGTATATATCCATCCCTGAAGTAAAAATCCAGGACCTCCTCATTGATACTGCCCTCAAAGCCCTCTATCACCCTGATGCAGCCTATATCCGAAGCAAAGACAAAGGCCCCGTTCACAAAGCCGTAGTACAATGGCTTTTCACCTATCCTGTCCCTGCCAAGGGTGATGGTATTCTTTTCCTTATCATATACCGCAAAGCCGAACATCCCCTTGGACCTGGTAAGGGTCTCTTTTACGCCGTACTTTTCTATGGCTTCCACCAGGACCTCGGTGTCCGAGGTGCTCCTGAAGGAGATCTCTTTTTCCAGGTCCTTTCTGATGTCTGCGGCGTTGTAGATCTCGCCATTGTAGACCATGACGCTGCGCCCCGAAGCCGACGTAAAGGGCTGTGCTCCGTTCTTTGACAGGTCCACAATGGAAAGGCGCCTGTGTCCAAGCGCCACTCTTCCGTCCTTGCTGATATATTTCCCGCCGTCGTCAGGCCCACGGTGCAGCATTCTCTCATTCATCCTCTGGATGTTGGCTGCAGCATCGCCCTTAAAGCCTATCAGTCCTGCTATTCCGCACATATTACCTCTCTTCTGTACCAAAATACTTTATTGCCAGCATAGTGATGTCATCAAATTGCTCAGCGCCCTTGACGAAATCATGGATTCCGTCAAGAACATTATTGAGTATCTTTTCAGGCATGGCATCAGGCTCTTTATTGAGAGCATCCAGCATACGGTCTGTTCCGAAGAACTCGTTAGCACTGTTGTTGGCCTCAGCCACGCCGTCGGTGTAAAGGAACAGGGTATCCCCGGGCTCTAACTTAAATTCATGTTCTTTGAATCTCATATCCTCCATGGCTGCCACCGCGGGAGAATGTCTGTATTCGATCAGCGCAAATTCACCGTTCTTTCTGCGAAGAGCGGGATGCTCATGGCCTGCGTTTACTGCAAGGCCCTTGCCTGTTGATATCTCAATTATTCCCAGCCAGACCGTAACAAAAAGCTCAGCCACATTGCCCTCGCAGAGCTGATTGTTCACATCGTTCAGTATTGCCGAGGGAGTTCCGCCGATCAGTGATCGGTTCTTTATAAGGGTTCTGGCTACCATCATGAAAAGAGCTGCCGGTACGCCCTTGCCCGAAACATCGGCCATTACAATCGCAATGTGGTCATCATCCACAAAGAAAAAGTCGTAGAAGTCTCCACCCACCTCTTTTGCCGCAGTCATGGATGCATGAAGGGTAAACTCCTTGCGCTCCGGGAACACCGGGAAGATATTGGGCAGGACATTGGCCTGTATGCTGCTGGCCAGATTGAGCTCTGTGGCTATTCTCTGGGTTTTTTCGGTCTCAGCCTTCTGGGCATAAATCGCCATACGGCCCCTTTCTGCGATCAGGATGCAGATCGTGGACACCATGGCAAACAGTATTAATCTTGGAAGAAAACCATGCTGCATGAAATGCCAGAACAATCGATTGTGATCTATGACAGAAGGATCGATCGCTGCACGCAGAACATCAGCTTCAGGATAAGTAAGAACTGTTCCTGCCGGAACCTCTAACATATTGAGGTCGATCCTTGTTATCTGACGGGTTATTCCCACATAACTGGCCAGTACATAGCTGATCACTGTAAGTATCGACACCAGCGAAGTAAGGGGCTTGGAGTAATATCTGACAGAGAGCACAACAGGAAATACCAGGCACAGTACCACATTATGGCCAAGCACCATGTGAAGGCTCCCCATGACCAAGACATAGACAACCATCAGAAGCACCTTGAGCCATGGCTTCTCACCTTTGAGATAAATGCACAGCGCGGCAGGGATGATCATCTCTGCTATGGCAAGTCCCAGGTATCGTATCATTACGGAGTTACTGATACTGAATATCTTTAATGCGGAAAGTACAATAATGATAAAAGCGATCACAGCTGTGTAGATCAGAATCCTGGCCACAAACAGATTGGCATTGATCTCGTTTTCCCAAAGCGTCTCCGTGGTCTGAATAAATTCCTCCCGGAGCTTTTCAATAATACCTTTCCTTTTCTTCATCAGTACCTGCTCCTTTCTATCCCTGTGCCAATGTAACCATTATTACAATTCTATTTTATCGCAAGTTCGATGGATCGTGGTCAGTACTTCAGTTTTTTACTCTCTATTATTCCCTCAATATATTCCTTCCATTTTGCATTTGCCACATCCGGGGCAAACCTCTCCTGAACTTTAGTGGCCTCCTCTCCCATGCGCTTACAGAGTTCCTCGCTCTCCATGAGCTTTAAAAGAGCTTCTGTAAGGGCCTCCTTGTCACCCACAGGGATCAGAAGTCCGTTGACTCCGTCCTCAATAAGATCTTTGGGGCCGCCGCAGGGACAATCCGTTGAGATGCAGGCCAGTCCCAGAGACATGGCCTCTATAAGGGAGTTGGGCATTCCCTCGTGGCCCGATGCCAGCACGAAGATCCTGGCCTTTTCTATATGCTCGGCCACGTGCTTAACGCTGCCCTTAAACTCCACTCTTGAGTCTATTCCAAGGTTGGCTGCATGGTGCTGCAGCTTTATCCTGTCGGGGCCATCCCCGTAGAACACCAGCCTGTAATCCCCAAACCTGTCCTTCGTGGCCTCCTTAAAGGCCTCCATAACCAGGGCCTGGTTCTTGTTCTCATGAAGCCTGGCCACCATGACCACCTTCTTTTCCCTCTCGCCCACATAGCGCTTCCTCACAAAGGAAGGGTCCATGGGGTTTGGAAGGATTGTGCACTTTTTTCGGATATATCCGGGGAACTTGTTCCTGGCTCCGTTTGACTGGACCGCAACTCCTGCTGCCTTTCCAAAAGTAGCCAGCATTCCTGCCTTCAGGGAAGCCGTGTCGTACTCCCAGTCAGGGTCAGCCCTTACGGATACCACCACCTTGAAGCCCTCTTTTGTTGCTGTTGAAAGGGCCATGATATTGTTCTTGCCAATAAAGCTCAGTATCACATCGGGCTTAAGCTCCTTCCAGATATCCGAAAGTATCCTGCGACGGAGCTTCAAATTGGTGAGCCTGTCCTTCTGGTCCTGTTTAAGAAGCGCCGAGAACACTCTCTTTATGCCGTCCTTCTCGCCGCCCTCCGGGTCCACCCACACCGGGTTTTCATCAGGGTCAGCCACCTGCACGGCACCTTCCGCTCCCCCGGGAACCCTTTTCCAGGCCGCATGCCTTATCTCATACTCCACGGGAGCAAGGTACGTGGTCACCAAAGTGACCTTAAAGCCCTCTTCAAAAAAGTAGTCCGCCAGGTTGCTCATAACCCTCTCGGCGCCGCCCTTCTGAAGGGAGCCTATGTAAAGAGCTAAATGTTTCTTTTCCTTCCCCATCATTCATCCCCCAACAGGCTGTTATAGTCAAAGCCTCTTATATACTCTTCCATCTCATCATAAAATGCATCCGCATCATCTTTGGTCAGTCTAATCTGTACGCTTCCCCTGTACTCTCCCTTTTCAGCCTCCGCCATGGACTCAATGATCAGGTCACTGACTTCCGGTGAGTAATGGGCCACGTCCCTGTAAAGATCAAGGTCAGATGTGACATCCTTCAAAAGTCCAAAGGAATACACATGAATATTGTCACAATCCAGCATCATCTCAGTGGCCATCCTTATGAGAAAGAGGTACTTATCCATGGTGCCCTCTTCCCGCAACTCCCCCCAGTAGGCCATAGAATAGGGGGTAAAGAAATATAGAAAAACCGTATCCGGGTGCTCTTTAGCCAAAGAGACCACGTTCTGCTCCACGTTGCCCCGGACCATTTCGATTTCCTCTTCGGTGGCTGTTTCCTGATCCTGTGCTTCAGTAAAGCTCACCCTGTCACGCAGCACCACGTCCCTTCCAAACTCGTTCATATCCCCGGTGAAGCTGTAATCATCAAAGCTTGTCCAGCCGCCCTCTCTGCCCCTAAGCGCACCGATAATGGCCGGCAGAGTGTAGTTTATGATCACGTCCCTGTTCAAAAGATATTTCACATCATCAAAGGGATTGCTGTTATAGAGCCATTCGGGATATTCTCCCATGTCCTCGCGCTTTAAGTCCTTGTCCTTAATGAGCTGGGAATAATCCAGGGGTCTTAGGACGTACCTTACATCATGGCCGCTGTCATAAGCCCTTTGCAGGTTGTCGTTAATCTCCCTGTAGGTGGCTCCCGAATAGGGAACCTTTATGGAATCGGCGTCAAACACCTCATCAAACAATGACACCTTAAAGTTCTCCGCCATGGAGGTGCCGGTTATGATGGAGTCATATTTAAAAAATCTCGTGATGCCGTCATTTTGTGACCTCTGCTCAAAGAGAGTGTAAAAGAACTGATCCTTCGGCGGACCGTAGTGGAAAAAGGGATCCACATAGGCCACCACAGCACCCACAGCCAAGACAGATGCAAGCATCAGCAATATGAAATTCCTAATCCATTTCTTTCCCGTCATATCCATCTCTTTTTATTGCTATCAAAAATTAAAATACAGGAAGGTTGAAACCTGTCCCATGGAGATTATGCAGATAAACAAAAGCCCCCAGGTGAACAAAAGGGATATGTTATCTCTTTTTATCTCCCTCTCGTGGTTGTTCCTGACAAACAGACACAGGCACAGCACAAGGGCCATGGCTGCATACATGCACAGTCTAAGCACAAGATCATCACCCATCTCAAGGTGAAGCGCATCCACCACGTACCTGATCTTCGGGATCCTGAAAATATCCAGAAGCTCCTCCCTGATGTCGTAGTAGGGAACCGTAAGCCGCTTCAAGATCTCCAGGTACTGCCTGACTGAATCCGCCCTGAAAAGGAGCCACAAAAGGTTGATGATGACAAAGGTGACAAGCCACTGACATATCTTTATGGCAAAAGAGATACACCTTCCAATCATGCTTTTTTCAAGGGCCTTAAGCATCCCTGACCAGGCAGAGGAAAAGAGCTTATTGATGCACTGAAAGCCTCCGTGCAAAACGCCCCACAGAATAAAGGTCCAGTTGGCGCCGTGCCAGATGCCGCTGACAAGGAACACCGTCATCACGTTGATGTAGGTTCTGACCTTTCCCTTCCTGTTGCCACCAAGAGGTATGTAGATGTATCTGGTCAGGAACCTGGTGAGGGTCATATGCCATCTCTTCCAGAAATCCGAGATTGAAAGTGCCTTGTAGGGAGAGTTGAAGTTAACCGGTATTTCCAGATTGAACATGGCTCCAAGACCTATGGCCATGTCGCTGTAGCCGCTGAAGTCAAAATATATCTGGAAGGTGTAGGAGAGCATAACTATGATAACTTCATAGAAAGAGAGGGCATCCTGCCCGGAAGATGCTATTGCCGCCCAGGAAAAGCCCCAGTCCACCGCTCTTCCGAAGGTATCCGCGATCAGGATTTTCTTGCCAAGTCCCCTTGTAAACAGGATGATCCCTCTGGAGAGGTTGTCGAAGTTGACCCTGTGCCTTGAGCTGTCGCGAAACTGCGGGATAAGCTCGGAGTGAAGGACAATGGGACCTGCCACCAGCTGCGGAAAGAAGGCCACAAACAGGGCATAGTCAAGAAAGGAGTAGCCCTTTGTCTCCCCCTTGTAGGAATCCACCATAAAGGATATCTGCTGGAAGGTAAAAAAACTTATGCCAAGGGGAAGCAGGATGTTCCTCATTGCAAAATCGCTGCCAAAGACAGTGTTGATATTTGAGATAAAAAAGTCAAAGTACTTGAAATAAAAGATAACAGCTACGTTAAAGCAGATCCCCAGTATCAGGAAAGGCTTAGGATCTGTGCCCGCATCTTTTCTTCTCTCCATGGCCCTGGAAAAGAGGAAATTCACCACTATGCTGCCGCAGATTATCCCCAGGTAGCTTAGATTGAAATAGCCGTAAAACCACAGGGACATCAGTAGCAGATATACTTTTGAAAGCTTCTCTTTTCCTATCCTGCCAAGGAAATAATACCCCAAAAGAGTAAGCGGCAGGAAGAAGAGAACAAAAAAATACGAATTAAACTGCATAATAGTTATACCACTGTTGAAAAATGTAAAATGACCAGGCTATCTTGCTGAAGTTGGCGCCGGTGGAAGGGCCCGCATCCCCGTTTACAACGTAATTGTTGATAAACCTGGACACGTACTCAGCATCAAATATGCCCTGCTTTTTAAGGAAGGCCGTGCTGCTGTAATCAAGAAGTGCCTCCTTTAAGGGGCCCCTGAGCCAGTTGTCCATGGGAACTCCAAAGCCGGTCTTGGGCCTCTCCAGGAGTTCTTTGGGAATATAGTCGTAGGCGATATCCTTGAGTATGTGCTTCTTGTCACCCTTGTAGTACTTGAACCTGTGAGGGATCCTGAAGGAGTACTCCATCACCTCGGTGTCCATGATGGGGCAGCGGTTCTCCAGGGAGTACTTCATGGAGGCCCTGTCCATCTTGACCAGGATGTCCTCCGGAAGGTAGGTGTCCATGTCAAGGAGCATGCGCCTTGCCTGGAAGTTGCTCACTCCGTAGGCACTCTCAAAGGGATAAAGAACCGGAACCACACTGGAAGGGTCGTTAAAATCCATTGCAAAGTAGTCCCCTGCGCTTACAGGTGTGTCCATGAGCTCTTTGCCAGTGATAAAGGCGTGGGCGCTCTTTATATACCCTTCAGAAACCAGCTGGGTCTTGGTCTCCGGATCTCTGTTGCCGGCCACCACCCTCACCCTGAAGGGCATCCTGTCTATGAGCCTTCCCGAGCCCACAGGGATCCTGCCAAGAGCGTTCACTACCGCCCCCGGAATCTCCAGCTTCTGGGCCTGGCCCACATTGTCGTATATATTGTAACCGCAGAAGAACTCATCACCACCGTCTCCCGAAAGGGCCACGGTTACGTCCTTTTTGGCCAGTTTACTTACCAGCATTGAAGGGATCTGTGAGTTGTCCGCGAAGGGTTCGTCGTAGTACTGCGGGATGCTGGCCACCAGGTCAAACATCTCCTTCTCTGAAATATAGAGTTCCGTGTGCTGGGTACCCAGATAGGAAGCTATCTCTTTGGCGTACTCAGCCTCATTGTAGCTTGGAACATCAAAGCCTATACAGAAGGTCTTTACAGGCTCATTGGAAAACTCCTGGGCAATAGCCGTAACAAGAGATGAATCATAGCCACCCGAAAGGAATGTCCCCAGGGGTACGTCTGCGATCATTCTGGAAACAACAGATTTCTTAAGTCTGTCCTTGAGGCCCTCTTTGGCCTCCTCATAGCTGGCCACTGGGTTTGCAGCCTCTCTTGCGTAGACCTCTTTGATATCCCAGTACTTCCACTTTTTAAACTGTCCGTCCTTAAACCTAAGGACAGATCCAGCCTCCAACTTGTATACATCCTTAAAGATTGTCTCAGGGGCGCTTATGTACTGCTGATAAAGGAACCTGGGAATGAGCTGCCTTCTGATCTCTCCCTTAAAGCCGGGGCACTTGAGTATGGGCTTAAGCTCTGATGAAAAGACAAGGTTCCCTCCATCAAGCCAGTAGAACAGAGGCTTTTTGCCTATCCTGTCGCGGATAAGGAACACATCCCCGCTCTGCCTGTCGTAAAGAGCAATCGCAAACATGCCGTGAATGTGGTCCACCATGTCTATGCCCCACTCAAGGTATGAAGCAATGATCACCTCAGTGTCACAGCTGGTCCTGAAGCTGTAGCCGGACAGCTCCTCCTTGAGCTCAAGGAAGTTGTATATCTCTCCGTTAAAAACAACCGAGATCCGCCCGTCAGGTGAATGCATGGGCTGGTGCCCCAGAGGAGACAGATCAAGGATAGCAAGACGCCTCTGGGCAAAGCCCACGAAGTAGTCATTCATCCCCTCATAAATCTCAACTCCCCAGTCGTCCGGCCCCCTGTGGTACATGGTGTCGTTCATGATCCGAAGCTCTTCCTCGGTTATTCTCTTTTTTGATACATATCCGCAAATTCCGCACATAGTTTAGTCTTTCTTCGAAGCTGTTACCTGCTCCAGATATTCTTTCCACTGCAAATATATGGCTTGTGTACTGGCTATTTCCTTAATCTTTCTGGCATTATCAGAAAATCTCTTAGCCAGCTCTTTGTCCTCAATAAGTCTGCATATCCTGTCAGCCAGGGCCTGTTCGTCCCCAACAGGAATCAGGAAGCCGTTCTCTCCGTCCCTTATCACAGTCCTTGGGCCGCCGCAGGGGCAGTCCGTGGAAACAACAGGCATTCCCATGGCCATGGCTTCAAGCAGGGAGTTGGGCATCCCCTCATAATCAGATGAGTAGGCATAGACCTCGCCCTTTGGTATCTCCTTGTCCAGCTCATCGCTTGGCCCCATCAGGAAAACATAGTCCGATGCATTGTTATCTGCAATTATCTTCTCAAGTATCTCCTTTGTCCCGTCCATGGAGTCCGGGCCGTAGATCCTCAGCACATAGTCAGGATGCTTTTCATGAACCTTCAAAAAGGCCCTTACCAGCATGGGCTGGTTCTTAAAGTCCACAAGCCTTGCATGGTGGACCACAGCCTTTTCAGGATTGTCGGATCTTGTTACCTCAAAGTACTTGGGATTGATGGGATTCATGATTATCCTGGAGTTGTCCTGCAGGTACGGCTTAAAGAAATCCTTCTGCTCCTTGGTCTGGTAGACACAGCCTGCAGCTCTTGGAAAGAGCCAGCGTATCTGAACCGTATCAGAAAAGGCGTCGTAATAGCCTATGGGGTTGATCCTTATGGATATGACAACAGGGGTCCTGCTCTTACCCGCAGCCATCAGTGCCCTGTAGTTGGCTCTGTGGGCAAAGGCCACCAGGACGTCCGGCTGATATTTCCTGACAAATTCCTTAAGGTACTTGACCCTTAACAGGAACTTGGTCACCCTGCTCTTTTTCTCATCCCCGTCCCGAAGGCCCACATGTACGCGGGTCACCTCCTTGTCCAGGGCAAATTCGTTCTCATCCTGCCACTCGGTGGCCACATATACTTTGTAGCCCTCCCGGGCAAACTGATTGGCAAGGTTAGATACCACCCTCTCAGCGCCTCCCTGACAGAGGCAGTTTAAGTGAAATGCAATACTGTTCGTGTGGCGTATCTCACCTCTCTAAAATCTCATGTATGCTGTCCCTGTACCTGTCAGGGGTGTAGAAAAGAGCTCTCTCATAGGCTTTTTCGGAATACCTTTTCCTCAGCTGCTCGTCCTCTATCAGGTTCTCGATCTCAGTGGCCAGCATCCTCTCCTCTTTGGTGAAGACCTTGGGATCATAGTTCTCATCCTCTCCCATATCAGGGATAAGGATGCCGAACTCTCCCCTTACCACCTCACGTACACTGCTGCCATCGGGATACTTGTCCGTGAGCTCTTTGTACTCCTGTTCAGAGAGCAGTATCTCTCTGGGACCTGTCTTGCAGTCAGCCGAGATCAGCGGCTTTTTGAGGGCCATGGCCTCAAGCACCGCATTGGGAAAGCCCTCGTGGTTGGAGCTGCAGACATAGATATCCGAGGCTGCCACATAGGGGAAGGGGTTCTTCCTTACTCCCGGAAATGCCACCTTATCCTTGACTCCCAGCTCTGCTGCCAGTCTGGTATATTTGCTCCAGTCCCCTGCCCCCAGCACGATGAGCCTTGCGTCAGGAAACTTGGTAGCAACAACAGCAAAGGCCTTAAGCAGATGCCATATGCCCTTGATGTAGTCATTTCTAGCCATGCAGGAGATGGTCAGAATGTTATCCCCGGCAAAGGGGAAATCCTCAGGTGTCTGGGAGCCCTTGTTGGCCACATCCTCCACATCCAGCGGATTATAGATGAAGGTGCTCCTGTTGTAATTAAAGTCTCTCTCCAGCTGCCTTACTATCTCCTTGGAGCAGGACAGCACCAGGTCCGACCCCCTGCAAAAGAGCCTTACCTGCCTCCTGTTCTCCATATCAGTCTGGCAGCGTAGTCCCGTAAGGACCTTTTCTCCTGCCCTTGACAATACATTTACGTAGTTGGCTGAGCTTCCGAAGCTGTAGGAGATATCGATCCCCCGCTCTTTCTTGATCCTGCGGGTCCTTGCAACACGCCTGAACACGTTCAGCACCTTGTTGAAAAGCCCCTTCTGCGAGGGCACATCTATGTCTATGACCTCCAGTCCCGACACATCGAAGTTGATGTCCCTGGAGCTGAAGATCAGAATGCATACGTTGTAATAGTCCTTGAGGAGCCTTGCTGTCTTGACGCAGACCCTCTCAAATCCCCCCTGATGGAGCATGGGCACCATCAGCATGAGATTCTTTTTGCCGGTATCACTCATTAAAAATGACCTCTTTCATAGAAATATGCCATCATTCCCGCCTGGGCTTTGACGTCAAAGCCGGCCTCCCGGAGCTTGCCAAGGATGTATTCAGAGCTCTGGCTTCTGTCACCGATGGAGTACTCAATGGCCCGGTGATGGGGCTTGGGAGCCTTCTGTGGTGTATTGACCGAATCAAAGCCGGTACCCTGATCTAAAATGTCAAAGTCCGGAGTGTCATCGTTTTCAAAAACGCTCTCCCTTCTCTCCCCTGCTATCTGGGTGAGAGTCTGGTTGAGCCTTATCTCCTCCATAAGTGCGTCGCCCTGGTAGTCCTCACGCAGCAAAAGATCGTCCAGGATCTTCCTGGCCCAGTCCCTGGCCTCTGAGTTGATGCTCATCATGGACACCAGTTCAGTAACGCTGACTTCCGGAGTTATGGTATCTGATATAAGACACTGAAGTCCTGCTGCCTGTGCCTCCACTACGCTTCCGGGAAGTCCCTCGTACCTGGAGGGGAAGCAGAAATAGTCCATTGCCTGATAGTAGTCACTGGCATTGGACTTGTTGCCTGCAAAGATACAGCGGTCCTTGATGTGGAGCTTCTCTGAGAGTCTTACCATCTCCTCCATTTCAGGGCCCTTGCCCAGCATAAGAAGCCTTACCCTCATGCCGTGGAGCATGCTGTACTGATTGAGGTCGTCGTTGTCCAAAAGCCTTGTGATCTGGGCAAAGACATTTAAGAGGAACTCGTGGTTTTTGGCATACCGAAAGCTACCCACGTGACCTATCACCAGAGCGTTGGATACCCCAAGCTCTTTCCTTATGGCATCCCTCTTTTCACGGTTGAAGGCAAAGCGCTTCAGATCAATGGCATTGGGAATTATCCTGACTCTTCCCCTGTCCGTAAGCTCTTTTCCAAAGACGGAAACAGCAGCCTCTCTGGAGCAGGCGAAATTGTAATCCGTCACACCCTCCTTCTGAAGAGGGCTTCTGAAAAACCTGGTGGCAAGGCCCTTTATCCCGTTGTCCACTCCCGCGCTTCTGGCGTGAGCGATGAGGATGGGAACTCCGGCCTTTCTGGCTATGGGAAGGTAGATGGCAGCGGTACTTGTCATGTGACCCTGCACGATTTTCCAGGTGTGCTGATGCTCCTCGAAGAACCTCTTAATGGCAGCCTTGTACTCCACCATATTGGTGCCGGTGAATTTGGGAAGGCAGTAGATGCGTCCCCCCAGCTTGTATACGCTGTTGTCAAAATAGTCGGGCTCCCTTACCGCCATCAGTTCGTCGGAGGTGGGACTCTTCTTGCCCGTCTTTTCAGCCGAAGCATGGACCAGGAAATCGAACTGTATCCTGTCCCTGTTCATATTTCTGTATAGATCCATGATCCTGCACTCGGCTCCTCCAAGTCCCAATCCCCCAAGGACGTGGAGCACACGGATCTGTCCGTAACCTTCTTCCATATCTGTCTCATCCTTTAAGCTTTTTTAACTGTACTGCCGTATATTTGGCCCTGGCAGTGGTATACTGCAGGATATCTCCAAAGACGTTCCTGTCCCGGACCTCCTGCCTTGCAAACTCCCTGTAGGACACAGCCTTTCCTGAATCCATGAGCTTTTCAAAGGCCTCAAAATCCTTGTCCGTCATGGTATTGGTGTGGTAGACAAAGGTCACAAGGCCGTCCCTGGTATCCTCCAGCGAGCTCCCCCTTCTTATTGAGATGGGGTAAAAGATCATGTCTGCGGACCTGAAGGGCCCCCGGCCAAAGCCGTCGGTAATGATGTAGAAGCCGTTCTGCTTAAGGGCTCTTATGGTATTCCTGTCAAAAGAGTGGGACGGAGCCATAAAGATATCCGTCATTATCCCCTTTGAGGTGAGGATCCTTTTGCCCTCCCTTATCATCTCTTCCTGCTTTACATAGGGAAGTCCCGCAAATTCCGACTTGCCTCCAATTGGAAACATGCCGCTCTTAGGGGTGGTGTAAAGATGATTAAGGCCGTGCATGGCAATGACCCACCCGGACTGCTGGAGCTGTTTAACATAGTCCCAGAAGTCAGGTCTTGGCTCATCTATCATAAGCTTTTTGTCTCTGTTGTCCGGCACAACACCTATAAGAGGGCAGATCCCGTAGTCGTCCAGGATCTCCTTGAACCGCAAAAACCTGTTCCAGTCCATGCCGGGAGTTATGTCGTCCATTCGAATTGCTATTCGCATGAAAATCTCCGTTCCCTTACAACGTTTCCTTGTACCAGTCTATGGCCAGCTCGATGCCTGCCTTGAAGTCGTAGGAAGGGTCGTAGCCCAGGTTCTTCCTGGCCTTGGAGATGTCAGCATTGGAATCCCTTATGTCTCCTGCCCTGGGTGGTCCGAAGATGGGCTCTATGTCAAGTCCAAGAGCCTCAGTCAGGTGATGGTACACATCAATAAGGTACTCTCTTCCGCCTGCACCGATGTTGTAGGCTTCTCCTGCCACATCCGAGGATGCAAGGCAGGCTCTGAGGTTACCTTCGATTACGTTGTCTACATATGTAAAGTCGCGGGACTGTCTGCCATCTCCGTTGATGGTGGGAGTCTCGCCGTTCATGAGCTGTCTTAAGAACTTGGGAATAACTGCTGCGTAAGCCCCGTTGGGATCCTGTCGTCTTCCGAAGACGTTGAAATACCTGAGGCCATAGGTATCAAGGCCGTAGAGCTTTTTGTAGAGCTTGCCGTACTCCTCGTCAGTCCTCTTGGTTAGGGCATAGGGTGAGAGCACGTTCCCCTCCTGTCCCTCTTTCTTGGGAAGGATGGTGGAGTCTCCGTATACGGATGAACTTGAGGCATAGACAAATTTCTTTACCCCGTTCTGTCTTGAGGCCTCCATCATGTTGAGGGTTCCTCTGATATTGATCTCCTCATACAAAAGAGGCATCTCGATACTGCGGGGAACGCTTCCCCAGGCTGCCTCGTTCAGCACATAGGTAACCCCCTCCGTAGCCTTCATGCAGGCATCAAGGTCCCTGATGTCCTCCTGCAGAAAGGTGAACCTTGGGTTCTCCATAAAGGGCTGGATATTCTCGATGTGGCCTGTGGACAGATTGTCCATACATCTTACGGTGTAACCCATATCAAGAAGTGCCTCACAGATGTTGGAGCCGATAAAGCCCGCTCCGCCTGTTACAAGAAAAACTGAATTCTCATCAAACTTTAAATCTCTAAATCCCATGATATTTATCTTCTTCCTCTTTTTACTCTTTTAGCTTCTGTGCTGTCTTCTCTTTACACTCAGGAAGCCACACTTAACGCAATTCTATCTTATAAATATAATCTTCTTGGCCAGAATTGTCTAGTTATGGTTACCATTCGCTGTTTTATAATGCTTTTGTATCAAAAAGGACAGGAAATCTCCGTCAAACACGAAGACTTCCTGTCCTTTGCAGGGCAATATTCTATAATCAGCCGTCCTCACCGAAGTCCATAAGGCCTTCTGTCTCGTCTGTGACAACCTCCTCGTCCTCCAGTTCTTCAGAGGAGGGCGTAGGAACGAACTCCGACATGTATACTTCCGGGCCCTTTCCGGCCAGCATGGCAGGGAGGTTAAGGATCACCCCGTCCATATTGTAGGGGATCGGCAGTGACACATTTATCCTGGAGGCGTTTCCGTCCTTTTCCTTTGTCACCAGAAGCTGCATGTCAAAGGTCTGTCCCATGGTGTCCGCCATTCCGCGCTCACCGGCTTTAAGCTTTGCAACCTTCTCTCCCTTCACAAGCACCTCGATCTTGTAGGGAACCTCGATGCCCTCGCCTCCTGCTTCGGGCACCTTGTTGTCAAAATATATCGTATGGCCTCTTCCTATTATGAACATCAAAACCGCAATGGCTATCACTATAAGAAGGGTTATACCCCTGACGATCCAGGTCTTTTTATCTCTCTTCTTAATCTTCATTGGATTCCTCCTGTTCAAGGGCAAGCTTCTGTCCGGCTTTGTTCTTGTCCCTTCTCTTGTTGGTCTCATACATGATGAGGGCCACTGTGATAACCGCATAGGATACGAACACACGGAAGTACTCACCTATCATGGAGTCCCCTGTGATGACCGTTCCGGCCTTGGGTGCCACAATGAACATGGTGTGGAAAAGAATTATTCCAAGGAACACATTTCCGATGGAAGCCTTGTCAACTGAGGCTCCGCCCACCAGGAGAGCTGCGATACAGAACATTCCGATCTGGGAATGTGAGCTGTAGGTGGCAATGTTACCCATATTCTGAAGGTAGATGATCATACCGATTCCTGCAAACACCGTTGAAAGGATCATGGAGATTATTCTGGTCCTCTCCACATCGATACCGGAATCCCTTGCAACCTCAAGGTCCTGACCCACAGCCCTCATGTCCTGACCAAGCTTGGTCTTTCTGAATCTGACAATGACGATGCAGAGGATGAATACCACAATAAAGGTGGCAACAGGGATCTTGATACCTGCAATGTTAAGGGGAATAAGGTTATCCAGCTTTTGTCTCATGGACAGAAGTGACACTGTGTTTCTGATGCCATAGCCTCTGGGAAGCTTGATGGAGGTGTGCTTGATGGGGATGATGGGTCCCATCATGTACAGCACTACCAGCTGGTAAATACCGTTGATGAAAAAGCTGATGATATAGCTGGTGATCATCTCACGGCCCTTGGCCATATTCAGGATCTTGCCGCAGAACAGACCCAGAAGTGCAGAAATCGGCACAGATATGATCATTGCAAGGATCATTCCGGGGATACCCACGATCTGCCAGTCGCACACCAGGATAAGACCTATCTCTCCCGCCATGGCGCCAAGTGTCATACTGAAGTTAAGTCCCATGCCCGCCATGATGGGGATCAGAAGGCTAAGGATCAGGAAGGCATTTCTGCCCATTCTTGTGACGATCTCATTTACAAGGTAGCTGGGTGAAAGCCCCGAGATCGGTGCACAAACAGCGCAGATAAGCACAAACATAAGGGGAACGGAAAATCTTCTGAGAAGATCTCTTATATCTATCTTGTTCATTTCGCTCCCTCCGTTTTTCTTGTAAGTGCATAGAGGATCATGCCGTTGGAAACAATGATCCTTATTACTTCACTCATATCCAGGTGGATCATATTGTTCATAACAGTAGGTGTCATTGTTACAATTCCCTGGAAAAGAATCGTTCCTATCACCACGTTGGTGATGGTGGCCTTGTTCACGGTAGCGCCTCCGATGAGGATGGCTGATACCGCAGGAAGCGCCATATAGAAGGGCGCCATGTAGAGCTGGATAAATCCAAACCCCTGCTCATAAACAAGGATTCCGATGGCTGCAAGCCAGGTGGACATAACAACGGAGATAAGCCTTATCCTGTCCACGTTGATACCTGCAGATCTGGCAAAGTCAGGGTTTGAACCCACGGCCGTCATGGCTGTTCCTGTCTTGGTGTGGAGAAATGCCCACATTGCAAAGGCCAGGATGGCAAAGAACAGGATGGAGCCTGTAGGGATCGACAGATTGCCGATGTTGATCTGAAGGATGTTGGCAAGAGCCTGTGTGTAATACCCTTCCAGAGATATGGTGGTACGAAGTCCCTTTCCCGCCATACCCCATACCATGTTGGGGCTGTGGTAAGGAAGAAGCAGCCACATCATACACATGAGGGACACGGATGAGAATCCCACATAGGTGGCGATCATCATCTCTCCACCCTTGATCTTGTTGAGGAGCCATCCGTAGAGGGTTCCGAATACCAGCGCAAAGGGCGTTGCCAAAAGAGCTGCCATCACAAAGGATATTGGTCCTGTAAAACCAAGCTCGATGGACATTGTGGCTCCAAGGAGTCCTGAGATGATGCCAAGAGGCAGACCAAAGTTAAGTCCGCAGCCTGAGTGCACCATTGGTACCATTGCCAGCACCAGGATACCGTTCCAACTGAAACGGTTGATGATATTTGAAAGCTGAGTCGGAAGATCAGCTCCCACAAAGGGGGCGATGATAAGAAGCAGGATCAGAAATCCTGTGATGATCAGTCTCGGAAGCCCGAAGTTCTCTACAGCTTCCCTGGCCCGCTCCCTGAAATTTGATTTTTGAGTTTCCATATTTACTCCTTTATAGTTCAGCAATTCTTTAACATAAGCTCGCCGAATTGTTCGCTGCTCTCACTTGCAGGAAGGATTCCCGCAACCTTGCCGCCGGATACTATGGCGATCCTGTCGCAGGTCTGCCTGAGTTCTTCAAGCTCCGAGGATATCATGACTACGGTGACTTTCTTTTCCCTGTTGAATCTCTTGAGGGCCTCCAGCACCAGTGCCTTGGCTCCCACGTCGATTCCTCTGGTGGGCTCACTTACAAATAAAAGATTGGGCTCCAGGGCAAAAGCCTTGGCAAGACAGATCTTCTGCTGATTGCCTCCGGAAAGCTCCTTGGCCTTCTGCTTGGAATCTATGCACTTGATCTGCAGCTCCTCTATGTATTTGTCCGTTACCTCCTTGATGGCTGCGTCATCGCGCCACTTGATAAGGCCTCCGATATAGTTCTTAAGGAACTTGTTCTGGATCTGCATTGCAGGGAAAGAAATGTTCCACTCCAAGGTCTCATCCAGAAGAAGTCCCACGCCCCTTCTGTCCTCCGACACGAAGGCAAAGCCTGAATCCAGGCACTTTCTGGGGCTGTTAAGGGGAATCTTTTCTCCCTTAAACTCAACCTCACCGCCTGCCTGATAAAGGCCCATTATCCCGTTGGGGATACCGAGCTTGCCCTGGCCTGCCAGACCGCCTATTCCAAGGATCTCTCCCTCTTTAACCTCGAGGTTTACGTTCCTTACAGTTTCACCGGGCATATCCACCCAGAGCTTTTTTACAGAAAGGATGGTCTTGTCGCTTATCTGTCTGCCCCTACCGGATTCTTCTCCGGAGGGAGCTGCGATGCTCCTGCCCACCATGTACTGGGTTATCTCTTTTACATTGGTGTCCGCTGCGGCCTTTTCACTTACCACAAAGCCGTCTCTCATGGTGACAACCTTGTCACAGACTGCCAGGATCTCACCCAGCCTGTGGGTGATGAATATTACTGCGATTCCTCGCTTTGACATGCCTCGTATGGAGTCAAGAAGGGCCTCCGCCTCTTTCTCAGTAAGTACTGCCGTGGGCTCATCCAGGATAAGGAGCTTTAGCTGCTCCTTGGAGAGCTCCCTTGCGATCTCCGTGAACTGCCTGTGTCCTACGGGCATGCTGCTGATCTTCATGTTCTGGTCTATGTTAACGCCCATTTTCTTAATAGCTTCTGCGGCGCTTTCGTCCATTTTAGTGCGATCCAGAATGTCCATTCTGTCGCTTATGATATTTGATAAGACGCTCTTTTTCTTGTTCTCCCTGTTAAGAAGAATGTTCTCAGTTGCAGAAAATCCGGGAATAAGTGAAAACTCCTGGTGAACCATTCCTATTCCCGCTTCAATGGCATCAAAAGGTGACTGGAAATTTACCTTCTGCGAATTGATCAGTATATCTCCTCCGTAACCGCCCGTCTCTCTTATTACATCTGCCCCAAACAGAATTTTCATAAGTGTGGACTTGCCTGCACCGTTTTCCCCAACCAGTCCGACAACCTCGCCCTCATGAAGGGTTAAGTTGATATCATCAAGGACCTGATTACCAAAAAAGTCCTTTTGTATGTGTTTCATCTCAAGAAGAGGTGCTTTTTCCATCTATATAGCCTTTCTCTAAAAATGTGGGGAGACTTTCATCTCCCCACAGATTAAGTAAAATTACTTTGTTGTGAAGTATTTCTCAGGAACCTCAACCTTTGTTGATCCCATGTACTTGCCGGGATCTCCCATGATGTATGTATCCTGATAGATAAGGAATGTATTGTCTGCCTTAACGCCTGTATCTGCATTGGTGTAGTTGGATCCGTTCCACTCAGCACCGGGTGAGAATACCTCGTAAGCTGCTGAGATATCATCGATGTCTGTAAGATCGCTCTTGCCGTCGATTACGTTCATGGCGTGCTGTGCAAGACCTGCGGAAACTGTGTAGCCGTATGAGTAAGCCCATGTTCCGAATCTGCCTGCGCCGCCTTTCTCTACAACTGCTTTCTCGACCTTGGCAAGGATCTTCTCAAAGTCACCGGCCTCCTGTGTAAGGTCAAGGCCAAGGGCTCCGGGATATCCCATGAGAGGTGAAGGAAGGTCAGCCTCGATGAAGTATCCGCCGTTCTCGAGAAGTCCTCTTAAGAGGGGCTCTGTGTGAGCGTCGTTGGTACAGAAGTAAGCTGAATTCTGGCCGTACTTCTCAACCCACTCCGGAACGTGCTCTGCGATGTAAGCCTGAGCTCCAGGAACACCTACGTCTGTTGTGGGATCGGGAGCGGACTCCATAACGAACTCCATTCCAAACTCCTCACAGGCAGCCTTCATGATTGCTACACGACGGCTCATGGTCTCATATGAAAGGTGTCTTGGGAATGAGATGTGAACAAAGGTATCACATCCCAGCTCATGTGCTGTTCTGATGATCAGGTATCCTCTTGCAACGAAGTCGTTGTTGCAGACAAGATCTGCAGCGCTTCCGATTTCAGGAAGATCCTCGTGTGACTCACCTGCGATACAGATGATGTCAGGTCTTCTCTCCTTGATCTGACGGAAAGCTTCTGTAGTTCCGGGAATAGCCTGGTTGACGATGATAGCCTTCATATCGGCATCATCTGAAAGATTGACGATTGTCTGGATTGTTGTCTCAAGCTCTTCAGTGAAGTTGTCAGGATATGTAGCAAGGATAACCCTGTCCTCACCGTACATTGCCTGGAAGGCCTCTGCACCACGTCTGTCATCCTCAGACTGTGATACCGATCCGGTTACGATACCGATGTGGTAATCGCCCTCAGCCTCTGTCTCTGCCTCAGCCTCAGCAGCGGGAGCCTCAGCTGTCTCTGCCTCCTGGGCAGGAGCCTCCTCTACTGTCTCTGTGGCAGTCTCTTCAACTGTCTCGATGGTTGCCCCACCAGAGCTTCCGCATCCTGCCAGAGCCGCAGCCACAAGGCCGACAGCAGTCAGAATACTAACTACTCTCTTTTTCATAACACTTCCTCCTTTTGCGATTTAATCTTTTACAGTTTAAAGTGTTGACTTCTAAAAGAGTATATCACCCACATTAAAATAGTTCAAGAATCTTAAGTTCACTACGGTGTAATTTTTTATACAAAAAAGAAGACCAGTGAGTCGCAAGAAATCTTGCACTCACTGGTCTTTTCTTTTTTCGCATGTCTCACTTACAGGCGCCAGTAGTCAAATTCCGGGGCCTTGTAGTCGTCCAGGTTGTATATGCCCTTCAGATCCATGAATACCTTGGTCCTGTGGGCCGGGTTATAGAAAGCGGAGATGTCTGAAACCTTGTAATCCTTGAAGTCCTCATGGGCTACAGCCACGATAACTGCGTCCATATCCTTAACTGCAGTAAGGTCGTCAAACTCGATACCGTAGAGACGCTTTGCCTCGGCAGCGTCAGCCTGGGGATCAACCACCACCGGTGTGATGCCGTACTCGCCCAGCTCCCTGTAGATGTCGATGACCTTGGTGTTCCTGGTGTCAGGACAGTTCTCCTTGAAGGTAAAGCCAAGGATTGCAACCTTTGCATTCTTGACTGAAATATCATTGGCGATGAGGCGCTTTACCAGCGACTCCGCAATGTACTTGCCCATGTCGTCATTGATGCGTCTTCCTGAGAGGATGATCTGTGAGTGGTAACCCAGCTCCTCAGCCTTGTAGGTCAGGTAGTAAGGGTCAACTCCGATGCAGTGTCCGCCCACAAGTCCCGGGAAGAAGTGCAGGAAGTTCCACTTGGTACCTGCTGCCTCCAGCACGCTCTTGGTGTCTATGCCCATACGGTGGAAGATCATGGAAAGCTCGTTCATGAAGGCAATGTTGATATCTCTCTGGCTGTTCTCGATAACCTTGGCAGCCTCAGCGACCTTGATGGACTGAGCCTTGTAGACGCCTGCCAGCGCAACCAGGCTGTATACCCTGGCAACTGTCTCCAGTGTCTCCTCATCCATTCCGGATACGATCTTGGTTATGGTATCAAGCCTGTGAACCTTGTCACCGGGATTGATACGCTCAGGTGAATAGCCAACCTTGAAGTCAACGCCGCACTTAAGTCCCGACTCTGCCTCCAGGATGGGTACACAGATGTCCTCTGTAACTCCGGGATAAACCGTTGACTCATATACTACGATAGAACCCTTTGTAAGGTACTTGCCAAGTGTGTGGCTTGCTCCCTCAACAGGTGAAAGGTCAGGTGTATGGTCGTCATTAACAGGTGTGGGAACTGCAACCACATGGAATTTGCACTCGCGGAGCTTCTCGGGGTCAGCAGTAAACTCAACAGAAGTCTCCTTAATGGCCTCATCTCCCACCTCTCTTGTGGGATCGATGCCCTTCTTGTAGAGCTCAACCTTTTCTGCATTAAAATCATAGCCCACAACCTTGATCTTTTTAGCATAAGCTACAGCTATAGGCATTCCAACATATCCAAGTCCCACCAGTGAAAGCTTCTCTTCTCCGGAAAGGAGCTTCTCATAAAGATCCATCATTTATTCCTCCAAAAGAATTATTTTGCCAGTATTTTAATCTCATCAATGTACGATTGAATTATACTACGCCTGTCAAATTTCTGCTCAACATGGCGTCTTGCGGCCTTGCCCATGGCGGCCCTTTTATCGGCAGAAAGCGCCATAAAGCGCTCAACCGCTGCAAAAAGAGCTTCACCCGACCGCGCCTTACACAAAAATCCAGACACATCCCGCTCAACGATCTCCCTGCAGCCCGGTATATCGGTGGTGATCACCGGCCTTCCGGTGGCTGCGGCCTCCATGAGCACATTGCTCATGCCCTCATGATAAGAGGGATGGATCACAGCATCAGCCTCCCTGATATAAGGATGAATGTCCAGCTGATAGGGGATCGCCTTTAGATACCCCTGTTTTTGTGCAGCCTCTGCCCTTGCCTCAAATTCCTCCTCGGAATAGCCCACTGCAGCAAAAGAGACTCTGTCGCCATACTTCTCATGGGCCTTTTGGGCAGCATATAAAAGCTCTTCGGTTCCCTTTTCCTTCATGAGTCGCCCTATATAAAGGAACCTGGTGACATCATCGCCATGTCCCGGATACGGCTCGAAGATGTGCTTTGAGAGATTAACTCCGGAGCCGTTTACCACCACCGTCTTCCTGCCCCGTATTCCGTGGCTGTCAAAGATCTTCCTGTTCTCTGCGTTCTGGAAAAAGAGACATCCGCAGGACTTAAGAGATACCCTGTACATGGTCACTATGAGCTTTAGAAGAACTCCGCCCCTTTCAAAGGTGGAGCCAAGGCCCGTGATAGTGGAGACGTAAGGAATCCTTGAAACTCTGCTTGCAAAGCCCCCATAGATATTGGGCTTTATGGTATAGGTTATAACTACGTCAGGCTTCTCTTTTCTTAAGAGCTTTCTGTAGGCCCTGTAAAGAGCCAGGTCCTGAATGGGGTTGACGCCCCTTCTGTTAATATCTGTATGTATTACCCTTACGCCCTCGTTCTCAAGCTCCCCGACCCTTAGATCGTCGGGAAGACTTACCACCACTTCAAAGCCCTCTTTCATAAGGCCAACAAGCAGCTCGTTTCTGAAGTCATAAAGGCCTGTCGATGAATTGGCAAGTATCAAAGCCTTCTTCATTGTGCAAGAATCTCCTCGGGTATTACTTTAAGCTCGTTGTACTTCATCATATAGATGCCGTCTCTGTAATCCCCGATGTTCACAGGGTTCTCTCTTCCCTCAAGGTTGTTGATCACAAGCCTCGGGAAGTTGACTCCGCACTCGTAGGCGTGAGGGTAGCCTCCGCCAAACCTGGGATTGACCTCTGACAGGTACCACTTGTCCTCGTCCTCGTTGTAGAACAGGTCGATGTCGATCATGCCGCGGTAGCCTGCATTTTCAACAAATTCCGCAATCTCTTCAAAGAGAAGCTGGTCGTGGCATGACACTGATTTGTCCGTCTCACCGGCCCTCATCTTTATCTTTTTCTTTAAGAAGATGGAGACACACTTACCGGAGATAAGGTCGATGTAAACATCTGCGCCGTACTCCTGGCCTCCCATGTACTCCTGGATCATCAGTCCGTCAAAGTCATGGAAAAGAGCTGTCAGCATCTCCCTGGATCTCACCTCGTTTATGTTAATGGAAGCACTGCCCTTCTGGGGCTTCACAAAAACAGGATAGTCCACTTTGCCGTCCATCCTTGAAGCCTCAAAGATATCAATGGAAGGGTAGCAGGCGGCTGTAGGGATCCCAAGCTTTGTCAGCATGTCATACATCCTGAATTTATCAAGGCTGGTCTCGCACAGCTCGTAGGATGAGACGATGGGGGTCACCCCGATAGCTTCAAACCTGTCGGCATGTTTGGCGATAAGTGACAGCTCCGGGTCAATGAGACTAAAGATCCCGTTGATATTCTCTTTTTTGCAGATTCTCAGGATATCGTCTATGTAGTCCGGATCATCGATTCTGGGCACGATACTGGCCCCGTCGGCGTCGTAGATGGCCGGACCTAAATTGGAGCAGTCCGTGGCAATGACCTTCCCTGCCATCTCCCTCTTAAAGTACTGTACTACCTTGTTTCTGGTTCCTGCACTGAGTATGAGAATATTTGTCGGCATAGATCAATCCTCCTTAAGCTTTCCCGTCCTGTTCAGACGTTCCTGTCTTATCTTTGCAAAATTGCCCTCAACCTTATTGGTGTCCTCTGCCACCTGATCCGAGCGCCAGAGTACAGTCTTTATGGTCATGGCAATCACCTTCAGATCCATCCAAAAACTGAGATTCTCCACATAAACCGCATCCAGCTCAAACCTGGTGTCCCAGTCAACGCTGTTCCTGCCGCTGGCCTGAGCAAGACCTGTAAGCCCCGGCCTTACCGTGTGGCGAAGCCTCTCCCTGTCCGTATAGTAGGGCAGGTACTCCACCAGAAGGGGCCTTGGTCCTATGAAGCTCATGTCTCCCTTCAGGATGCAAAAGAGCTCCGGCAGCTCGTCAAGACTGGTCTTCCTTAGGAGCTTGCCAAAGGAAGTAAGTCTGTCACTGTCCGGAAGGAGATTTCCCCGGGCATCCCTCTTGTCTGTCATGGTCCTGAACTTGTACATGTTAAAGACCTTCTCGTCCTTGCCGGGGCGGGGCTGTTTAAAGAGCACCGGGCTCCCGAGCTTTACCCTGACAAGAAGAGCCAGGATCAGGTACAGCCAGCAAAAGAGAATAAGGATTACCAGGGATATTAAGATGTCCAGTAGTCGTTTAAAAAACTTTTTATACATTCAGACCTCAGCAAGTGCTCTGGGTTATTCAAAGCATTTCTTCACCACTTCTATGATAACGTCCTGCTGCTCAGGGGTCATCTTGTTGTCGCTTGGAAGGCAAAGACCCCTGTCGAAGATGTCCATTCCCACATCAAGGACTGTTCCCTCATCGATGTAGGCGTTGCTCCTTGCTCTTCCGGTGCCCTGTCTTGTCACAAAGCCGTTCATGCGGTAAATGGGCTGCATATGCATTGGCTTCCAGATGGGTCTGCCCTCTGCATTGTACTTCATCAGGGTCTCAAGGATCTCAGTGGGGCAGCTCTTATGGGCTTCCGTCTCATAGAGCACGTCCTTCTCTCCCCTTACCTGTCTGCACATGGCATCCTTGTCGATGAGCATGCAGGAGAGCCAGAAATTGGGCTCGGAATTGGCGCTGTCATAGGGATTCATCACAACCGGCAGGTCCTTGAAGCCCTCCTTGTATCTCTCATAGATAGCCTTCTTCTGGGCGATGTGCTCCTCAAGGTGCGGGATCTGGCCCCTTATAAGGCCTGCGATCACATTGCTCATCCTGTAGTTGTAGCCCAGCTCCTCGTGCTGGTACCAGGCCGCATCCTCTCTGCTCTGGGTCGACCATTTCCTTATTTTGTGGGCATCCTCATCGCTGTCCGTAAGTAGCATTCCCCCCGAAGAGCCAGTGATTATCTTATTGCCGTTAAAAGAGATAACGCTGACATCTCCAAAAAGTCCGGTCTGTCTGCCCTTGTAGGTAGCCCCCAGTGATTCTGCCGCATCCTCCACAATAAGGGCTCCGTGTCTGTCACAGATTTCTCTGATCTCATCGATCTTGCCGGGAGTTCCGTAGAGGTGCGCAACGACAACCATCCTTACTTCAGGATAAATCTCAAAGGCCTTTTCAAGGGCCACCGGGTCCATGTTCCAGGTGTCGTACTCCGTGTCGATGAACACCGCTTCTCCTCCCTCGTAAGCCACCGGATTGACTGTGGCGTCAAAGGTCATATCGGAGCAGAATACTTTTCTGCCCTCAAGCACTCCGTGGCCTACTTTTGCCTGTCCGTAGAGCTTTTCTCCGGCAAGCCTGATAGCCAGGTGAAGGGCTGCAGTTCCTGCAGAAAGACCTACTGCATTTTTGCAGCCGATCTTTTCGCAGATCATCTCCTCCACCGCATTTATATTGGCTCCTACGGTAGAAAGCCAGTTGGTATCATAGGCCTCCTGTATGTACTTTATCTCATCGCCGTGCATGGTGGGGGATGAGAGCCATATTTTTTTATCAAAGGGCTTTATGTCCATAAAAACCTCCTTAGGTAAGTCCACTCTTTCATAATTGGCCTGACACTGCTCCTTAATTGCCTGTGAAATCGGAATTGATCTTTCTGGCAGTCTCCGCCAGAGCCTCTTTCCTCTCCCTGGTCATGGTGTATCTATGCACATCAGGGTGATAGGTCTCAACTATCTCCATTACGAAGTCCCTGATATCAGGAGACTCCTCTCTGGCTGCCACATTGAGCTTCTCAAGCTGCTGGAAAAATCTCATCTCGTCAAGCTCTATTGGCTTTCCGATGTGGATCATCTTGTTGTCGGTGTCCTGCAGACCCTCCTCGTCCATGAGCATCTCCTCATAGAGCTTCTCTCCCGGGCGAAGGCCTGTAAACTCGATCCTGATATCCTCTCCGACCTTGTAGCCGGAAAGCTTTATAAGGTTCTCCGCAAGATCCAGGATCTTGACGGGCTCTCCCATATCAAGGACAAAGATCTCACCACCCTTGGCGAAGGCTCCCGCCTGAAGTACCAGAGATACCGCCTCAGATATGGTCATGAAATATCTTATTATCTCGGGGTCCGTTACAGTGACGGGACCTCCCGCTGCTATCTGCTTTTTGAAAAGAGGTATTACCGAGCCGTTGGAGCCAAGGACATTGCCGAATCTCACAGCCACGAACTCAGTGTCATAGTGCCTGTTGAAGGTCTGGACTATCATCTCGCAGATCCTCTTTGAGGCTCCCATGATATTGGTGGGGTTAACTGCCTTGTCAGTGGATATCATGACGAACTTTTTGGTTCCGCAGTTGGCTGCTGCCATGGCTGTCTTCCAGGTTCCGAAGACATTGTTCTTGATGGCCTCTCCCGGGCTGTCCTCCATAAGGGGAACGTGCTTGTGGGCCGCTGCGTGGTACACGATGTCCGGCTTGTATTTGTCAAAGATCATATTGATCCTCAGGGTGTTCCTGACTGAAGCTATCAGCACCACCAGATCCATCTCAGGGTACTTGTACTTGAGCTCCTGCTGGATCTCATAGGCGTTGTTCTCGTAGATGTCCAGGATGATAAGGCGCTTGGGATTATGGCCTGCGATCTGTCTGCAGAGCTCTGAACCGATGGAGCCGCCGCCTCCTGTCACCATTACAACCTTGTCCTTGACATAGCCTGCGATGGAGTCCATGTCAACGGAGATGGGATCTCTTCCCAGAAGGTCCTCAACCTCCACGTCGCGAAGTCTTGATACGTTGACCTCGCCGTTTACCAGCTGGTACATACCGGGCAGGGATCTGAGCTTACAGTTGGTATTCTTGCAGATATCCAGGATCTTTTTCATCTCCTGCCTGGATACTGAAGGAATGGCAACAATGATCTCGTCTATGTCGTAGAGGTCAGCACACTCAACTATCTTTTCTCTGCCGCCCACGACCCTGATGCCGTGGATGTATCTGCCCCACTTGTTGGTGTCATCATCTATGATGCACTTGATGGACATGGTGGAATAGTTGCTGGTGATGATCTCCTTTATGATGATGTTGGCAGCCTCTCCTGCTCCTATCACCATAACCGCCTTGGAGTTGTTGCGGTTGCCTGCCTGCTGCTTCCAGCTCCTGAAGAATCTGTAGGAGAAGCGGCTCACAAAGATGGCCGTGATCAGAAGGAAGGTGTAGAGGAAATAGTAGCTCTGGGGCACCGGCTGGATGTCGGATTTAAAGAACTGAAGGCCGATGGCATTCATTATCCCCGACAGCACGCAGGCCATTACCAGGTTCTGCATCTCCCTCTCTCCAGCATAGGCCCAAAGGCTGTCGTAGAGCTTAAACAGGTAGAATATCACCAGGGTGATGATTATGTTGATGGGAAGAAAAGAACTTACCGGAGACAAAAAGTAATCCGGAATGTCCTCAAGGTTAAACTCATACCTCATGAGGATGGCCACGTAGCTTGCCATTATGATGCTCATGATATCGTAGAGGATCAGTCCTATCCTTCTGTAAAGTTTTTGGAAGTTAAAGGGTTCTTTTTTCTTGTTCATTTCTCGTAAACCTTATAGGTCAGTGGTGCCAGGGCCAGCATAAGTGCCACCGTCATGGGATTGCCGTACTGGAATACCCACTCGGACACACCTGCCACCGCAAAGCCGATGATGACTGCACAGGTCATAAGTGAAAGCGGATCTGTGGTCCTGTTCTTTTTGTAGTAATCTATGCTGCCAAAAAGCCCTGCCGCCAGCACTACCACAAACAAAAGCCCCACCAGGATGCCATGGTCATAGGCAACCTGAAGGTAAGTGTTGTGGGCATGGACAGCTATCTCTCCGTTGGGAAGAAGTACACCCATCTCATCATGTCCCCAGAGATTAAGCTCTTTGGCGTAGCACTTAAATATGGTTATGCGGCCGTTGGAGATCACATCCAGCGCATTGGAGGTATCCACATAGTCCACCATCTCCTCAAGGAGCATTGTGTACTCGGCTGCAGTAAATCCATTGGACGCAAGGAGCCTGTCCGTGTAAAGAGGCTCCGCAAGTCCGTAGTCATCGCCCTCGTAGTCAGGATTGTTGGGATTGTCCGGGCTCTCGTCGTAAGGGCGGCCGTAGTCGTCAAACAAGGGCTCTCCTGTACCATTCACGTCATAGTTGTTCCTGTCCATGGGGTACTCATAGGTCCCCACATCCATGCCAAGGATCTTGTTCTCAAAGAGATTTACAAACCTCTCCACACACATGAAATTGGTGCTGTCCCAGTCTGCTCCGCCTCTTATGAACTCATCGGTGTCATCTATCTCGTAGATCACAGGATCCGCAGCCATGGTCGGAAGTATCCTCTGAAGAGTAAAGGCCGCAGGGAAGCACAGTATAAGCGAAAAAGCCAGCACTCCGATTATCCTCACAAACTGACGCTTGTGGTAGGAGATCACCACGCAGATCACCAGAAGGGATGCCACCGCTATGGCAAGGTAAGCTGTCCTTGAAACCGTAAAAATAGCGTAGGACATGATAAAGCCAAAGAGAGTCATCTCTTTCCAGGCCGTTATCACCAGTTCCCTGATCCCGCTGTCCTTGGGCAGCGAAACGATCTTTATAAGGAGCATCACAAGGGCTGCTGCCCCCATGAAGGTAAAATACTCAGCCGTAACCGTAACCGTGTGGAAGATAAATGCAAACCTTCCGCTGACATAACCTGCAAAGTATCTGTGGAGATAACTGAAAATAAGGGATATGCCGAAGTTCATCATAAGGGCCCCGGACAGGATCTTGTAATAGTCCTTCCTCTTGCCCCAGAAAGCCATCCTGATATAAAAGCAGGTGTAGGTGATAACCAGATATATTCCCCAGGTCCTTGTATTTCTAAGGATCACCAGCATCACGAAAAAGACAAGCAGGAGTATCCCGTAGGCTGAAGGCAGGACTCTTACATAGTCTCCGCTCTCCTTATGGCGGCTTTTCTTTATCCGGTCTGCTATTATCCTGATAAAGTTAAGGACCACAAAGCCTGAAAGGATGGCCATGAAGATGCCGTACTTAAGGATCAGGTTGTTAAGGTCAGCCTCCTTCTCCTCGGGGGCCATCCTGTGAAGTCTGTAGTACCAGGTGCCAAAGCCGGAGCCTATAACAAGCCAGATGAGATTGTACAGGTTCAGCACCTCTCTCACGTTAAAGGTCAGCACCAGAGCCACAAGGAACCATATGGCCATGCGGCGCTCTGAGATGGTGTGGAATATGTCGTACAGATCGTTCATGTAACAGCTGGCATACCAGATGGCCATAGCCAGTGAGAACATCACAAGTACATACTGGAGCTTGTCCGTATCTGCAATGCTCTGCCAGAAGGAGATGCCCTTTTCGTGGGCCACCGCCTTGTGGTTGATGGCATAAAATACAATAGCTGCCGTTATTATAAGCCCGATCTCATAAAAGATGATGTCTACTGCCCTCGAGTCAAAGACCTTAAGGGGGAATACCATCACCATCAGTGCCAGAAAGATCACTGCTGCAACGGGATTGGCCGTGTACTTAAGCACGTCACCCACAGTAATGATGCTGTTCCTGTCGGGATTCTTTTTATAAAAGCCATCTGTCACCAGGCAGATAAGTGCTGCCAGGGCTGCAATCCCCAGCATCCACAGAACCGAGGTCTTTTTGGAAAGAGGAAGCCTGTAGTTGTACCTGGCTGCCAGATGAAGTCCCTCCACATTCTCATAGTTCCTTGAGAGATTTCCCAGATACGCGGTACTCTCTGTGATGGTCTCATAGCCCACATAGTACTTGGACCTGCAGCACATGAGCCTTAAGGTGTAGCTCTTGCCCACCTCTGTGTTGAGCTCTAACGGAATGGTGACGTAGCCCGGTATCTCATACCCTTCAGTATCAACATAGGTTGAAAGAGCTATGGCTCCGTTCTCATCGTATATCAGGGCGGACATGTATCTGCCCGCAGCCATATTGGTCACATACACATCGATGGAGGACAGGCGCTCATACTGTGACACAAACACCTGACTTATACTGCCGTGCTCAAAGCCTATGGGCTCCGACTCACCAAACAGCTCTCCTCCTCCGCTGGTCTCAAGGACTGTGGAAAAGAGCCTTGCCGGGAAAATGGACAATATTCCTATCAATGCAAAAATAAGCACCACCGCTCTTATTGCAGTGCTTTTGTTGATAACTTTTCTCATATACATCTACCTTTTCGCACAATTAGTGCATCGTAATATAATACCACAGATGTCCGCATTGAATCAAACCCGGGTCCGGTGCATACCCGGCGAGGATGGGGAAAAGATATATCCATCTCTCGCAGGGCCTTTGAGACGGCCGGTACTTTGAGCAGAGCACTTGGCGATGTTTTTTAGAGCCTAGTGCGAGCCATGGGTGACCACTTGACGAGGTACTGTCGAGTCTAGTGGGGCATCCCAGGCGTTTGGCGATATTAGTACCGTTACCAGGCGAAACGGAGTGCAAACGTCCCAAGAAGATGGATATACTTTTCTCCATCCTCGCCGCCGTGCGTCACCTGGATCGTGTGACCATCAGCAGCGGCAGGGTGGTCCAGAGGTAGAGTACGTAGCGGACCAGGTACGTGGGACCAAGGAGCACCGTGCAGAAGGTCAGTATCATTGGCAGAAAGGGCAGCACCCCTTCTATGTTCTTCTTGGAAAGGCGGTAAGCCAGCACAAAGAGATATATCAGCAGACAGGTCCCGGGTGCAAAGAACAGGTACAGTACCGGCGCGTCCGTGGCAAAGGAGCCGATGGACAGATAGCGGTAGAGCCTGTCTATGGCGGGGATGAAGCTCTTTCTCTCCCCCGGGGGCTCCACCTCGTAGCCAAAGTAGGAACTGTCCTCATAGGTAAAGGTGTACACAGAATTGCCCTTATATACATTTATCACTGCCGGCGGATAGTAATAGCCGTAGGAGGTAAGGAGCCAGGCATTAAGATATGCTCCCGGGTGGGCCTTTAAGACCTTAAACCACACCCTGAAGAAGTCTGCGCTGTTCTCCTCATACAATTCGTTGTTAAAATCAACCTTCACCAGGTCCGAGCACCTGGGTGTGTATTTCTCAAGATTGGCCATGGGGATATAGCTTTCTATCACAGCCTTATCCTCTTCTGACAGGGTCTCTGCCTCATAGGCGTAGACTCTTGCAAGCTGCATTATAGGCACCGTCAGCATCTCCTGGTGGTGCACTCCCTCTGCCCCAAGGGCCAGGGAAAGGATATTGGAAAGCACCAGGTAAAGAACCACAGGAAGAACCAGCATCGCTGCCAGCACCTTGCCCATTTGCTTTCTGAAATAGATTAGTGCAAAGGGCACAAACACGAGGTAGGCATAAAAGCCGTTGTGCCTAAATAGCGGCATCAGCACCGCAGAAGCCACAAACAGGATCACTTTTTTCCTGTCCCTTAAAAAGCCCTCTCTGTCCCTTACAAGCTGCACAAGGAGCAGCGTCAGCAAAAGAAGAAAGGCCGAGAACAGGCCGTCTTTACAGGAGCACAAAGTGTACATGACAATCGTGGGGAAGGCGCCATAGAAGATCAGCCAGAATATCCTGCCCTTTTTGCCAAGGCCCTTCTCCTGAAGATAGGTGATCACCAGGGCGAAGACCGCCGAGATCACCAGCAGCTGCAGGATCATATATGCTGCGATGCCTGCGTTCCAGGAGCCTGTGACCTTGTGGAAAAGAGCTATGACTCCCCCAAGCAAAAGCACATGAAGCAGCGGATGATGGGTTGTAAAGGTCCTGGTCAGCACCTCGTTGAGCTCATCCTGGGCATCATATACAAAAAAACCCGGAAACTCCGCAAGGAGAACGGGAACTGCCAGCACAATAAGGGAAAGGAAATTCACAAGGAAGTCCCTTTTTAAAACGGTCCCGCCCGTCTTGCCGGAGGGAAGCTTTATTATGCCAAAGAGCTTACCCTGTCCGCTTCTTGCGCTGTCATAATTCTTCCAGACATATCTGGTGTCCATAGTGAAGATCACCATCATCATGAACATCACAAGGATTCCGTTCCTGTCGGAAAGGTCAAGAAAATCCCTGTTTTCCAGCATGTAACCTATGTAAAAAAATGCACCTGTCAAAATGCCAAACAAGCCTGACATAAGCCAGGCCAGTGTGTTTTCCTTATCATTCTTCATCGCGAGTTGTCTCCCGGATCACGTACTGGGGGTTCCTGTTCTGTGAAATGTAGAGCCTTCCCAGATACTCTCCCATCATGCCCATCATAAGCATCATCATGCCGCCCATGAAGATAATGGCGCTCATAAGAGCAGAGAAGCCCACAGGCACCTCGGGATTGACGAATTTCTTGATAACTGTGTAGATTCCATAGATAAAGCCCAGGATCGCAAAGACCGTCCCCGAGAGGGTGGCTATCCTAAGTGGCTTTATGCTGAAGGCAGTAAAACCGTTGATCCACAGGGCAAAGAGCTTTGCAATGGAGTAACCGCTCTCCCCTATCTCCCTCCTTCTATGGGTCACGTCAACGTTGACTATATTCCTGGTGGTGCGAAGTACAAGGCCTATCACGTAGGGGTAGGAGCTCTCATATTTGATCATCTCTTTTACCACAAATCGCCTTGCAGCAAAGTAGCTGGACACATACAGATCCTTTGGTTTACCCAGCATGGCTGTGGCCATCCACTCGTTCATGGCTGTTCCGAAGTTTCTGAAAAGACTGTGCTGCTTTTTGCCGTATCTTGCATAGGCCACATCAGCACCCGCCTCCACTGCGGCAATGAGCTTGCCCGCTTCGTCAGCAGGAGTCTGTCCGTCGTCATCAAGACATATCACGATATCACCCTTTGCAAGATTGAGACCCGCCATCAGGGCGGCATGCTGTCCAAAGTTTTTAGCCAGATTAACCCCGGTTATCCTGTCGGGGCTCTGCCCGGAGACCTTCCTGATGGTGCCCCAGGTATCATCAGGGGATCCGTCATTTACCAGAATGACCTCGTAGTCATAATCTGCCATGCCCTTCATGGTCTCTTCTATTTCTTTTACGACTCCCTCCAGAGTGTTCTGTGATCTGTAACAGGGAATCACGTAGCTAATCAGTTTGCCGGTCATTAAAATACCCCTTTTATAAACTCTTTTTCATCAATATCATATCATCTTTTTGGCCGTCACTGCACTGAACCTGTGCAAGAAAGCCGCTTTTTTCAAAGCCGCCGTGAACATAGCTCTTAATGGCGCTCTCGTTTCGCGAAAAAACCCTAAGGATCAGCTCTTTAAGCCCCAGCTCGTCCCTGGCGTAGGCTGTTGCCAGAACCGCCGTCTCGTTGCCAAGGCCAAGGCCCGTTGCGTCTTCCTCGCCGATGAATATCCCATACTCAGCAGACCGGGCCGATCTGTCTATGTCCCTGAAGTAGACGCATCCCACCGGACGGTCATTTTTCTTTTTCTCACAGATGATCAGCTGCACCACCTTTCCGGTGTCGATCATGGTCTCTTTCCATTTCTTCTGCCCCTCCAGGGTGAATTCTTCCCGGTATATGAAGTTGTGCCTTACCCTTTCGCTGTTGCGCCATCTGACTATGAGGGGATAGTCCCCCTCTTCCATAAGGCGCAGCCTCACCAGCTCTCCGGAAATAATAAAGCTTTCTTTATCCATATTTTGTACCTGTCAGTCTGCCCGGGATACCTTGTAGATCACAAAGACCTCTGCCACGGTATCCTCTGCGGTAATCTCAGTTTCAATGCCCTTGTCCAGGTAATAGTCCGAAAGCCAACCTATATCCTGGCTTGACTTGTCCACCACATATACATTGTCCTCAAGGATCGCATCCTGCATGGATTCAAAGCCAAAGGCCTTAAGCTTGTCATAATAGAGAGGACTCTTTGATGCCCAGCCACCCATCAGGTCATGATTGGCGAGGCTGTTGTTCACATCTTCAAACATCTTCTCGGAGAAGGTCCTCTCAGTCCCCTCTGTTGCTGAAACGCTTGTGTAGACATCCACAAAATAGAAGTTGTCAGGGTGGTCCTCAAAGTACTGCTGCAGGGCATCGTAGTGGGAGCGCATCCTTCCTCTCTCAAAGCTCTCCGCCCTTATGATCCCCAGCTGATTGGGAATAAAGCCCCCTGCAAAAATGGCTGCTGCCACAAGAGGTGCTGCCACATAGCGCATTTTGTCCCTGTCTGCCATCATCAGCAGGCCAACAAGGACTGCAATCTCCATCAAGTACAGAGGATGGGTTATCCTTATGGGATCCCTTCCCCTTACGATTATGTATAGCCACAGTGTGCTTCTGCAGGCAAAGAGCAGCAAAAGAAATATCAATGCCGGAAGCTTCTTTTCCCTGTGCCCCGAAATAAGATAAACAAAGGCCGTTCCCAGATAGAGGAATATCACTATGACATTGAGGGGCGCATCAGTCATTGGATACTCATAGCTCTTCTGATATGCCACGTGCCTTAATCTGTAAAGATAAGAGCTGATGGCCAGGCGAAGTCTCTCCGGAAGGGGCGTTTCGTCGGTGCGAAGGCTCGCAGCGTACTCCGCAACACTATCAAGAACCCCGGCATCAATCTCATCATCTATTCCGAAGTTGTAATTGACTAAAAGCTCCTGCTCCGCCTGTGATATGCCTATGCTGTCATAGAAGTCCCTGTTCTCCTGATAATCAGGTATGTACTGGAAGTCATAGAGCTCAGTCCTTGCATCAAACAGGGCATTGAACTCCTTCCATTTTGGGGATGAGTAGGCGGCTGTATTGATAACATTTGATATCGTAAGTCCCAGAAGAATGCTCACTCCCAGGATCAGGTAGCTCTTAAACAGCTTCTTTCTCTCCCCGTATCCTGAGATCTCAACTCCGCTTCTGACATGATCGCTAAGATCCTGCCTCTCTGTCAGCCACCTGATGAGAAGAGCCACACCCACCACCGGAAGGGTCAGAAGCAGCATCTCAGACCTTATGAGATAAGCGAGGATGATGAGAAATACCGAAAGCACCCTGCCTCTTATGTCCCCGGCATCTCCTGTAATGATGAGCAGTGCAGCTGTCATGGACAAAAAGCCGCAGGTGAAGGTATACTGCACAAACACAAAGTGCGGCAGCATAGCCCCCAGTACAAACAGCAGCCAGAAGGCTGCCAGCACTGTCCTGACCCATTTGCCCGTGCTGCTGTCAAGAAGCCTTAGCGCTATTATGAACACGCACCCGAACTGACAGGCGCACAAAAAAATGCCGTACCAGTCCAGCCCTCTCGCAATCCTGTAAACAAGGGCAATAAGGGCACTTATCGGGTACAGCATCTGTATGTTGTGACCTGCCGGCAGGCCTGTATAGGCCCCGGAGAGGATGTCCTTCATCAGGACATCGTCGTTGAGGTCAAAATAGAAGTCCCCAATTACGGCAGTTATGAGGACAACTGCCAGTGTCAGAAGCGCTGAAACTATTAAATTCAGGCCGGGACTTGTCTTTTTCATAAAAAATATCCTTAGTTAAATTTGTAGTATTCCTTGACCCTCATTACAACCTCATCAAGGTCATCATCTGTAAGGCCGTAGTACATGGGAAGTCTTAAGAGTCTCTCGCTCTCTTTGGTGGTGTACCTGTCCTCTCCCCTGAACTCACTGTATATAAGGCCTGCCTTGGAGGAGTGCAGCGGTACATAGTGGGATGCAGGAAGGATATCATTGCTCATAAGATAGTCTATAAGTCCCTTCCTCTCCTCGAAGTCCTTGCACTTGATGTAGAACATATGGGCATTGTGCACGCACTCTTCGGGTACATAGGGCAGATCGATGAGGCCTTTTTCCTTGAGGGGTGTAAGTGCCTCCATATATCTGTTGTAGTGACTCATCCTGTCATTGTTGATCTCGTCAGCCATCTGAAGCTGTGCGTAAAGGTAAGCAGCGTTCATGTCGCTGGGCAGGTATGATGAGCCTGGACTGATCCAAGTGTACTTGTCCACCTTGCCGAGCTTGTAAAGGGTCCTGTTGGTGCCCTTCTCTCTGATGATGATGGCGTCGTCCACGAAGGTCTCATCCCGAAGCAGAAGTGCTCCGCCCTCACCCATGCTGTAATTCTTGGTCTCATGGAAGCTGTAATTGCCAAAATCCCCGATGGCGCCAAGGGCTCTTCCCTTGTAGGTGCTCATTACGCCCTGGGCAGCATCCTCCACCACAAAGAGGTTGTGCCTCTTGGCAATATCCATTATGGTATCCATCTCGCAAGCAACACCTGCATAGTGGACCGGCACAATGGCGCGGGTCTTTGGTGTGATGGCCTGCTCTATAAGGTTCTCATCGATGTTCATGGTGTCGGGCCTTATGTCCACAAAGATAACCTTGGCGCCCCTCAGTACAAATGCATTGGCTGTGGATACAAAGGTGAAGGAGGGCATAATGACCTCGTCCCCTTCCTTTATCCCCGCAAGGATGGCAGACATCTCTGTTGCGTGGGTGCAGGAGGTGGTAAGAAGCGCCTTGGCGCAGCCTGTCTTTTGCTCGATCCACTCATTGTCCCTGGCTGTGTAGGGGCCGTCTCCGCAGATCTTCTGGTTTTCCACGCACTCCTTTATGTAGTCAAATTCTTTGCCGGTATAAGGTGGAACATTGAAATTAATTCGCATGGCTTAATCCTCTTTTTTCCTGAAAACAATCAGCTTACTGATAATGTAATTAAGTGCTATGACAACAAAGGTGGCTCCAAGCTTTACGGGCATCTTGGGAAGATTAAGAAGTGTGATGAATATGAAGATCAGCACATCCTCAACCACCAGGGTAAAGAGCCTTCCTGCGGTAAAGGAGCCCGCCTGTTTGATAAAGTCCTTCTTGTTGTCTACCTTGCCGTCAAACACCCAGGTTCTGTTGGTAAAAAACTGAAATGCCACACAGATGATCCAGTCAATGGTGTTGTTGACAAGCTCGTTGATGTGCAGGACGCTGTCCATGAACCAGAACAGGAAAATACTAAGGAAGAAGGTCAGTCCTCCAAAGAAGAGGTACATAAGCCCCTCCTTGTGCTTTTTGTAAAAAGGTTCAAATATATTAAGGACCGGCAGGGACATTATCCTGTCAAAAATATCTTTCTTTTGTGTATCAGCCATAAAACGCTTTAATCCTCACTTTCGCTGCCGCCTGCATAAACCGCAAAACGACTGTTCTCAAAGACCATATTATAATCATGATTTGCAATATAGTCCAATAGAATATCATATTTCTCATTAATATTGGAGTACTCCGCCATTTCTTTGCCAATGATGACAGTGGGCTCCTGCCCCTCTGCAGACACGCGCATAAGCTCATCCTCAAATCTGGCTGTGCCAAAGCTGTCAAGGTCAGGCCAGGTGCTCTCTATGGCGGGCTCAAGGTCAAATATGTAGGAAAGCCCCGGAACCGAGCCAAAAAGGATCACCTTGTCATCCAAAAGCCCCTCTTCTCTCAGGGCATCGGACAGTTCATCAAGGGCCCTGGCATTATCCCCGGTGGTCACCATGGAAGCAATCCTTGGCACACCGGAGTGAGCATCCCTCACAGTTCCGTCATCTCCGTCTCCAAAGGCAAAGCCTGCATGGAAAAGAGCTCCCTGGATCACAAGGACTATTATCACCATTGTGGCCATAGCCTGCCAGGGGAAGTGATGG